>WNFG01004851.1_pt1 | contig 14844 bp, 14 predicted proteins | sample 5400431 | NCBI WGS metagenome assembly WNFG01 (sample SAMN13153346, study PRJNA577476) | soil metagenome | isolation source: 120 cm saprolite under Douglas fir tree site 2 hole 3 replicate 2 | place: USA:California | collected 2015-04-18 | reverse complement strand
ACGGCCAACCCGCTGGCTCTGCAGCTCCGCTGACATGGTCCGCTGGCGTTTACGTGCGTCTGCTGCGTGACCTCACCACGAACAAACTGCTCGAGCAACCAACCGATACCTACAACCGCTATGTGGCCCATCAGCAGGGCCAAACCAGCCTCACCGTGACCTCACCGCCGAACCCATCATCGGTCAGTGGTTCTCCGGTAACGGTGACTGGTACATCGCTACCTGGCAACACCATTTACGTGGCAGCCACCAATACTGACAACAACAGCCAGACCACTGTGGTCAGCACCCCAACCAATCCCGATGGTTCGTTCAGTGTGTCGCTGCCGGTACCACTGTTTTGAATACTGTAGCCGTTAGTCCAACGGGGGCTACCGCCCACGATCAACGCAGCATTGTTTTCGATTTCACTCCTGGTACAGTGCTCCTTGATGTGACCGATCCGACTGGAGATGACAACGGACCGGGCAACTATGCATATCCTACGTCTAGTAACTTCCATGCAGGAGCTTTCGACATCACCGATTTCCGCGTCATCCTCAGCCCTGATAAATCGACTGTCACCTTCAAGTTGCAGACGCGCGACCTGTCGCCAACCTTTGGTAGCCCACTGGGCGCGCAACTGGTCGATGTGTACGTCCACGATCCGAGCGCGACAACCACATCGACGGCAGCCGCTTATGCCTCGCGTAACTATGCGATTGCAGCGAGTTCGGCGTGGAGTCGGCTGTTAGAAGTGCAGGGTTTCGGACAGGCCTACAAAGATGCCAGCGGCAATAACAAGGGAACAATTGCTATCAGTGCGAATGCGATCTCGCGCTTCATCACGTTCAGTGTGCCAACGTCTAGCCTCGTTTCCACAACAAACGAAGTGCCGGGATCGGGATGGGGCTTTAGCATTGTGTTGACAGGTCAGGATGGCTTTAGTCCAGACCAGGCACGTAGCTTCGCCCCGACACCTCAGCCGTTCCAATTCGGTGTGTGTGCTGCTCCCAGCAGCGACCCGCACTGCACGGTAGACCCGAACACGGTACCCAAGGTCATGGATACGATCACCCCGCCGGGGGTGCTTCAGTCCAATGAGCTGGATTACACCCTGCATAGTCCCGTCACATTGCAGGATATAGTCATCCCATAGGCGGTCTCGAGACGGATTGCGTGAAGGTTGAGAGGCGACCATCCTGGATGGTCGCCTCTCAACCTTCACGCCTGCTTCTTTCTCGCTCCTGGAAAAATCACTGCAAAATTACAAACTGCATCGGCGCAAGCTCAAGCTGAACAAACAACGACGAATCGGGATGGCTTTGAACCGTCACACATCCCTCTTTTCCGTAGAGGAATTTCATCATACCACCCTCTTGATGAAGCGTGTTTTCTACAATCACATAATCCCTCCGCGACTCGGTAGGGGACGTGTTGTAGGCTACCAGCACTTCTTGATAGGCGAGAATACGGGAAAATGCCAACGTGCAGGGGTGTCCTTGTGGCAAACCAAAGTCGCGGCCGTTCTCCGAAATTTGCCGGAAATACATGCGACCGAAGCGCAGGGCCTCTAGTTGCTGGTTGATGCGAGCAATCTCGGCAAGCTCTTGATAAATGGCGCAGGCAGGATTGAGATAGTTCTGCTCGTGGTTCTGCAGGTCAAACATGGGTTCCCGGATAAACTGGTCACCGCGGCCGTGCCCAGAAAATCCTTGCTCGGTTCCATAGTAGATGCATGACGCGCCAATGGCACATTGGAGATAACCTACGCCTGCAATCACTTGTGCATCAGGAGCCCCTGCCGCAAAGCGCCATTTCTCGTCTTGCCCAATCTGGTCGTGATTGTCCAGGAAGGTGACGAAGTATCGTCCCAGTTCCCCCCGGCTCAGCACGTGACTTTTCAAGCGCTCGTAACGATTAATGAGAGCAACTGGGGAAATGAGTCCCTTTATTGCCCCTGGCAGCGTCCAGTAGAGCGGAAAATCAAGCACGGAAGTAAGACCGAAAAAGACGTCATCGACTTCTGCCGGAGTATTCGGACCGATATAGCGGTCAATCGCATCATCGCCAGCGATCAGTTCGCCAAACAGGAAAAAACTGTGCTTGCCCAGGTGTTCAGCATACTCCCGTACCCACTGGCAAAAACGGCTGACCGCCAACGCTCCCATGTGCTTGACGGCATCCATACGAAAGCCGTCAACATCCGCCTCGCGTATCCAGTAGCAGTGCGCCTTGATTAACGTGTCGAGCAGTCGCAAGCCATCGGGATCATCATCGTTATCGAAATCCTTCAGGGAGAAAAAATCTCCATGCGCGTACTCCGGATATGTATCCCAGCCCCGAATTTGCCCCCTGCGATGATAGTAATCGGGATTGCGGAGTTCTTGAGGCTGTGGTCGATTGTCCAGCCGCCAGCCCCCAAAGGGGAAGCGCATGTCATTGTAATAATAGTACGGATTATCCCAGGGATAGTACCAGTTGTCTCCGGAGTGATTGATCACCACATCCAGAAACACGCGCATATCGCGGGCGTGCGCTGCCTCTACAAGATCAACCAGGTCCTGCTTGGTGCCAAAACGAGGATCGACATCGAGGTAGTTTTGAATGGCATAGCCATGATAGCTGCCGGAGTCAGGATTAGGGGCACCGTTGTTCTCAAAGATGGGACTTACCCAGAGCGCCGTGCATCCGAGGTTTTTGATGTAGTCCAGATGGTTACAAATCCCCCGCAGGGTACCACCGCAGAATTTGCTCAGCCGCTCTGCTGTCCCGGGGCTGTCAGCTCTATCAGCTCTGTCAACCCTGTCAGCCCGTGCGGACGTTGGCACTGGAGCGCGGTTCCGGTCATCGTGAAAGCGATCGACCAGGAGAAAGTAAATAGACTCCTCGTGCCATTCACGCACAGTGTTCCAGTATGTTTTGCCAGGAATAGGGGCCAGGTCAATTTCCGTAATTGAAGTCGGGCCGGCCATTGAAGCCTCCTCCTTCTCCTCGCAGCAGACGGGAGCCGGGACGATCGCCTACAATCGCCACGTGATCACCAGTAGCATGGCGAGGCGCTGAGTCGTCCCGGCATAGATGGCTGCGAGTCCTGCTAACGTTGCTGCCCCGCCCCAACGGCCACCGGCTGCTGCTGAGCCTGGCCGCCTGTGATGCTGATCCGCTTCGGGCGGCTCGCTTCACTGATGGGAAGCATAATCGTGAGGATCCCATTCTCGAACTTCGTCTGGACATTATTGGTATCGATAGGCCTGGGGAAGGTGATCGTCCGTTCAAACGAGCCGGAGACGATTTCCCGCGAGAGCCAGTTGTGTCCCTGACGATGGCGACCCGTCTTGCCACTCTGAGTCTGCTGCTGGGCCTGGGGCTGACCTTGTTGAGCCTGCTGCTGGGCCTGTTGAGCCTGCTGCTGCCCCTGGCCTTGAGTTTGGTTCTGGTGCTCGTTCTGCTGGCTGAACTGCCCCCGAATCGTCAAGGCGTTTTGATCAACGATGACTTCAATATCTTCCGGTCGCACCCCTGGAAGCGCAACATCCACCTCATAGCCCTTCGGCGTCTCACAGACGTCCATCGGTACCATCATAGATTGTGTGCCAGGCATCATACTGGGATTCACAAAGCTCTGTTCGAATAATTGATCCATCATACGACGAAGACTGACTGCCTCGCGGAAAGGATCGTAACGTGTAATCATAGATCTGTACCTCCTTGTCTCTATTATGCTCTTTCATCTGTTGGTTCCATGCCTCCCTCACCATGCCGATTGCAGAAAAAGCGAGCGCTGCTTGCGATCTTCTGATCAGAGAGTTGGGCACTTTTTGTATTCACCGTACACAGTATACGGCGTTCATGCTGCTTTGTCAAGTATTTATATTATTAACTCTACTATTTCTATGAAACAAAAATATATTTTCTGTAGAAAGGATGCTTCAAATGCTCGCAAAGCATCCTTTCGCTTCTCATTGTGCTTCCCCCTGGTCTGCCCTTACGCAAATTTGCGAACCGTTCTCTACAAAACCGCGTAGGGGCGGGGGTGGTGTGGAGCAGGGTGGGGATGCTCCTCCTTGCGTCTCGGCTGACAGCGAAGCTGTAGCGGCGCAGCCGCGTTGCCGAGACGGATAGGTGCCAGCATCGCCCCTTGCTGGTAAATAGTTGTAGCTTTGACTGCATTTTCGTATTACGCAGTCGATCTCTCTAGCTGAGAGGAAAGCATCCTGCGCAGCTTCGCGCACGCTCGGTAAAAAGTGGTCTTCACTGACATTTCCGACATACGAAGGCTGCGGGCAATCTCGACGAAGGTCAGGCCTTCGGTGTAACGCAGCCAGACAATGGCGCGGGGCTTCAATGGTAATTGCTGGATAGCAGCCTGAAGATGCTCCTGCACCTCCCTATGTTCTGCTACCTCTTCTGGAAGTGGCTCAGGATCCAACAATCCCTCCAGCATGCTGAAGCCATCCTCCTGATTGCACGGCTCCAGCTCGGAGAAGAGCGAGAGCGTCCTTTTTCTACGGCGCGCGAGATCAAGGCAATGGTTGCGTGCAACGCGCAAGAGCCAGTATTTGAGTGGGATGCTATGCCGTTGTGGCGACTGCTCCCCCTGGAGGGCTGGCATGCAGCGATAGAGCTGGAGCAAGATGAACTGCACTGCATCTTGGGCGTCTTCGTCACCCAGGTAGGCTTGGGCAAAGTGGTAGAGCAGACGCTGGTAGCGATGGACCAGCGTTTCAAAAGCCGCCTCATCGCCCGCGCATGCCTGCTCCAGTAAGAGTAGATCGCTCTGCATTGGTTGATCTACCAACCGGGAGTAGTGGGTATCCATTCGAGTCTCCTTCTGTGTGCTGACCTCATTCTCTTCACGTGCGTTGGCCTCTTCAACTTCAACACGCGGGCCCAACAGGTGCGCTCCCAGGGGATGATTGGTGTCCTCTTCGACGCCGACGTTGAAGCCAGTGTGCGAGAGCGCTACCCGCCTCGAGGAATACCACCCAGAGATCTGGTCCTGATGCAGATACCTTCTTTCACCAACCTGACTGACGCTAGTCAGTAGTGCCTTTCGTTCTGCCTGACTGACGAAGTCAGTAGAAGCGCCAGCGGCGTTGGCAGAACGGGTAAGAACCGACGCAGTCGTCCTATCACACCTTGCGCCCTGGCCGGGCAAGAAGAAGAATGGTGAAAATAGCGCTCGACACAACCCGGACTACAGGGTTGCTAACAGTTGCCTAAAATCTGTCATTATGGTATACTCCTCTTGACTTTGATGCATCGTTGTATGCATCCTATCGCCCGTATTGAGCGATAAACCTTTCTCGTATATCGGGAGAGGTGCGGTGCTGCTGTTGCCACCGCCGGGCCAGAAATGGCTTGCCTGCTTGCAGGAGAACATACCTCCTATTGTCATGTCTTTTGACACGTGAGGATAGTTGTATGTTTGAGCGACGGTTGTGTCGATTGCCCCCAGTATGTCATATGGAAAATCATCTGCCAGGAAGGACGTGATGAGCAGGATGGGCCGATCTACAGATGGCAAGTTCGCTCATCGCGCTATCCCATTTGTCCTGGAGCGTGTGCTTCACCCCGACGAGGCGATCAACCTCTCGCTGTGAGCCAATATATAGCAGTGGATTAAGTTGCATCGCTTCAGCCTCAAGAGCATCTAGTCGATAGTCAAATTCCTGAATTTGCTGTGCGAAGCTTTGAATCGTTTGCATGATAGGCTCGCAACCTGGTTGTAACATCGTTCCACTCCTTCCTCTTGTTCATGCTACCTATCCCTGTACTATCCATGCAGCGTGACAACACCCGTTGGTGCGGGTGTGAAAAAGAGTGCATAACGAAAAGCGGAAATATGGGGGTGAGCGTAACCTGACAGAGGGTAGTGCATGCACTACCCTTCGTTCGTCTGTCAAGGCATCAGCTCGCTTGCAATGCAGCAAGCATTACAGCATGGGCGAGATCACAATCCGGTTCTCAACCTCGGTGACACCCGGAGCGGACCAGGCAGTATCCTCCGCCGCCTGTTTCTCCGCATAGGACCGCACCGTCCCACGCAAGATGACCTTGCTGCCCTCCACTTCGATCGTGATATTCCTGGCATCGGTCTCCGCATTGCGCACGAGCGCTCGCTCGATCTGCTGCTTGAGGTCTGATGGGAACACCTGAGGCTTGACCGTGATGAGATTGCTGACGCCTTTGACCCCTGAGAGGCGACGTACGGCACGTTCTGCGTCTCGCTTCTGGAAGGCATATTCGATCTCGCCCTTGAGCGTCACCCAGCCCTGGCTGACCGTCACGTCCACTTTGCCAGTCGGAATCGCTGCATCCCACCTCAGAGCGTTGAGCACAGCAGCGGCAAGATCGGTGTCGGTGCGTTCGGCAAAGCCGGGCAGGCGCACCTCGATGTCGTTGGCGACGGCCTTGACGCCAGGCACGCGGTGAGCGGCCTCCTCGGCAGCCATCTTTTTCAAATATGAATCGACCCAGCCGGTCAGGGTGACGATGCTATCCTTGACCGCGACCCCGATTTCGTTGGGCCGCACGCGCGTATCCCACTTCAATTCTTCCAGAACGTCTATCTGGATCTGTTCATCAGTACGGGTGCTAATCGCCATGATGTTTGTCTCCTTTCCATGCTCGACGTATGCTCTCTGCCAGGCTCATTGCCTGGCAGCGTAATTACCACACTACTAGATAATGTCATCTCGCTCAACACCCAGCTCTAGGTGGAGATGAGCCTGCGATCTACACTACAGCTCCGACCGGATGAGTGCGCAGCACTAGCACGCAGTACTTCCTGTGGTCTTGCCTGACGGACGCAGTCCGTAGACACTTCCTTTGGTCCTGGCTGACTGACGGAGTCAGTAGACGCGCCAGCGTCGTTGCCAGGACCCATTTCAAGATTCGTAGCGTCGTCAAGAACGGTCCGGGGGACCGTTACAAGCAAGACCCATTTCAAGGCACGTTTCCGGTCGGAATAAGATCCTTTGGACCTGCACAGGAATCTGTTTCGCTCCTTCGGGGGGTCGGGCCAGTTGCCTGGATGCGTATCTCAACCAGGACGGTAAACCAGGAACGGGCTTCGGGCAGAGCGCTTCAGAGGTGACGCCCCGGTTGAGCCCAGCTGGGACACCAGTGAGGTGGTGCTGAAACTGGTATAAGAATCCCTTGCAAGAAGACTGCCGGGTTGTTCCAACAAGGTCTTCTCGTATTCCCCGCACAAAGTATACGTCGTATCTGCTGTTTTGTCAAGTATTTATATTACCTCATCTACTATTCTTGTGAAACGAAAATAAATTTTCCATAGAAATGATACGGCGTGAGCGTTTGAAGCACCATCTCGCAAGAAGTCTCATGGGAGATGCATAGGCTGTGAAGTGGGCTGACTCCCCCCGCTGCCACCATCAACTGTTTTCTGCTTGGCAGTATCACTCGTTCTGGCTCCATCTAGGCCCGCCGGTGGCAAAAACACACTCGCTGCAATCCTCGCAAAGCATCTTTTCTACAGAAAAATTTATTTTCGTTCCATAAAAATAGTAGATGAGGTAATATAAATACTTGTCAAAATACCGGATACGACGTATACTTTGTGCAGGGAATATCAAGAAGACCTTGTTGGAACAATGGGCAGTCTTCTTGCAAAATGTCTTTCGTAGCAGTTTCAGCGCCGCCTCGCTGGTGTGCTCAACCGGAGCGTCACCCCTGAAGCGGTTTGCCTTAAGCCCGTCCCTGGTTCACCCTTTGATTTTCGATGCGCACCCAGGCAACTGGCCCGACCCCCTGCCCGTTCCTTTTTCATAGTTGAACAAGTGAGCATGACTTGCTCTTCAGCACGCCCCGGCTATCAGAAGATAAGACCGCAAAGCTTGCTATAAATTATTTTAGGAGAGATGAGCCGTGATATCTCTAGAAAATGATACCATCGACGAGATTCGTGTCCTTTTAGGTGAGTACGAGCAGTTCATATCCGGGAAAGCCCAGGGAACGATGGAAGCGTATCTTCGCACGGTGCGTGACCTGATAGGATGGGTTGCTCAGCGCCCTGGCAACGATGGACAGTTTCAGCCAGCGCAGTTGACGAAAACGACGGTAGAGCTGTACCTGACGCACCTGGAGCAGGAAGGGTTTAGTGTCAACCACCGTACGCGGGTGAAATCGACCATCAGCAATTTTGCCCATTTTCTGATTGAGGAGAAGGGGCTGCTCCAACGCAACCCGACCCGTGGCATCGATCTCCCCCCCATGCCACTGCTCGCTCCTCGACAGCTCTCGGAAAAGCAGCGCTCGATCCTGCACTCGTTGGTCGAGCACGAAGGAGATCGACGAGGGGCCGCCCTCTTCGCCTTGGGCTACTGGGCGGGCTGCCGGGTCAGTGATATCTCCTGGCTGCGGATGGCTCATACCCATGTTGGTCCAAAGGGGGGATGGCTCCATGTCGGCTATAAGGGGAGCAAGTGCCGTGATATCGATCTGCTGAACGAGGCCCGCCGGCCGCTCTATGAGTACTTGCAAGCCACGCACGACACGGCACGCACCTACGTGTTTGCGTCGCAACGCAGCGAGCGTTTGACGGAAGAAGGGATCTACTATTGGTTCCGCATGCTCAAGACTCAGGCTACGGAGGATCAATGGGAATTGATCCAGGATCTCACCCTCCATGACTTGCGGTACGACTTCGCCCACCGGGCAAGAGAGGCAGGCTGGTCACTTGAAGAAGTGGCGTATTATCTTGGGCATGTCACCAAAAAAGGTGTGCCTGCTCTTCAAACTATAGTACGCTATACCCAGGTAAGCCGGGAGCAAGTCAAACAGAAGCTCAAAAACATCAAAGGATAGCATGCCGAATCGCTTGTGTTCTACATGCAAGGCTACTCACTCAACATTGCTGCGCCTATATGCTACAATTAGACCATGCTTAGAACGCTCGCGGTTACTCGCTATGTCACTCCACTACGGGAGGGAGGGTCGCTCCCGGCCATCGTCGAAGCCGAGGACGATGGCCTCTATGTGCTCAAGTTTCGTGGTGCTGGTCAAGGGACAAAAGCTTTGATTGCCGAACTGGTGGTTGGAGAGCTTGGCCGTGCTCTGGGGCTTCCTGTTCCCGAAATCGTCCTCATGGAACTTGATCCCGTGCTAGGCCGTTCTGAGCCGGACTATGAAATCCGGTCCCTGATCCAGGCAAGTGCGGGACTCAATTTTGGCCTGGACTACTTACCCGGAGCTTTTGCCTTCGATGCGCTTGACGCAAGCAGACTCGATCCTCTGCTGGCTTCCTCAATCGTGTGGTTCGATGCATACGTGACCAACGTAGACCGTACAGCGCGCAACAGCAACATGCTCTTCTGGCACAGGCGGCTGATGCTCATCGATCACGGTTCTGCGCTCTATTTCCAACACAGCACCGCAGACTACCTTTCTCGCAGCCGCAGCCCATTCCCCCTCATCAAGGAGCACGTGCTCCTCCCGATTGCCAGTGCCCTCGAAGAGGCAGACACGCTCTTGAAAGGGCTTCTGACGTCGGAGTCAATTCGGGAAACGGTCAAGGCGATTCCCGAGAGTTGGCTCGATTCCGATCCATTCTTTGCTGACCGTAGTGCGCATCGCGAGGCCTACCAGGCATACCTGCTCGACCGTCTGGCAGCCTCGCACTACTTCGTAGAGGAGGCCTTACGTGCGCGCGCTCAGTTCCTATGATTATGTGCTCATCCGGGTCGTCCCCAACGTCGAGCGCGGCGAGTGCCTGAACGTGGGCGTGCTCCTCTTTTGCCGGACGCTGTGCTTTCTCGGCGTACGCATTCACCTGGATCAGGCACGAGTTCTCGCCCTGGCGCCCGATTTTGATCTGGCTGCCGTCCAGCAGCAACTGGATGCCATTGTGCATATTTGCAAGGGAGGGCCGGAAGCAGGGCCGCTGGGGCAAATGTCACAGTCAGAGCGTTTTCACTGGCTCGTGTCCCCGCGTAGCACGATTATCCAGACCTCTCAAGTCCATTCCGGCCTGAGCGCTGATCCCGAGGCGGCTCTCGAGCACCTGCTCAAAACGATGGTCTACCGCTAGTATAGAAAGGAATGCCATCATGGCACCACAGACGCAAGAAAGAGGAGGCCAACTCTCTATGGAACGAGATGTGTTGTGGAGACCCTGGAGTAAACCAGGCTTGGAGCACCTGCATTTGACGCAGGACGATGCGGGAATTGTCGCGAACGGTGTCATTATTGGGGTGGATCACCAGGTATTTCGGCTTCGGTATGATATATTTTGTGATGCCCGGTGGCGCGTCAGGGAGATCAGCGTGAACTTGTTGGACGGCCAGGGTCCAGTGATCGCGTTGCGAGCGGACGGAGAGGGCCACTGGTTCTCTCTCTCGGGTGAGCCGGTTTTATCACTCGACGGGTGCATTGATGTGGATATTTCTGCTACGCCCTTTACCAACACGCTGCCAATCCAACGGCTAGCTCTGCGTCCGGGACAATCTGCGACCTTGAGCATGGTCTATATTGCAGTTCCTCAGTTGGACGTAACAGCAGTAGAGCAGCGCTACACCTGCTTGGAGATGACTGCTGATGGAGGGCGCTATCGCTACGAAAGTCTCAAGCAGGGCGTCAGCGGATTTACGGCCGAACTGCCAGTGGATAGGGATGGACTTGTGGGTGATTATCCCGAAGTCTTCAGGAGAGTATGGCCCATTGAGTAGGGACTTACATCCTTCAACGCCTTTGTTCTACGACATGCATTTTTCAGGAGGGGAAAGATGAGCGGCCTCATATTTGCCTGCATTGCTCCGCACGGCAGCATGATTATTCCTTTGTTGGGGGAAAAGGGAGCGGAGAAGGCGCTTGCCACGCGCGCCGCGATGGAAGAACTGGGTCGGCGCGTCGCGGCTGCGCAGCCGGAGACGCTGGTGGTGATTACGCCGCATGGACACCGCGTCGATGGCTGTTTCTCGCTGCTCAATAACCGGCGCGTGCAGGGAACGCTTGGCCCGGAGCCGGAGAGCAACGGGCACAGCTTCACGCTGACCTTCGAGGTGGATAAAGAACTCAACGCGGCTATCGTCGAGGAGGCGCGAGCGCTCGATGTGCCGGCGGTGCGCCTGAGCTATGCCGTGCCGGACGATCCTGCATACGTCCAGCCACTCGATTGGGGAGTTACTGTTCCTCTCTGGTTTCTGGGAGCGATGTTTCATCCTCAACCCAGGGTGGTGATCGCATGCCCTGATCGCGGGAATATGCCATGGGAACTCTTCCCCCTCTTCGGTCTAGCCATACGAAAGGCGGCGGAAACGCTTGACCGCCGCATCGCCTTCATCGCCAGCGCCGACCTGGGACATGCCCACGATGCGCAAGGCCCTTACGGATACGATATCGCATCAAAGGAGTTCGATACTGCTCTTATTGATGCAGTAAAAGCGCAAGACCTGGCCAGGCTCCTGGAGTTCGATCTCGACTGGCTCAAACTTTCGCAGTGAAGTGCTCTCGTACGAGGTTCCGACGTATTTTGGTATGATGTGCGTGGCTTATGAGCCTACCTGAGACATCCATGTATTGAAAATTTCCCTGCTTTTGTCTTGTTCAATAAACCGGGGACTGGACATTTTCCAACGATTTGGTTTGAAAAACGTCATATTTCCATTATCCATCTATGAATGCCATTGTCAAGTTAAAGCGGTACAGTAAGGAGAGTTGATAGACAAAGACAGCATCCAAGGCAGAGCGTTGGGTGACCAGAAAGCCTTAATGCGATGCTGTCCTTGCCCATCGAAGATACCTTTGTGCTGTTTTACCTATACATTGGGAAAACAGAGGTATCATGAGCATAAACCTACACTATCGTAACAAAAGCAGGAACAAGCCGTCGTTAATTCCTAATTTTGTATGTATGCTCATGATACCTCCACACGGCTCTCTTCATAACCCGTCATCCAAGGGTTCGTACAAAGGGGTAAAGCCTTTGGAAGGGACAGGGGTTGGTGCTTGCTATGGAGCCACTACTGGCGAAGAGTAAACATTGTTTCCAGACTGGTAACTCCAAAGAAGAGAACCATCGGTGGCATTGAGTGTAGATATCCCATTCTGTGCACCAACATAGACTACGCCGTAGGTCACCGTTGGCTCAGACAGCGCACCTGCAACCTGCTGCCAGAGGAGGGAGCCAGTGCTGGCATTAAAAGCATATGCAACACCAGCGCCACCAGTATAGACCACCCCGTTGACTACGGCTGGGGCAATGCGAGAATCTCCGCCAGAGTGGGACTGCCACAGGAGGGAGCCAGTGCTGGCATTGAATGCATATAAGTATCCATCAAATGAATCTACATAGACCACCCCGTTGACCACGGCTGGGGAGGATCGAACATACCCGCCAGTCTGGTAGCGCCAGATAAGGGAACCATTGCTCGCGTTGAGCGCATAGACATAGAAATCACTCGAGCCGATATAGACGACTCCATTGACCACGGCTGGTGAGGAGTAGACATAGCTCCCTGTCTGGTAATGCCAAAGGAGGGAGCCATTGCTGGCATTGAGCGCATACATGCTTGTATCCCCTGGATAGCCTGCGCCGATATAGACGACTCCATTGACCACGGCTGGTCGTGATTCAACATCGCCATTTGTTTTGAATCGCCACCGGAGGGAGCCATTGCTGGCATTGAGCGCATAGATATAGAAATCACTAGAGCCAATGTAGACTACGCCGTTGATAACTGTTGGTGTACAGTCGATATAGCTCCCTGTCTGGTAATGCCAAAGGAGGGAGCCATTGCTCGCGTTGAGCGCATACACAGAGGAATCCTCCGAGCCGATATAGACGACTCCATTGACCACGGCTGGTGAGGAGTAGACATAGCTCCCTGTCTTGAAGCGCCAGCGCAAGGAGTGATCGGTAGTGCTGACCGCATATACGTAGTCATCGGCTGAGCCAAAATAGACATATGGAGTGAATGTGTTCACGCACGAATGGGTGGCATTGCTATATTCCTCCTGCAACTCGAAGACACCGCCATTTCTAAGATCTGTGTATCCAGCCAGGAAATTCCACGCGCACTTGTCACCGATCTCTTGTTTTGTTGGAGTACTACTATCCGCCCATCCATAATAGGGAAGCGGGTCAGTAATTGCCTCAAACTGTTCATGCGAGGTTATATTAGCTAGGCTATCACCGGGGATGTTCCCATTCGGACTCTGCGTCACGAAGCAATTTGTCGTGGGGAATACGATTGCAGCATACCGGTTCAGGCTAACCGGATTCGTCCAATGGTAGCCACAGAACCCAGGGCTCCTATTAGAGCAACCCTCATACCAAAAAGGAAAGGGAGCTGGGAATCTTACAGCCCAACCAGGGGGCGTGTACACGAAGAAGGTAGCGCTAGGATCATCCTGCGGCCAACCATTCTTCTGAATGGCTGTTTCAACCTCTGCCTGAATAGCGCTATCTTCGACAGTATTCCTGACACATAAGTGGCTATTTGGAGGCGTTGAAGTATCAATCCAGGCTTGGGTTGCAGCATACTGCAAAGTGTTCGGAATGTACGACAAGGAACCATTCGGCATTTGCATGTAGTACTGCGTCAAGATATTTTCAAAATTCGACCCTCCCACATCGCTGAAATACTTCTCCACTATCTGACCGTCCTTCGTCAAATTCCCAGAACTGTCCTTCCAATTTGGTCCCCAGAATATGAGATATGCCTTAGGTCGAAGCTGCACCGAGCCATTATTTAGGACGAGATCACCTGATCCGCACGGATTACAAACTGTATGAGATGCTACTTGGAAAGGGATGGGGTGAGTGGACACGTTTTGAAGAATAGTCGGATGCAACCTCGATTTGATGCCAGTCTGCTGATTAGAAATCCGAGAATCGTGTAGAGTAGATAGCTGAACTGTGCTGCCTGATGCCTTAGAGCTATGTGGATATACAGCGCCAATAATCAAAAGGATAAAAAGTGCGAGAAGCACGACAAGGGACGCAGCAAGAGCAAGACGCCGGAAGAAAGCGCGAAACATGCTGATCCTCCTTCTGAGGTAAGTTACCAATCCAACTTGACAACCAAATCAAACCTATACAGGGCGCGTTACAGAGGACAACGGAGCAAACATAGGGAATTCCGAAATAGTAATGAGGGACACAATCGGACCAATGCCCCCTTATTGTTCACCTCATACAGTATAAGCAATACCTCTTGCATTTTCAAGTAATTTCGATATAGTTTTTCACTATGAAAGAATTGTAATATAAAGTAGCAATCCGATTTTCAAGCAACCAGTAATGCATCGGCAATCGAGCAGTATTATATTGTACTGTTTTTGTTTCTATTCTAGGAAAGGGAAAGCAGTGTCAAATGTCTTTGGCAAAGGGGTCTGTGAGGGCATGTAGCAGCAGCCAGGCGTTTTGACAAAAGACGATGAATATATTAGGGAGAACGAAAGCCGTATGATGAGAGGCGTTGTATCCAACAGCGCGTAATGGTAATCTCGACAGAACCAGGAAGTTAACAAAATATCGTTGTGAGGTGAGTCATGTCGCAATGGCACGTAGAGCTTATCTGTAAGGATGCAATCCTATTAGCTTTTCTTACTACTTGCTTACAAGAACCATTCTGTACCGTGATTGAAAAGAATAGCGAACGCTTCTCTGTCTTAGAACGGGACGGCCAGTATCTCTATCGTTCTTCTGATGTACCAGAAGCAAGAAAGGACAAACACATACTATTGGCTCTCTACCAATTTTGAGCAGTATACAAACGTACAAGATGTCTTGAGGGATGCTCAGCAACAGGTTCCATTGCTCAACAGTATCCTGAGACTCAAATACGGCGTGCGTATCAGTTCCCTAAACGTTGATGATGTCTATCGTGTTGATGAGCA
>WNFG01003218.1_pt1 | contig 14858 bp, 12 predicted proteins | sample 5400431 | NCBI WGS metagenome assembly WNFG01 (sample SAMN13153346, study PRJNA577476) | soil metagenome | isolation source: 120 cm saprolite under Douglas fir tree site 2 hole 3 replicate 2 | place: USA:California | collected 2015-04-18 | reverse complement strand
CGCGAACGGCGAGACTTCCGGCTCCCAGCGTCCCCTTAGCCGCCTGCAGCGTCCTCTCATTCAAGCCGCAGATGGCGACGCGCGCGCCCTCTCGGTCGAATTCCTGCGCTGTGGCCAGCCCGATCCCGCTGTTACCGCCAGTGATAAGGATATTCTTGTCCGCTAGCCTACCCATTGTCGTCACTCCTTCGTCTAGCGTCAATACATGACGATCGTCATGATTGCGGTTACGGACATCCGCCAACGCCCATGGGTTTATGAGTTCACGCCCTAGCTAGTCCCCAAACGCATGGAGATGCTAAAGGAGGCAATTCCCGGTCTGTCGCGAATGGCGCTGTTAGTAAATGTGGGTGTTCCAGAAGCCGCACGGCGCTATATCGAAGCCGCCCAAATTGCAGCAGATCGCCTTGGGGTCACCGTTCAGCCGGTCGAAATACGAACACCTGCGGATATCGAGCGCACCTTTTCCACCTGAAAGTCGACTTCAAGGAATGTGCTTGACCTCCGATGGATTGATCTATGTCGAGCAGCAACGGCTGGCGCAGCTCGCTCAGGACCGAAGCTTGCCACTGATCGGACATACGCGCGAGATGGCCAAGTGGCCTGGCATGCTCATACTTATGGCGCAAGCAACGTCGCACTTTTTAACCGAGCGGCGTATTAGACAAGATTCTCAAGGGCGCGAAGCCCGCTGACCTTCCCGTCGAGCAGCCCACGATAATCGAGCTACTCATCAATCTCAAGACAGCAAAGGCACTGGGCGTGCAGATTCCACCGACATTGCTCACCAAAGCCGACGAAGTGATTGAGTAGGTTTCGCTTCTGTACGCGCACTTGCTGCGCATGCCCGCTCGTCATAGAGAACCAGCGCAGCCAGGATTACCTGTCCATGTGTTGACGACTGGCCAGGAGGGCAGAGGCATGTGTCCGATTTTTTCGGATTTTCTGCGTTTCGTGGCTCGCTTCATCCAGTACGACGAGACTGAGGGCAGCATCATAGGCGGCGATCGCCTCCTCGAGGCGTGCGGTTCCGCTCTCTCGATCTCCGAGCACCGCAAGCGCTAGCCCAAGATTGTCTTGTGTCCGCACCCAATCGAGCGGAACCCGCTCGCGGGTCCTTTCTTGCAGTGCTAGGCGGAAAACCGCGACGGCCTCTTCGAGGCGCGCGGTTCCGGTCTCTCGCTCGCCGAGCGTCCTGAGTGAGGGCGTGGCCGAGATTGTCCTGGGTGGTCGCCCAGGCAAGCGGGTCTCGTTCGCGCGTCCTCTCCTCAAGCGCCAGACGGTCAGCCGCGATGGCCTCTTCGAGGCGCGCCGTCCCGCTCTCTCGTAGCCCGAGCGCCAGCAGGGCGTGGCCGAGGTTGTCCTGGGTGGTCGCCCAGGCAAGCGGGTCTCGTTCGCGCGTCCTCTCCTCAAGCGCCAGACGGTCAGCCGCGATGGCCTCTTCGAGGTGCGCCGTCCCGCTCTCTCGTCGGCCGAGCGCCAGCAGGGCGCGGCCAAGATTGTCCTGATACATCGCCCAGTAGGCTGGCAATCGCTCGCGGGTGGCAAATCCGAGAGCCAGACGATACGCCGCGACGGCCTCTTCGAGGTGCGCAGTTCCTGTCTCTCGCTCGCCGAGCGCCTCCAGGACGTGCCCAAGATTGTTCTGGACGATCGCCCATTGGACCGGCCATCGCTCGCGGGTCCCAGTCACCACTTCTAGAGCCAGACGGTAGGCCGCAACGGCCTCTTCAAGATGCGCCATTCCTGTCTCGCGCCGTCCGAGCCATTCAAGCGCGCTGCCAAGATATTCCTGGGTCTTTGCCCAACCAAGCGGGTCTCGTTCCCGCGTCCTCTCCTGCAGTGCTAGGCGGATGGCCAGGACGGCCTCTTCGAGGCGCGCCGTCCCGGTCTCTCGCCGCCCGAGGTCCGCGAGGGCGCGGCCAAGATTTTCCTGGGTGATCGCCCAGGAGGCCGGCACTCGCTGACGGGTAAAAACTTCGAGAGCAAGATGGTGCGCCGCGATGGCCTCTTCGAGGTGCGCCGTTCCTGTTTCTCGCCGCGCGAGGACCCTGAGCGCGCCGCCGAGGCTAGTCTGGGTTCCCGCCCATTCGAGCGACGACCGCTCGCGCGTTATCTCTTCCAGAGCCAGACGGAAGCTCGCGACTGCCTCCTCGAGGCGCGCCGTCCCGCCCTCCCGGTCGCCAAGTTCTCGGAGAGCAACGCCTACCGCTCTCTGGGTCCGCGCCCAATCAAGAGGACGCTCAGAGCGGGATGCAAGCTGCAATGCGGCTCGATCAACCGCAACAGCCTGCTCAAGAGCGTGATTGTCACCGAACCTGTCCCCCTTCGTGAACCAGGCACTTCCTTCGTTCAGCGTGTAGCGCCAGCGCATTGCATCGCCAGCAGGTAAAAGATCAGTCGCCTCCCTGAATAGCCGCGCTGCCTCGTCATAGGCCAACCGCGCCCTTTCGACCCGTGCCTGCTCAAATACTAGACCTGCTTCTTCCCGCTGCTGGTCGGCCAGCACTCGCGTCAGAGTCTCGCGCTTGTTCCGTACAATGGCGCGCGCCTCCTCCAGCTTTGCTCGTGCCCTCGTGTGGTCAGCAGCCTCCACAGCGGCGGCCGCCTGCTGACGCAGTGCCTGCACCTCAGGGTCATTGACCCGAAGGCTTTTTACATCCTCGGCGAGCCGGCGGTGCTCCTCGGCAATTTGCGCGAACCGGTCGGCAAGCTCGTTGTCCTCCACCGGGACCTCACCGAGCAATCGGAAGAATTTCACGATGGCCTCGAACCGGAGCTCACTTGATGCCGGAACAAGCGCGCTGATCCGAACCAGCAGTTCGGCGCGGTCCCCTGCCTGAGGCGAGGCGGCGAGCCGCACTAGCTCCACTACCTGCTCCGGCGGCATGCCGCATACGGTCGTGATTGTGCTGTCGCGAACATCTCCTCCAACTGCGCTCGCACAGCCGGTGGATTCCACCGATCGTTTACCGAGGAACTGCGCCCATGCCGGTTGCGTGATGCAGGTCGCACCAAGTAGTAAAATCAAACCTAGTGCACCGGCTCGCCAATTCATGGGCGCTTACCTTCCGTGCGGCCGTTCACGTTGATGGTGCTGTGGCTGACGTCGCCGCCAACTGCCGCGCCGCCAATGGCAGTGACGTGCCTGCCAAGGAGACCCGCGCTGGCAATTAACGCTCCAATGAGAACGAGCACGAGCAAGAAGAGCTGTACGCTGGAGAAACTATGAGCCGACCGCTTTCTGCCCTTGCCAGACGCGACGCCCTGATTTTGCGCAGGAGGTATACTGCCAACGCTCGTTCCGCTTGCCGGCTTGGTATCGCGACTGGAGACGAACTTCACAATCGCCCACGCCCCGGCAGCAAGGGCGGAAAGTCCCCCACCGAGCCAGGACAAGGTCGCCTGATTGGCCGGGTTCGTTAGGAAGGCCCAGATCGCACCCATGGCAACCTCCTCTGCCGGCAATCCATGATATCACAATAGGGGAGGTTTGGCAGGTGCCCTGTCGCAGTGCCCCAATCGCCGGACGTGCTGCAATGCCCTGTCTATACAGCATTCATGCCGGTGAAGTGATTTGCTGGGCCGCCCTCTCAAGATCTTCCGCGTTTAACTGAGATGTCACACACGACGGCGAGACGCAGCAAGGCCGGCTGGACTTAGTCCTAAGCTGATCGCCGGAAAGCTAGTCGCCGGAAGCTAAGCTCGACTAAACACGCGAGACACCGCGAGCATGTCGCTCTCGGGCCGGCGCTGAAGCGCCCACCGCCCGCGCGGCGTTAGATCACGAGAGCGAGTTCCCGCCGAACTCGGCGAGCGGCCCTATTGCGCGGCTGCGAAATCGAGCGCGTTCGACAATCCATCCGCCCGGGCATCGCGGTCGCCGAGCGGCTGCAATCCGAAGCGTTCCTCGATCAGCTTCAGGATCGAGGTCGTGTCATAGGTCGTTTGATCAACGAAGCCCTTCCGGGCAAACGGCGAGATCACGATCGCCGGGACCCTGGTGCCGGGCCCCCATCGGTCGATCCGCGGCGGCGCTACATGGTCCCCAGGTACCGCCATTCTCGTCGTGAGTCACGATGATGATCGTCGAGCCCCACGCGGGACTGTTGCGGATCTTCTCGACCATCTCCGCGGCCCTGCGGTCGCCCGCCAAGATGGCGGCATACCGGGGTGCTCGTCATAGCGCCCCAACGGCTTCCAGAAAACGACGGAAGGCAGCGTATTGGCATCGATGACCTTTCGGCCCGTGTCCTACGCCGCGCGGAACTCGGGAGGCATCGGCACGAACTGAACGCCCGGCACTTGATGCGGCCAATCGAGTATTTTGCCAATAATTAGGTGCCATATTGCGTTACTTGAGCTGCATCGGGCATGTCACCGGCCAGCACTATGGGATTGGGCTGTCAGGTGGGGCGGCAACCGGTTTCGGGCAGTGTCATAAATTTTATCAGGAATACTTGGGCATTTCTTACTTACCTCATTCAATTCAGCCACAATCCGTTTTAGTTCACTGATTGCTTGATCATCGTAATCACTGCCTTTTAGACGCATCTCAATCATCAATAAATTGAATTTACGCCGAAGTTCTGCGTAACTGCCCCCCGCTTCCTTGTGCTTCTCCGCCTGTTCAGAAAAATTGAGATAGGTCTGCAGAGCAGCCAACACTGTCGCGAATATAGATATCACGCCGGCCAATATTCGCCAGTGTAGCTCTGGAGTTTGTTGCAGGGTTCCGAAAATCGCTGTCCCAACGAGTGCGGTCATTATGACAACAGGAATGCCAAAAAATCGATTCCACCTTGAATATCGCTCCCACGCCAAGAAATGTGCTCTCGACGTGATAGCAGCATTCTGGAAATAGTGTTCAACGGAGCGAAGAAGCTCTTGGCCTTGCATGGCGGGTACTCTCTCTCTTTAGTCCGTACACTATAAACGCGCGGTACCCTAGGTACTATACTCGACCCAGGTCCTCACAGGCGGAATGTCTGCGCTTGGCAGATTTTGTTGCAGAAGTGGCCAACGATGCCAGCGATGGTGGCTATTTTGGATGTGGTTCCGGCTCTGTGTAACCGCTCGCTCCGAGGGGAGCGTCGGTAGCGGCACACTGGCCTGGCGGAAAAAGCGCTTACGCAACGCACGCGACGGGCATCGGGGGTGGCCGCGCCATCAGCTTAGCGAGCCGTCTCACGTTCTGAGCGATGGCGCCGAGCAGGAACTCGTCTTGTGCGCCACGCGGGCCACGGAGCCGAAGGCGACCGAGCCTAAGGATGCGCTTCAAATGAGCGAACAGCATCTCGACGCGCTTGCGATCGCGGCGCGATTGCTCGAACGCTTCGGTGCCCGCGAGCGCACGGGCGGCGTTGCGGGCGTCCTCGTAGATGCTGCGGGGGATTTTGCGCTCGGGCGCTTTTGGGCAGCATTTGGGTTCCAGCGGACAAGAGCCACAGTCGTAGGTCCTTGCGCGATAGAGGATCGTCTCCCCGCCGTGGATCGTGCCTGTCGTGTGCAGCAGCTTGCCTTGTGGGCACACATAAACATTGCGATCCTTGTCGAATGCGAAGTCGTCTCGGCTCAACGAGCCGTCATCGCGCCTCGACTTGTCGATGACCGGAATGTGCGGCGCAATCTTCTTCTCGTTGACAAGCCAATCGAGCGTGGCCGCCGACCCATAGGCCGTATCCGCTGCAAGACGGTCAGGTTTGATGCCAAAGCGCTCCTGCGTCCGCTCGAGCATCGTCTTCGCCCCGCCGACTTCCGCTTGGCGGATGGCACGCGAGGCCCCGACGTCCACAATCACTCCGAACTTCACGTCGACAAGATAGTTGTCGGCATAGGCGAAGAAGGCAGGTCCGCGCATCGCGCCCGTCCACTGTGCGGCCGGATCGGACGGCGAAACGAACTTCGGGGTGACGTCGCTCGCCGCGCCAAAGGCCGCGTGGTCGAGCGTGCTGAGATACTCCTTCACTGCCCGGCTCGCCGCTTGAGGGTCACAGTCCTTCTTCCACTCCGAGCCCGGGATCGAACGCTGCTTGTTGGCATCCGCAACAATCAGGCTCGCATCCACCGCAAACCCTTCGCTGCCGACCAAGCCTGCCGCAATGCATGCCTCCACCACACGCTCAAAGACGCGGCGGAAAATGTCGCTATTGCGGAAGCGCTCATTGCGGGCACGGGAAAAAGCAGAGTGATCCGGGATCTTGTCCTCGATGCCCAGCCGCAGAACCAGCGGTACGCCAGATTCACCTGTACCTCGCGGCACAGCAGCCGCTCGGATCGGATAGCGAAGACATAGCCGACGATGAGCAACCGGATCATGAGCACCGGGTCAATCGACGGGCGCCCGATCGGCGAATAGTAGGGCGCGAGCTCGGCACGAACCCAGTCAAGATCCAGGATGCCAGCAATATCGCGGACAAAATGATCGTCCGGAACAACCTCCTCAAGCCGGAACGAGTAGAACAGCTGACCTTGGTCCCGATTGAGCCGCCTCATCATGGATTGCCCCCGCCGCCAATCGCGATGCGGCGACGGAATCACTGTTCGCGAGAATCATCAACTGACTTCTGCAACAAAATCTGCCATGAGCCGACATTCATTTGTGAAGGGTCAATGCTGACATGAAATCGACTGCAATAATTGGTGGTCTGATTAAAATTGAAGGCGCCGCATGACCATAATTGCCGCGCTCTTAATGCTGGAACGAGCAGACTCACGAAACCGAGGCATCCGCCACCAGTGGGCGACGTCCCGATCCTACTTTGACAGGAAATTCGCCAAGCTGCCGTCCTGTGCCAGCGGCGTCGTCATGTTCACCGACATGCACTGCCGCAGCAGGGCGATGGAAGCGCGGAGGCGGTCGATGTCGCTGCCCGAAAGAGCGAAATCGCGCTGGAAGGTCTTCGCCTGGTTGTCCGCCGCCACGTCGAGCTGCAAATGCCAATCGCCATCCCGCCAAGCGAAATGTTCGTCGGCAAACGCCTTGACGATCTGGAACGCGCTGTCGGTCATCGGATCAACCGTGCCGTTGTACTTCTGCGCGCAGAGCGATTGCGAACTGTACTCCGGCAGGGCGGCCACTTGAGTGAACAGGTTTGCGAAATTCGCGCCGGTCGTCATCACAATCCGCAGGTCCAGGTTGACCCCAGCGGGGATCGGAAACGACCCCGTTACGGGTGCAAACGGGCCGAACGGGTTGAGGATCGTCCAGTACGCCGACGACAAAACGAATGAAGCATCCTTGCCCGATAGTTTGGCACGGACTTCATTAATCCACGCCATCCCCGTGCCGATGTTCTCGACCCGCAGCGTCACGAGAACGAATGGAACGCCATAGTATTGGCCGACGATGAGGTCCGGTTCGAGCGCCTTGACGAGTTCCGGGGGGGCCGGTGTCAGCCGGATTTCGACATTCTTCATCTCCGCGGCGCCCTTGGTCAGCACAGGGAGCGTCTCATAGCCGGGCGCCTTGACCTGGAGTTTGTACTCCTTGAGGGTGCGATTGTGCGGAACGGTGATGTCGAATTGCCCAAGGGGATTGGTCCGTACTGTCGCAATGGTGATCAGGTTGACGGTCGCGTCGGAGATCGCCTCGCCATTCGTGGACAGGACGGCCCCATGGAAGCTTTCGTCGCTGTTCAGCCAGCGATCTAGAGCCGGTGCGACTACTGGGCTGACTACGCCGAGGATCAGGGCCGCCACGGCGGCCTGGAAAATGCGGTTGATGACGAGGCGTGTGGTCGCGGGGGAGGGCTTCCACGCGCCCGAGCGCACCAGGAGCCGCGCGATGCCGGCGACCAGCAGCAGAAACAGGGCGACCAGCTGAAGCGAGGTGCCGATTTGTTGGAGGATCGACGCCATTTTATGTTACTCCGGGTCCCCGGGGCGATACTCGGGAGGAGCGTGACGTTCATTCTACCGTGCGGCAACCGGACGTGGTTTGGGAGGCCAGCGTGACATTTCTCAGGGCCATTATTTGGACACCGGCAATGACCCCACTGACATGATTTCTCCTATGGTTTCGTAGCCTAAGTTGCCGTTGCGGTCAAAATTAGCGTCGTTCCCCGCGAATCAGTCGCCGAGCAATTCTTGGGCGGAGACCCTGAGCCGACCGGGTGCCGGCACGCCTTCATCCGGCCGCACCAGCGCCGCCGCTGGGATTGATTCATCTATGCGCACCTGCGCGATTCGATCCCAATCGAACAAGAAGAGATTCTCGTAATATTTTGCGATCTCAGGATCGAAAAATATCAGACTCGCATCGCGGTTTAGGGTCGTTCCAGCGCGAGTCCAATTCTGGCTTCCCACTAGAACGATCTCGCCATCGATCACAAGGCCTTTTGTATGGCAATTCGTTTGCACGCGGATCTTGTTGAGGCTGGTGTCGAAGCCAAAGTCTTTCAATCCGGTCAGGGTTTGGCGCACGTTCGGAAAACGCCGGAAGATGATCCGCACGTCCATGCCCGAATCCTTCTGCTTCTTGAGCAATGCGTCCAAGAGCGCTTCATAAACATCTCCGTTCTGGCCGCGCTGCTTCGCGTCCAAAGACTGGTTTTGGAAATAAACACTTTTGTGCGCGTTCTGGATGAGCGGCAGCACGTGCTCGGCATAATTGTCCGGTGTCAGCAGGGGCTGTACCCGAATCCTACGTTTGACCGACAAAGGCGGGTGATATTTCGCGGCGACCCTCGCTTCTTCATCAGTCGCCCTGAAATACGCCTCGGGCACCCAGAATTCAGGCTCCGGCGCCGGCAGCGCCTCCGCCACTGCCGTGGCTTCCTGTTCGTCGCGGAGAAGGTGCTTCTCGAAAAGGCCGGCGAGGCCAGGATGAGAGACCAAGACATGCCAGTCCCGGTCATATTGTTCGATCAGAGGCGGTGTTTCGTCGCCGTTTTTGATGGGGTCAAACGGCGGCTGGTTGGACGAGCGCCAGCTTCCGCTCGACAGCCAGAACTCCTGACTGTCACGAACCGCGAGCTTGATGTGGTACGACGTTGCAAACAGGCGGTTCGGTCCGGAAACGGAAGCCCAGGCAAATGACAGACGCTTGCCCGCCGCCGCGGTCAGCTTGTCGACCGTTTCCTGCTCGGTCAGATCGTTCGCGGTCGTGCCTTGCTTTTGTTCGTCGCGGTTCTGCAAGACGAGGCTAACGTGGCGTGAGTTGGGCTTGATCGAGGTCGTGCACGCATTCACGATGTGGGGTGCGGTGAATTCATACATGCCGATCGTAAGCCGCTTCGTGGTGCGGGCGAGGAATGGCTGCAGATTCGGCCATCCGGCATCCGGACTAGCGTGCGCGGTGACGCCCATCTGCTCGTTGAACTCGATCAACGGCAAATCCGGTCTTTTTTTGTAGTTGCCGATCAACTGGCTTCTGGCCGCTTCCAGGGCCTCCAGCAGATCGTACGATTCCCGATCAGCCACGGTTGCAACGGCCACGTCCGTGGGAATCCCGCCAATCGAGGCCGGGATCGGGGTCAACCCCGCAGCCTGGAGCTCCGACGCGGTGAGCTTCTCCTTCACGGAAACGACGACGCAACGCTCGTCGGTAATCCAGCCATCCGTGATGCGATAACCAGGATTTATCGAAATCACGTCGGCTCGCGCCGAAAGCAGTTTTCGCGCCTCGGCCACCGCTTGTGCGACGGCTTCGTCTGATGGCGGCGGTGCGGCTCGAGGGGTGGAAGTATCTGCGCTCGCAAGGCTCGGGGCCGTTACGGACGCGCTCACGTTCACTTGCGCTGCAGTTGGCGTTCCGACCGAGATGGTTATTTGCAGCGGAATGACGATAGTCGCCTTATCTGTGGGCATGCTGTCACCAGAGATGTTGGAATTGTTCGAGGTGGCGGGGCTGGCTATTTCAGTGCTCGAGTCCGTGGACACTGTCATGGCGGCCGTTTGGCGCGCGCGCTTTAGCAAAGACGAGACCAGAAAGGCCGGGACCGCATAATTGGTCTTCAGGAAGACGCCCGAGAAGTGCAGCCCAGCCGCTTCTCCGGTCAGCAGATCGATGACGGCGGATCCCGAATTTCCGCCGAGGGTGGTGCAATCGTGCATGAGTGCGTTGTTCTCGAGGCCGGTGACAAAACCTGGAGCAAGTCGTTTCTTGTCGAACACGTTGCCGAAAATCTTGGCCATCAGGTCTTGGTCGGGAATGCGCGGGTCCCGACCGGGATAGCCGACGACGGCGACCATGGTCTGGTTGGGAAGTGGTTGCTGCGACAGCTTGATCGGTTGAGCGAGTTGACCTATCCGGCTTGGTTGCAGCTTCAGGAAGGCGACGTCGGGCCCGGTGTCGCTCGCTATGAAGAAAATCTCGTTAATTGTGAATTGAGCTTTCGCCGCATTGCCGATTTCCTCGAGAAAGTCGATGTCGACTGCGACCGGATTGCGGCGGTCGAATCCAACTTGGAACGTGAATCCCGTCTGCCCGCGCTCGGCGAACTCCAAGGCGACATGGCGATTGGTCACGATCAAATCTTGATCGATTAGCCATCCGGTACCGATGTAGGGCAGATCGAGCGGCCAGTTGGTCGCCTCGACGCGGCCGACGGCCGCGATCGCGGGTGCGAGCATAGCCGCGGATTCCCGGAGTCGGCTCTTCCAAACTGCGCTTTCCAGTTCATCGATGTTGAGGTCGACGCTGCCGTCCAAGATCTTGAGGACGGGGCGGCCAACCCGCTGCACGATCGATTCGAGCTCGAGCTCAGGCGCCGCCAGCGCCTCCGTCGTCAGAGCTTCTGCTGGCTCGGGAAGTTTGGCGAGTCGCCTCAGTCCCTTGGCGGCACCCGGAAGCCAAGCAGGTTTTTGCTTGGCCTGAGCAACCTTTTTGACGTCCGCGGCTAGTTCGGAATCGGACAGGATTCGTCGGCTTGCGTCGACAATGTCCTGCCGGCTGTAACGCATGGCCTGCTTCCCACTTGGTGGGGTGCCCCTAGCTCACCGAAAAACCTTCATCGGCCGGCCGCAGCACGTCCAGTACGCCAGCCTAGCCGCTTTTCGTGCACTTAGCCTCCTGTGCGCAGTTTGCGCTCGATCGCCTCTGCCGCTCGGAGTGCAAGCGCGGCGACGGTCGAAGTCGGATTTGCAGTGGAGCTAGTGGGAAAAACACTGCTGCCGAGCACGAATAGGTTGGGGAAGTCATGACACTGACATTCCTTGTTCACCACCGAATGCTCCCGGTCGGATCCCATTCGCGTCGTTCCCATGATGTGGCCGGAACCTCCGAAATTGAGCCGCTTGTTGTCCGGGTCCAACTGTGGACGCTGATACTTCTCGTCTATGCCCATCGCCTTGAAGACGGCCTTATGTAGCTCGACGATCTTCTTGAAACAGTTGCGGACGTAATGTGAATCGTCGTCGACCCTGTAATTGATCCGCGGGCGTTGGATGCCGAGCTCGTCCACTATTTTTCCGAGCGATGGATCGTCGTCCTTGAATGCCAGCGCAACGTAATTGTTCGGGTCGGGCAGTTGCTCGCATGCACTGTTCAGGGTTATGTGTCGAACGGACTGTCTAAGCGCCCGTTGCAGCTTGGAGCCCGTGTATTTCCTGTTGTGGACGTAATCGAGAATGGTTCCAGGCCACCAGTCTCCTGCCGGGGTGGGATCGTAGTCGGGTTGGTTGACCGCGAGAATCGCGCCGCCGCGGGGTGCCGAGGTCACGTTCGACATCCATCCGTCGTTCTTGATCGAAGTCTTGAACGCAGCGTAGATTCCACGGAATTCGCCGTCGCGGTAATCCTCGATGTGAGAGGTCGTTTGCGGCCCACGGAAGGGAAACAGGTCCATCGGGGCGAGAGCGTACGACTGCTTGATCGGGTGATCCATCAGATACTTGCCGAGCACCGGGCTGAAATTTTCCGACCCGGAGCGCAGCATGATCATAGGGTTTTCGATGGCGTTGGCGGCGAGCGCGATGATGTCGCCCGATACGAAGCCGTCTTCGCCGTCATGCACGCGGGTCGGTGGATCCTTTGTCTCGTCCCATTTCCAGCGGCGATAGTGCACGCCAGTCACTTTCTTATCGTTCTTGTCGAGCTCGAGATTGATGGCGACCGCCTGCGGATACAACTTGGCATAACCGCCGGTCGCACCGTCTTTGATCAATGCCTTGTTGAGGTGAATGATAGCGTCGTATCGCGCGCCGGTCGGACACAGCGGCAGGCAGGATGTGCGCCCATCGCAGGCTTGACGGCCGGTCTTGTTGTCGTGTTCCGAAAGGATCGCATGCGGCACCGTCGTCACGTGGAGCTCGATGTCTTCCGCGTGAATACCTGCGACGTTGGGAAGTCCGCTGTTCAGAACGATTGAATGCCGACCGTTCCGTCCAGGGACCTTTTCTCCCATCTTCTGACTGACCTGCTTATCGAGGAAACTCTGGACGAGTGATTTCATCGGATAGCCGTGCGCGCGACGCCCGAGTTCCTTGTAGAGTCGCCGATCCGGTTCATCTCCGGAGACACCCATCTCCTCTTCGGCCTCGACATAATATTTCTCGAGTTCTTTGTAACTGATCGGCCAGTTCTCGCCGACGTGGTATCTCTTCTTCATCTCGAAATCGCTAGGAATCATCCGGACGTAAATTCCCTGCCAGTGCCATGTCGAACCGCCCACCATGCGTCCGTAATAGCTCAAGAACTTGTCACCCGTGTATTTGTCTGGCGCAGGATAGACGTAGTAGTTTGCGCCGTCCGCCGCGTCGGCGTTGATCCCATCGGGCGATCTTCTGGGATTAGGTTGCGGAGCGAGAACGTTGTCCCCGCAAAACGGCGCATCGGTCGCCTTCGAAGGCGATCCAATATAGTTGTCGATCATCTCATCGCGGCCGGCTCTGTCGGGAGCGAAGCCGCCCGCCTCGAGGATGCATACTTTTTTCCCCGCCTTCACGAGCTTGTAGGCGGCGAGGGCTCCGGCCACGCCCGAGCCGACGATGACGACGTCATAATGATCCGTGAGTTCTTGCAACATCGCTTTATCTCCGATCCGGGCGAACGTTCAGGCGGCAGGACCCGCCCAATATCCGGGTCTGCCGCCCGGCATCATCGGGGCATGCGCCTTCACCACCTTCCACAGAAGCGCTTGTTCGTATTGCTCCGAATTGCCGTAGATCCAGATTTGCGGACCGGTGCGCACCACTTGTCCCGAGTGCGGCGGCTGCTCCTTGAGCGCTTGTAGGAAAAATGCCGAAACGTACCAGAGATAAATGACCTGCTCGGCCCCGGCGCAGATGTCGTCTGCGTCAGGCTCCTTGTTCGCCATGATCTGTTCGGCAATATCGTCGGGAGTGCCGCCGCCGCCAGCATATTTCTTGTGCACCTCCAGGAGGCGTTTGAGCTTCGGATAATAATCCGGCAACCGGGCAAAACGCTCGAGGTATTGGGCGGCCAGCCGCCGCCGCAACGGTCGCTGGCCCGTGAGGGCCTCGGACACGGAAATGAAATCGGTAAGCTGGCCTTCGTCGAGATCGGGGAGGGAGCTGGCCTCCGCCTGTTGCACCCTGCACTGCTCGTCGCCTTCTTCCCAGATCTCCGCGTGCGCCGTGCGCATTTGGCCCGTGCCCACGACGGTGATGCCCGTCGCTGCCAATCGGAGCAGCGCCCGTCGATCGAGCGAAGCCGAAGGGCGGGCAAATTTGGACTTGTCCGAATTGACGTCGCTCATGGTTCCCCTCCCGATGCCCGCTTCGAAGCGGCAGGACCGCTTCGGTGGACATCCCAATTTAACAGGATCCGCCGTTCAACGCTCAGGCTAGTCGGTGCAATGGATGCATCTCTACTTTTCCTGCGCATGCGCTTCTCCCCACTTGATTTGCCAATTTAGGTGCTATCCCTTCTCTCGACCCACAGCCGCATTGAGCGCGCCCTAATCGTGCCATCAGACAGTCGGCCCAATCACGGGCTCTCGTTCAAAATGGTAAAAAATACTTTCCGACAAGAAAGTCCGAAAATTCTAATCATAGCCAGTACTTCGCTTACCAGTCGCGGCCCAAGTATCTTCTAACACGACAATATATACCGCAAGCGTTTTTTGATGTATGAGCCAGTTCACAGAGTTAGATCCTTTGGCGATGCGCAATCGCCGCCTTCACCGCGGCCGCAGCGTCAATGCGACCGAAGCCGTACCAACGGCTGTAGTGCGGTCCGGCATAGCCGGAGCATTGGACGTCAGGCCTTTCGCGTCCCGCCAGATGCTAAACGGATCTATGTTGCCAGCATCAATCGGTACCGCTGTCTCCCGCAAGATGTCCCACGCACGTCGGCCCAGGTGAGGTTGAGGTTGGCAGATAACAAGAGTGCACCAAGTCCTTCGGCGATCGCAGTCGCGCAAGAAATCTCGATGAAGGTATGCAATGAGTGCGAAGGAGTGCGGAAAACCGCAGTGCCCAGACGATGCGACTTGTTCAGTGGCTTAATACTAAGGCAAAAATCACGAGGAATCCTGGTGACTTGACTAAACTCCGCGCTTTCCTTTCCAGGAGTACCGACAATATGACGCGAGGGCAGACCCGATAAACTAGGACAGGACTATTGACGCGATCAGCTTGAGATTGCCAGAAGGATGTCCGATTGTGGCAGATATTGTTGCAAAAATCGCTGATGAAGGGGCGTGGGCCACGTCGGCGTTTTTTGAGAATGTGGCGGCCGAAAGGGGACTCCAGCCGATCAGCCCGCATGTCACAGGCTGCGAGACTATCTCCTATCCGAATTAAAGACTGCGCCAGGCCGGCAGTTGTCCACAGGTCCGGGCTGCTGCCCTCGGGCATCAGGGAACGCGAGCGGCCACGCGATGGCCGCGCCGCCGAGCAGCGCGATGAACTCCCGCCGGCTCATTCTATAACCTCATCGCCGCGCAACGTTT
>WNFG01002699.1_pt1 | contig 14858 bp, 13 predicted proteins | sample 5400431 | NCBI WGS metagenome assembly WNFG01 (sample SAMN13153346, study PRJNA577476) | soil metagenome | isolation source: 120 cm saprolite under Douglas fir tree site 2 hole 3 replicate 2 | place: USA:California | collected 2015-04-18 | reverse complement strand
TATATCTTCATCGCGCCGCTGTTCATCGCCTTCGCGCAGCGCTACCACACGCCGGCGCGGCTTTATCCGATCGCGTTCGTGAATCTGGCGCTGCTGCTGGCCATCCCGGTGACGCTCGGCGCGCTGGTCATCATCGTTCTGGTCCGTTTCTTCCCGATTCAGCGCGTGAGCCAGATCGTGGCCACCATCGCCATCCTCGTCCTCACCGTCGCCGTGGTCGCCTTTCGCATGAGCCGCCCGGAGCGGCTCTTCGCCAGCATCAATACCGACGATGTGACGCGCGTGCTCCGCTCGGTGGAGCTGCCCTCGCTCGACCGCTATCCGGGCACGGCGCTGGCCGACTCGATGGTGGCGATGGCGGAGGGACGTCCGGCGTCCGTGCTGCCGCCGAAGATTGCTGTGACCGCTGTGGCGCTGTTTGCGATTTTCGTTTTCGTGGCGCGGCGCATCTACTTCGCGGCGTTCGTCCGGGCCCGGGAGAGCATGGCGCCGGCGGCGCTCGGAGCAAGCGGTCTGACGCGCATCGCCGATCGTCTGCTCGTTCCTTTCTCCCCGCCGACACGGGCGATGATCGGCAAGGAAGTACGAACGCTGACCCGCGACGTCGCGCAGTGGTCGCAGTTGTTCTTAATGCTCGCGCTCGTTTTTCTCTACCTCTACAACATCCGCATGCTGCCGCTCGGCGGCGACGCCCGGGCCACGATCGTCGCCTATGCGAACCTCGGCATGGCCGGCTTCGTCGTGGCCGCGATCTGCCTCCGCTTCGCCTATCCCTCGATCTCATCGGAGGGGAAAGCGTTCTGGATGCTTCAGAGCGCGCCGGTGTCCTACCGACGCCTGCTCATCGTCAAAGTGCTCGTCTACGGGGCGCCGCTGACGATCCTCTCGATTCTGCTCACGGTGTTTGCGGACGTGCTGCTCGACGCCAACCGCGTGGTCTGGCTCTTCACACTCTTCGGCGCGTCGATGCTCGGCGTGACGCTGGTGAGCATGGGAGTGGGCCTGGGCGCCCTGTCGCCGGACTTCTCGGCCGAGAATCCGCTGCAGGTCGGCCTCTCGCTCGGCGGCTTTGCCTACATGGCGGCGGCGCTCGCGTACGTCGGCGGCGTGATGATGTTGATGACGAAGCCGGTCACCCGCTATTTTTTCTCGCGATTCTTCGGACTGGAAAGCGAAGCGCTGGCCGTCGATCTCATTCCGCTGGTGACTGCGGTCACACTCTCGATTGCGCTCTGCGTGTTTCCTCTCATGGCCGCCGAAAAACGTTTAACCGCGCTTGCGGAAAGTCGTTAGAATCGCGGCGAAACCTACAATTCGGTTACCAGAGGAGAAGCCATGAGCGAGACACCAACTTCGTACACGCCGCCTCCGCCCCCACCGCCCCCTCCTCCAGGTGGAAGCTACACTCCGCCTCCGCCACCTCCTCCTCCTGGTGGGACCGCGCCGAACAGTGACCGGACCATCATGCTGGTGCTGTCGTATCTCGGCATCCTTTGCCTCATTCCGCTCCTGGTAAAGAAAGACGACCCCGACGTTCAGTGGCACGCGAAGAACGGCACGGCGCTGTTCGGCGCGGAAGTCGCCTGGGTCATCGTGGTCATCATCGTGACGCTCCTTCGTATCCCGCTGCTCGGATGCGGGATGACGATGATCAGTTGTGTGGTGTGGATTGGTTTTCTCGTGATCTCGATCATCGCGATCATGAAGGCAATGAAGGGAGAACGCTTGCGCCTCCCGGTCCTCACAGACTTCGCCGAGAAGATGTAGTCAAAGGAGATCGCGATGGATACGCCTGGTGGTTCCTACACTCCCCCGCCGCCCCCGTCCCCGCCGCCGGCGGGACCTTCACCTGCCGCCCCGAACAGCAGCGACCGAACCATCTTTCTCATCCTTTCGTATCTTGGCCTCCTCGCCCTGATTCCGTTGCTGATGAAGAAGGACGACGCCGACCTGCAGTGGCACGCCAAGAACGGCCTGACTCTTTTCGGAGCGGAGATTTGTTGGGTGATCCTGCAGATCATCCTTGGATTCATCCCGGTTCTTGGCTGCGGCGTTCACATCCTCGGTTGCGCCGTCTGGATTGGCTTCGTCGTGCTGGTCGTCATCTGCATCATCAAAGCGGTACAGGGACAGCGCCTCCGCATCCCGCTGGTCACCGACATCGCCGAGAAGTGGTAACCACTCCCCAGGTTTGCATCGACTGAAAAAGGGCGCCGCAACCGCGGCGCCTTTTTTTTGACGTATCATTCCAGCCCTAACGTAACGTGCCCGAAAACGTCATCGCAGTCGCTCTCATTCTTCCTGACCTCACCCGCGGCGTCGCCGAAGAACACCTCGCCGAGCTGGAAAAACTGATCGAGACCGCCGGCGGCCTTGTCGTCGACCGCGTCCTTGCCAAACGGCCGCGTCCCGATCCCGCCACCTACGTCGGCAGCGGCAAGGCCGAACAGATCAAGTCACTGGTGGCCAAGACCGGCGCGAAGCTGATCGTCTTCGATGATGACCTCTCTCCGGCACAAGCGCGCAACCTCGAAAAGATCACCGAGGTCAAGGTGATCGACCGGAGCGGACTCATTCTGGACATCTTTGCCGGACGCGCGCGCAGCCGCGAAGCGCGCACGCAGGTGGAGTTGGCACAGCTCGAGTACATGCTGCCGCGCCTGACGCGAGCATGGACGCACCTCGAGCGCCAAGCTGGCGGGATCGGGACGCGCGGCGTCGGCGAAACGCAGCTCGAGCTCGACCGCCGCATCATCCGCAACCGCATCGCCCGGCTGAAAGAGGAGCTGACGAAGATCGAGCGGACGCGCGAGACGCAGCGCAAGTCGCGCAACGCCGTCTTTTCGGTCGCCCTTGTCGGCTACACCAATGCCGGCAAGTCGACGCTCTTCAATCGCCTCACCAGCGGATCGGCGGAAATGGCCGACAAACTGTTCGCCACGCTCGACGCCAAATCGGCGCGCGCCGTCTTCGAGATGCCACGCGAGACTGTGGTCATCGATACCGTCGGTTTCATACGCAAGCTGCCCCACCACCTCGTTGCCTCCTTCCGCTCGACGATGGAAGAGGCCGTGGCCGCCGATCTCGTTCTGCACGTCATCGACTCCAGCCACCCGCAGTTCGAAGACCAGCGGGCCGTCGGCGAGGAGGTGCTGCGCGACCTCGGCGTTCAGATGGATCGGGTGATCGAGGTGTACAACAAGGCGGATCTGACGGAACCGGGGGTCGGGAGCCGGGGGTCGGGGGTAGGAGCTCATCTCGTTGTTCCGACTCCCGGCTCCCGACTCCCGACTCCCGGTCGATGCACCGTCTCCGCCCTGACCGGCCGTAACATCGACCGCCTGATCGACATCATCCGGGAGCGCGAGCTCGAGAACGGCGAGGTCATCCAGCTCGAGATCCCGCATAACGATGCGCGAGTGATTGCGAAGCTGCATGACGTTGCACAGGTTTACGAGCAACGCGTCACCGACCGGGCCATGCTGCTTACCGCTTGGATTCCGCGGGACGCCTTCCACCTGTTCGAAGCGTACGCGGCCACGGGGTTGTTGAAGCCGGCCAAGGTCAGCTAGGGCGCGATCGAAACTGTCATGTGATCGGTGACACATCGCGGCGTGACATTGCCAACGTATTGTTTCGCGCCGTTTTCGTACCGTCTGCAATCGGGAACGGAACCAACTGTGAGTCGCCGAGACCAAACCGAACGCGTTTATCATGCCGCTGATCGTGCCGCTTATGGGGGCTCCCACCGCCACACGACAGCGCTCATGAAAATCCGTCCTGCCGAGCTGCGCGACCGACGGCGCATCCACGAGATCCTCGTCGCCACCGCGCGCTTCACGGAAGACGAAGTGCGAGGCGCAATGGATCTGGTCGATTCCGCCCAGGAACACCCCGAAAAGGGCGAGTACATCGTCCATGTTCTCGAGGATCCGGACAGCGGACCGAAAAAGCTCGTGCAGGGCTACGTCTGTTACGGCCCCACGCCCCATACGGACGGGGTATTCGACCTGTACTGGATCGCCGTCGATCCCAAACAGCAGGGTCAGGGCATCGGGCAACTGCTGCTCCGCTTCGTCGAGAATGAGGTCCGGCGGCAGCGCGGGCGCATGCTCCTGATCGAGACGTCGTCGAAGGAAAGCTATACGCCGACGCTGCGGTTCTACGAACGCAGCGGGTACGACGAAATCTCGCGAATCAAGGATTTTTACCGGATCGAAGACGATAAGGTCGTCTATTGCAAGAAGCTGACGCCGAGCTGACATGAGCCCCAACCTCACTCTTTACGCCGCGCTCGTCCTCTACGCCGCCGGAACCATCGTGGCGCTGGCGACGCTCTTCACGCGCGAGAAGAGGCCCCAGCACATCGCGCTCGGCTTGATGATCACCGGCTTTGTTGCGCACACGGTGTGGATCGGAACCATCTGCGTCCGGACCCACCATCCTCCGCTGACGAATCTTCCGGAGACGGCCGGCTTCATGGCCTGGACGATTTTCGCGGTCGAGCTGGCGCTCTTCATCCGCTATCGGGTTCACGCGGCGTCGTTCTTCGTCTACCCGCTGGTGCTGATGCTGCTGACGGTCTCGGCGGTCGTACACGAGCCGTTCGTAAAGAGCCCCGCCGCCATTTCGCGCCTCTTCATCGCCCACATCCTCCTGACGACCACCGGCGTGGCCGGATTGCTGATCGGCCTAGCCTTCGGCGGACTTGCCTGGGCTCAGGACCGGGCGCTGAAGTCGAAACAGCGCGGCGCGCTGTGGGACTGGATCCCCAGTCTCAACGTCTGCAAGACCGTCAGTTACCGGGCACTCTCGATTGGATTCAGCGTCTACACGCTCGGCATCCTGGCCGGGATTCTCTGGTCCTATCGTACGTCGGCGGAACTGATGGACCTGCGCGTCAAGCAGGTCGGCGCGGTCGTGGCCTGGGTGTTGTTCGCCATCGTGCTGCAGGCCTACGTGAACGATACCTACCGAACGCGGCGCACCGCCATCATCGGCGCCTGTGCGTTCGTAGCCATCATGGTGGCCATTCTGGGGATTCATCATGTGTGAGGCGCGGTTTCGAGGTTTTGCGGTTTCGGGGTCGAGCGGTGTTTCCGCGATTCCCCACCGCGAGACCTCGCAACCCCGAGACCCAGCAACCCCGAGGTCAACATGCCTCTGATTGCTGTCGGCGTGAATCACCGTACCGCGCCGGTCGACGTGCGCGAGCGGCTCAGCGTGGCGCCGGCGAGGATGCCGGAGACGCTCGATGAGCTTCGCGCGCTCGAAGGCATCGACGGCGCCGCCATCCTTTCCACATGCAACCGCGTCGAGGCGATCGTTTCGGCCACGCGCGAAGATGTCATCGAGCCGATCGTCGATTGGCTGACGCAGCGCGCCGGCACGGCACGAGCGGAGCTGGAGAAACACGTCTACATCCTTCGGCACGGCGACGTGCTCAAGCACCTCTTTCGCGTTGCTTCCGGCCTCGACTCGATGATCGTAGGCGAGCCGCAGATCGGCGGACAGGTGCGCGCCGCCTTTCTGGCCAGCCGCGAGTGCGGCACGCTCGATTCGATCCTCTCGCAGGTCTTCGACCAGACCATGCGCGTCGCCAAACGCGTACGCACCGACACCGGCATCGGCGAGCACGCGGTCTCCGTGCCGTATGCGGCGGTCGAGCTGGCGAAGAAGATCTTCGGCGATCTCCACGGCCTGCAGGTCCTCCTCCTTGGCGCGGGCGAAATGGGCGAGCTGACGGCCGAGCATCTCTCCGCCTTCGGCCTCGAGCAGATCTTCGTCGCCAACCGCTCGTACGACCGCGCCACCGAGCTGGCGGAGCGCTTTCACGGACAGGCGGTGAAGTTCGAAGGGATCGAGCCGTACCTGGCGACGTGCGACATCGTCATCGCCTCGACGGCCGCGCCGCATTTCGTGGTTGAGAGCGAACATGTCCACCGCGCCCTGGCCACGCGCAGACGGCGCAATCTCTTTCTCATCGATCTCTGCGTCCCACGCAACATCGAGCCAGCCATCGCGGAGATCGACGGCGCCTATCTCTACAACATCGACGATCTCCAGCACGTCGCGGACACGAACCGCGAGCTGCGTTTGCAGAAAGCGGGAGAAGCCGAACAGATCGTCGATCGGGAGGTCGATGCCTTCCGCCGCCGTCTGACCGTGCAGGATGCCGTGCCGACGATCGTCGAGCTGCAAGCGCGGCTGGAGGCCATTCGCACCGCCGAGCTGGAGAAATGCCTGCGCAAGATCGGGCCGATGAACGCCGAACAGCGCGCCGCCATCGAGCAACTGACCACCCAGATGGTGAACAAGATCCTTCACTACCCGATCCTGCAGCTCAAAGAGGCCGAAGAACCGGCCGAGCGCGAGACGTTGCGCAAAACCATTCGGAAGATCTTCGGACTGCGATGAGCCGCCCCGTCCGCATCGGTACGCGCGGCAGCCAGCTCGCACTCTGGCAGGCCAACGAGGTCGCCAAACGTCTCGCCGAACACGGCTACCAGCCGGAGGTCGTTCCGTACAAAACGACCGCCGACAAGCGTCAGGACGTGCCGCTGACATCGATCGGCGGCAAGGGTCTGTGGGTGAAGGAGCTGGAAGAAGCGCTCCTTCGCCGCGACATCGACATGGCCGTTCACAGCCTCAAGGATGTCCCGTCGATGATCCCCGATGACTTCGTCCTGGCCGCGTTTCTCGAGCGCGCCGATCCGCGCGATGCATGGGTGAATCTCGAATCGAAACCGATCGCATCGCTCCCGGAAGGCGCTGTCGTCGGCACGAGCGCTCCGCGGCGCCGCGCCCAGCTCCGGGCTCTCTATCCAGCTCTTCGCATCGACGACATCCGCGGCAATGTCGATACCCGAATCAACAAGCTTCGCGCCGGCCTCTACGACGGCGCGATCCTCGCCAGCGCCGGCCTGACCCGCCTCGGCCGCTCCAGCGAGATCACGTCTTACTTTTCGATCGCTGAGATGCTTCCCGCCTGCGGCCAGGGCATCGTCGCTATCGAGACGCTGCGCGACGGCGACACCCGCGCCATCGCCGCATCGATCGACCACCCCCCGACCGCCCAGGCAGCCTATTGCGAGCGCGGCGTCCTGCAGAAGTTCGGTACGCTCCTCGACTGCTACTCCGCCTGCGCCGTTCACGCCACGTTTGATGACGGCACGATCACCCTGCGAGCCTTTTTCGGCGAGATCGAAGGGGATCGAACGGTTCGCGTGATGTGCAAGGGGCGCAACGCCGACGCGGTGATCGACGAGGTGCACTCCGAATTGGTCGAGCATGGGGCGATGGAGTTGGTGTCATGAGCATTGGCAAAGTCTTTCTCGTCGGCGCGGGTCCCGGCGATCCGGGCCTTCTCACGCTCCGCGCCGCGGAGCTGATCGCGCACGCCGATTTCATCGCCATCGACGCCCTGGTCTCGGACGCCATCGCCGACCATGTGCCGGCGGCCGCCGAAGTGGTCTATGTCGGCAAGCGCGCCTCCAAACACGCTCTGCCGCAGGAGAAGATCAACCAGCTCCTCATCGACGAAGCGAAGAAGGGGAAGACCGTCGTCCGCCTCAAAGGCGGAGATCCATTCGTCTTTGGACGCGGCGGCGAAGAGGCCGAGGAGCTCGTCGCCGCCGGCGTCGCCTTCGAGATCGTCCCCGGTATCTCGTCGTCGCTCGCGGGACCGGCCTACGCCGGCATCCCCGTCACGCACCGGTCGTACGCCACCTCGCTCACGCTCGTCACCGGCCATGAGTCGGACGCGTCGACCGGGATCAAGTGGGAGGCGCTGGCCCAGCTCGATGGCACGATCGTCTTCCTAATGGGCTTCGCCAATCTGCCGATGATCACCCGGAAGCTGACGGAAAACGGAGTCTCGCCTGACCGCCCGGTTGCCGTGATCTCGAAAGCGACCACGCGCGATCAGCGAACGGTGACCGGCACGCTGGCAACGATCGAGGCGACGGTGGCCGTCGCCAATCTGGCGACGCCGGCACTGATCGTGGTCGGCGAAGTGGTGAAGCTGCACGACGTCATCAACTGGTTCGAGACCAGACCGCTCTTCGGCAAACGCATCGTCGTCACGCGCGCCCGCGAACAGGCTTCCGAGCTGAAGAGGCTCTTCGAAGAATCGGGTGCTAGCGTCGTGCAGTTCCCGACCATCGAGATCGCCCCTCCGGAATCGTACGAATCGCTCGATGCCGCCGTCGACGGCCACTTCGACTGGCTGGTCTTCACCTCGATCAACGGCGTCTCCGCCTTTTTCGAGCGCCTGTTCGCAAAAGGGAAGGATGTCCGCGCCCTCGCCGGCGCGCGCATCGCCTGCGTCGGCGACACCACCGCGGCAACTCTGCGCGGGCACGGGCTCATGCCCGACCTAGTGCCTGAGAAGTTCATGTCCACCGCGCTCATCCCGCGCTTCGACGCTGATCAGAAAGGCGTCCGCATGGGCGTGATCCGGGCCGCCGAGGGGCGGGACGAATTCATTGACGAAATGCGCCGCCGCGGTGCGGACGTGCATCTGGCCGTCGCCTATCGCACGATCCCCGTCGCGGTGAACGCGGACGAGCTGCACGACATCGACGTGGTCACCTTCACCAGTGCCTCCACCGTCGACAACTTCTTCGCGGCTACGAAGGTCGATCTCAACGGAACCCTCCTCGCCTCGATCGGCCCGACGACCAGCGACGCCATCCGCAAGCACGGCCGTCAGCCTGACATCGAGTCGCCCGCCGCCAGCATCCAGTCGCTGCACGACGCGGTGGTTGGGCGGGTGGGGGCGACAAGCGATTGATTAAGGCGCCGCTACTAAGGAGAGCGGATCACGCGGAGACGCGGAGGCAGGGAATGTACCGTCTCTCCGCTCCGCGACTCCGCGTGATTCCGATTCTCGTTCGTCCCTACGGAAAATACCCCCGCGGAATCCTCAACTGCTGTCCCGCGCTCGACGTGATCATCAGCGCGTGCCATTCATCCGCCGCTGAGGGATCGGAGTTGAAGACGACCTGGTATTGGTTGCGCAGCTCGGAGGCCAGTTTGGCGTAGACGTCCGGCAGCTCCCGCTCCGCTTTGATGATGAAGTAAGTCGCGCCAGTGTCGCGGGCGACATTCGCCAGGCGCTTCGCTTCGAAGTAGCCGACGCCGAAGCGCATCCAGCGGGTCAGCAACTTGTTCTTGATGATCGGGTAGATCGGGACGCCGGCGTAGCGGGCGTAGTGCACGAGGTGCTCGAGCTTGAAGTGGCTTCCCTGGTCGACGCCGTCGGTGAGGACGACCAGCGCATGGCGGCCGGGCTGCTTCTGCAATTCGTACAGCATCTCGATGGCGGTGTCGTAAAGGTGTGTCTCACCGGACGGTTTGACGCGGTCGACGGATGCGGCAGCAGCGTTGAAGTCGTTCGTGAACGGCGTCAGCCAGAACTCCTTCTGATTGAAGCCGACGACGGCGATGCGGTCCTGCGGACGCAGCAGTCGCTGCGCGAACTGCTTGGCGGCTGCTTTGACCACCGGCAGCTCTTCCAGCATCGATTCCGAGTAGTCGATGAGGAGGATCACGTAGAGCGGCTGGTCGGAAGCAGGCGTGAGTGCTTCGATACGGCGTGGTGTTCCGTTGTCGAGCAGCGTCAGCTCGCCGAGCCGCGGCGCGCGGTCGCCGCCGACGACGGACAGCGGTACCTGCTGGACGGAGACGTCGACCTGCTCGTTCGGGTTCGTGCCGAAAAAGAGAACATCGTTCGCCTCGCTGCCATCGCTCGCGTGCGCGACCACGCGTGCGTAGACGGCATTCGGATACTTGGCGGCATCGAACGCGGCGGTGTACGGCGGCGCGGCAACGCCGGCGATCTTTTCTTCACCGATGAAGAAATCGACGGCGGTGATGCCTACCTGCTGCGGTTTGATCACGTTCGCTTCGAGCACGCTGTGGTTTGCATGCAGGCGGACGCGGAACGGCGGGCGCGGATCGTTGACGACCATCTCGTCCTCGCCGGCCACGTTTCCCTGCGCGTCGTAGCCGACGGCGCGGATGCGCAGGCGCCGGATGTACTCGCCGACTTTGACCGGCAGCACGATGAACTTGCCGGATCCCTCGGAGTACTTCACGCCGTTGATGATCAAGGCCACGCGGATGACCGGGTCGGCCGTCTGCACGGATACGGGAAGGTCGCCGTAAACCAGGGATTCGGGCTTCTGGGTGATCCGTACGCTCTGTGCGAATGCCGCCGCGCTGATCGATGTCAGAAGGATGAAGGATGAGAGATGAACGATGAATCGTCGGATCACGCGCCGGTCAACGTGAAATCATCCTTCATCCTTCCGCCTTCATCCTTTCCCACAACCTGATCCATCGTGCATTGCCTCGGCTCCTTCTCCGGCCGCCAGCGGAGAAACTTCGAGCCATGGCGGAAGCGGCCCTGCGAGTAGTAGTCGTACTCGACCTCGCAGACCAGCTCGGGACGGACCGGCTGCCATTCACCGCTCTTTTCCGTGGCCCATCGCGATGGGCCGCCCGGGACGCGCACCTCGAACGGGTTCTCGCCGGCCAGCGCTTCGAGTCTTCTCGTCAGTGCGGCGCGATCGTCTTTCCGGATCGACGACGAGTGACCGATGTGGACGAGGCGCCCTTCTTCGTCATAAAGGCCGAGCAGGAGCGAGCCGACCTCACGCGTCCCCTCGCCGTAGCGGAAGCCGCCGACGACGCAGTCGGCGGTCTTGAGATGTTTGACTTTGACCATCCCGTCGCGGTCGCCGGAGTGGTACGGCTCCCCGAGGCGTTTCGCCATCACGCCATCGAGTCCGGCGCTGCCAAACTTGTCGAACCAGTCGCCGGCCAGTTTGCGGTCGGTCGTGGCCGGCGAAAGGCGGATCAGCGATCTTTCCGGTACACTCACGAAGAATCGCTCGAGCTGTTCGCGGCGCGCCTCGATCGGCTTCTCCGCGATCGATCTCCCATTGATCACGAGAAGATCGAAGGCGAAGTAGTGCGCCGGCGTCTCGGCGGCCAGTTTGCGAACGCGCGAGTCCGCCGGATGAATACGCTGCAGAAGGTGGTCGAACGAGAGTCGCCCTCCGACCGGGACGACGATCTCGCCATCGAGCACGAACTCCTTCTGCCATAGCTCGCGCATCGCTTCCACGACCTCGGGGAAGTAGCGTCCCAGCGGCTGGCCGGCCTTCGACTGCACCACCACGTCATCGCCGCTGCGGAAGACAATCGCCCGGAACCCATCCCATTTCGGCTCGAACTGCCAGCCGTCGCCGGTTGGGATTTTGTCGACGCGCTTCGCCTCCATCGGCGGGTAGGGCGGGGTGACGGGCAGGTCAAGTTTCGGGAAGCTGGCGGATGTGATTGTCGGTGTGGTGACTTTTCGAGTGCTCATACGGACTTCTTTTTGGATGTTTTCTTCTCCGGTGCCGCGAACACCTTCGTCAAATCGAATCTCTTCTTCCCCACCACCGGTTTCCACAGATCCCCCACCTCGGCGACGCGGTCGCGGACGTTGTCGATGCGGAAATCCTGGATGTCGATTCCTCCCTCGATCTCCTCCCACGTCACCGGCGTCGAGACACCGGCGAATGGCGTCGGGCGGACGGAGTAGATCGACGCCAGCGTGCGCCCCCAGGCGTTCTGGTTGTAGTCGACGAGGACGCGCGCGTAGGGGCGCTTCACCTTGCGGTACTCGGCCGTGATGATGTTGGGGTGGCGCGACTCCAGCTCGACGGCGATGGCTTTGGCGAACGTCCAGACCTCTTTCTGGAGCGGGCCGCGGACGATGGGGATGTAAACGTGGATCCCCTTCGAACCTGTGGTTTTGGCGAAGACGGGCATGCCGAGGTGTTGGAGGATGTCGCGCACGCGCAGGGCCACCTCACGGATCATGGCGAAGCCGGCGCCGGGACCGGGATCGAGATCGAAGTGGAGAACGTCGGGGCGGTTGTAGTCGTCGCACTGCGCGTACCAGGGGTTGAGATCGATGCATCCGAGGTTGATGAGCCAGAGGAGCGACGGCAGATCCTGCACGATCGGGAAATTGACCATGCCGGCGTCATGAGGGATCTGGCAGATGTCGATCCACTCCGGCCGCGGCTCCGGCGCACGTTTCATGTAAAAGAAGTCGCCCTCGGCGCCATTGGGGTAGCGCTTCATCACCATGGCCCGCCCGGCAAGATGCGGCAGCAGATACGGTGAGATGTCGGCGTAGTACTGCAGCAGATCGCGCTTGGTGATCTTCAGATTCTTCCAGAACAGCTTCGGAAGATTCGTCAGCCGCACTTCGCGCGTACCGAAGTTCAGCACGACGTCGGTCTTGTCGGTGGGGATGACAAACTGCTTCCTGACAGCCACAACGGTGAATTGTGCAGCCGTCAGGCCAGAGTCACCAACCCGCGGGGATTTTTCCGTCGCCGGTGGTGCGGTGGCGCGGTGCATCGAGCGTGCAGTATTCGAGCTCGCGATTGGCGCGGACGGCGCGCAGCATCAGGCCGCCTCGTGACATGTCGCCAAGGCCGGCGAAGGCGGCCGGGAAGCGAAGACGATGCTGAAAAACGGGCCAGAGGATGTCGACGTACTTGCCGCTGGCGACGCTGCCGAGAAGAACGATCTGCGCATCGGGCGCGAGCGTCTCTGCCAGCGAACGCGCGTCGCGCTCGAGCGGCTGACGGTAGTTGCTCTTGGCGGCGTCGACCGGCGTGCGGGACATCACCTTCATCCTCTCCTGCGTGATTCGCCAGTCGGGCGGCACGAGGCCGAATCCGGGGGCGATGATGTAGACGCCCGCTTCGGCGGCGAAATGGAGCGCGTAGCCGATCTTGCCGCGAAAGTAGAGGGAGCTCATGAACGCGAACGCCGTCGCGATGGGCACCCCCTCCGGCGACCGGTACATCTGCGCCGCCTCGAAGCTCGCGTTCGGCGAGATGAACTGCTTCGCGCGGACGCCGGAGGTGTTGGCCGGGGATAGGAGGAAGATCGTCTGGGGCACGGGCGGGGAACGTTTATGGGAAGTTTGTGCTTCCCGTGTGCGGGGTTACGCGGTCTCGCGGTTTCTGGGTCTCGGGGTGTCCGGTTGCAAGGTTGCTGAGCTGCTTGGTTACAGAGTGCCGTTGATGCACCGAGCAACCGAGCAACCCCAAACACCCCGAGACCCGAGACCGCGCAACCCCAAGATCCCGCAACCGCGTAAGCTACCCACTCCGATGCCACACATCCTCCTCTTCACCCTCACCATCGCTGCGATCAGCACGTTGTGCATCGCACCGATCGCGTTGGCGCTGGCGGCGTGGTCATGGCGGGCGGGGACGAAGGGGATGATCGTCGATGCGCTCGGGGCGTTGCCCCTCGTCCTGCCGCCGACGGCGGTCGGATTTGTGTTGCTGGAGATCCTTTCGCGGCGAAGCCCGATCGGAGGATTTCTCGAGCGGATCGGCGTCCAGATTCTCTTCACGCCGAAGGCGGTCGTGCTGGCGTGCGCGGTGATGTCGTTTCCACTGATGTTCACGGCCTTCCGCGTGGCCATCGAGACCTCGGACCGGCGCTTTTTCGATGTGGCCCGCACCCTGGGAGCGTCGCGCGCGCGCGCGTTCATGCGCGTGACGCTGCCGCTGGCGTGGCGCGGTCTGCTCAGCGGGATGATTCTCTCCTTCTGCCGGGCCCTCGGCGAGTTCGGCGCGACGATCCTCATCGCCGGCAACATTCCCGGCCGCACCCAAACGCTGGCACTGGCGATTTACGACCGCGTCCAGAACGGCACTGAGCGTGAAGCCTTGATCCTCGTGGCGTGGGTGGTCGGAATGGCCTGGGTGCTGGTTGCGATCAGCAGCGTGCTCATCGCGCAACAGCGGAGACAGTTAACGGCGTGATCGAGATCGACGTCCGGTTGCCGCTCGCACCGTTCCGGCTGGAGGTTCGCTGCTCGTTGACGGCGAACGTCACGGCACTGGTCGGCCGCTCCGGCTCGGGAAAGACGTCGCTGGTCGAGTCGATCGCCGGCCTCCGCCGCGCGCAGGGACGGATCGTCATCGACGACACGCCTCTGCTCGACAGCGAGCGCGGCATCGACCTTCCGCCCGAGCGCCGCGGTATCGGGTATGTGCCGCAGGATGCGGCGCTTTTTCCGCATTTGCGCGTCGCGGAGAACATCCGCTTCGGCGGCAGCGACCGCGAGCGTTTCGATTCACTCGTCGCGGCACTGGAGCTGGCTCCGCTGCTCGATCGCGCGCCGGCATCACTCTCGGGTGGGGAGCGGCAGCGGGTGGCGTTGGCGCGCGCCCTGATGACGCATCCGCGGCTGTTGCTGCTCGATGAACCACTGGCATCGATCGATCAGCCGCTCCGCGAGCGCATCCTTCTCTACCTGCGCCGCGTACGCGATCTCGGTATACCGATGATTTACGTCACGCATCAGCCGTTCGAAGCGCTGGCGCTCAGCAGTTGGTGTGTCGTTCTGCGTGATGGCCGGGTTGCCGCCGATGGTCCGTCGCGCGCCGTGCTCGCCGATCCGGCAGTGGCCGGCAATGTCGAGAATGTCTTCGAGGTGTCGGATCCGCATCACGAGCCCGGCCTCGGCATTACGCGCGTGACGACGAGCGCCGGCCTGGCGCTGGTGCTGCCGTACGATCAGGTCGCTGAGGCAAGGTTTCCGCTGGTCGTCCGCATCAGCGCGGACGATGTGGTCGTGTTCGGTGAAAAGCCGTCCTCGATCTCGTCGCGTAATGTCTTCGAAGGAACGGTGGCGCTACTGCGGGCGAGCGGCGGGATCGTCGACCTGACCGTGACGACGCCGGAACCGCTGAGCGTGCGCATCACCCGCGCCGCCGCCGAGGATCTAACTCTGACCGAGGGCTCGCGCGTCTGGCTGGCCCTGC
>WNFG01006066.1_pt1 | contig 14861 bp, 15 predicted proteins | sample 5400431 | NCBI WGS metagenome assembly WNFG01 (sample SAMN13153346, study PRJNA577476) | soil metagenome | isolation source: 120 cm saprolite under Douglas fir tree site 2 hole 3 replicate 2 | place: USA:California | collected 2015-04-18 | reverse complement strand
AGCAAAAGTGAAATTGCGAGCAAGAGTGCTTGCTTGCCTATGTTAAAATGTAGAAAGGCACAAATTTGACGCGACTGGAAGCACAAGAAAGCCCATTTCGTGTCTTTCGAGTCGAAAAATGGCAATAACCTCCGACTCGCAAGCCACGAAATGGGCTTTCTTGTGCTTCCAGTTGCGTTGAATTTGTGCCTTTCTACATTTTAACATGGACAAGCAAGCACTCTTGCTCGCAATTTCACTTTTGCTAGCCAGGAGGGGGCATTTGCGATGTGAATGTTACCTACCTTGAGCACAAAATGCGACACATGCTTGGTTGAAATGAGCAGAATTATGGATTACTTATCAACTTCATACACGATTTGCGAATCCCGCGTCCATAAACGCAGATTTTTAGCAGGAGTGGTTAGACAACGTCATTGCAAAAGCGCCGAAACTCACACGTCACGCAGCGCCGCAATGAACCTGGGGGTGAAGGCATGATCTCGCTTTCTACGATTTGCCGGATCTGCGCTACCGTTTGAATTACTTTGCGCCGCAGGTGTTGTGTGATCGCTACGGGTTCTGCTTTTCGCAAGGGAATTGAATACAGAAACCCTTGATCGACAGGCAATCCCCAGGCCTCTTCTATAAGCAAAGCATAAGCCGCTAATTGTAACGTGAAGTGCGACCCGGCTTTCTGTTCGGAGAGTTTGTACTCGACGACGATTGCTTTAGCACCAGGAGCCTCGCGTGATGGTGTTGCAATTGCCAGGTCTACGCGGCCAGTCAACCCCAGCTTCCTGGACTGGAGAGGAAGACGATATATTCGTTCTCCGCTGGTCAATCCATAGTTGCGCAGGCTCCGGCGCTCCTCGCGGGTTTCCTCTTCTTCATGGCAGCGTATTCCCTCCTCCATGGTATAGGTGATGGGCCGAATCCTGGGAAGACAGTAGCGGTAGTAGACGATACGTGGACAACAGGTATATTGTTTGAGATCAGTTACCTCCAGCAACCAGTCTGACATGTGTTTATTCCTCTTTCTTCTGTTTGATGACACGGCGACCTGTCCAGCTTTTCTCGTCAAGGGGGAAGAGTTGCACGTTGGCATCATGCTTGCCAATCCGTCGTTTGATCTGCAAGAGCAGTTCTTTTTGATGTGTCCAACTGAGTTCTCCCATGAATGCGCTGTACTGAATACGCTGCAGACCGTAATCCAGACAAGCATCAGCAACTTTGGTACGTATGCCATCATGGGTAATATCGTAGATGAGCAGACAACGCATGGCAGTTCACCATCCTGCCACAAATGGCTCGTATCGTTCTCGTTCACCACGCACAAATAGGGCCAGGTGACGTGCCTGGCTTTGAAGAATGAAGCGGAGTGCCTGCCGCTTCTTCTCATAGAGTTCGCTACTCTCCAAGCGCTCCAACACCTTTTCCGCCAGTTTCTTACGTGTCGCTTCGGTTAAGCGGTGATCTTCATCCTGCTCGATAGCGAAGTGCTTATTGACCAGACCTATGATTGTGCGATCAACCACTGCCTGACGAAATTCTTCAATCAGGTCTAGCACGAGGCTCGGTTTTCCTGGTCGATCAGCATGTAGAAAGCCGCCATAGCTATCGAGACCAGCTAGTGTTAGCGCTCGTTCCACCTGGCAATAGAGAATACCATAGCCGTAATTTAATGCCGAGTTAAAGCGATCTATGGCTCCTCGTGTTTCTCGACCAGGCCACTCTAGCTCGGCGGGTATAATGCGGGCAATCGTATTCCAGTAGCGCTGGGCGGCGCGGCCTTCGACCGAGAGGAGTTGTTCGCGGATGGCCTCGATCTTCTCACCTGTTAATTGCTCCAGTTCATAGAGATGGTCTCGCATCTCTATTGCCACCAGCATCATTTCTTTGTAGAGCGCCTGGTCGGTTTCTTTGCGATACTTTGCCATGTAACGCAAGAGATTGGCCTGGTTCTCCAGTTTCCCTGTTATAAATGACCTGACAAGAGCTACACCCCTGGCATCCTCATAGGCCATTAATTGCGCTCTGCGGGTTAAAACGGTCCCGGTAAGTCCAGCCGAGTACAGTCCTGCAATGGCACGCCCCGATTGACTGATAAAATGAATGGGGATACCTTCTTCAACGCAGGTACGAACCACATCACTGGAGATAGAGACACCGCTATCGATGACGATTACCTGGTCCAGGTGGATCAGTGGGACTTCGGTCACGGTCTTATGTTCGTGAGTGACACGTAGTCTCCCCTGGTGCTTCCCCACGAAAAAGCCCCGGCCCTCGACGATCAGTTCCATACTTGCTCCTTTATACTGTGTATTACTAACCAATGCATCTATGAGCAAGTATAGAAAAAGATTCCGCAGAGAATACGGAATCTTCCGGTGATTTTTAGAACACAGTATCGACGCTTCGACGAAGTAGATAACAATAACTAATTTTCGATCCTATACCATCCGTTCCCTTTCACTATATTTTTACCAACATGAATGAGTTCCCCCCAGGCCAGCAGTTCACGAAATGGCGCAAGATCGCCGGTAAAGGTTGCCCGCCCTTCAAGACCGCCAATGGGCGTCGTTTGACGTATGCGCCTGGAATAGCTGCGCAGCTCCTCCCATCGTGTATCATCACGTTCACATTGCACATTTGCTGCGAGCTGGGCCAGCTCTCGCCAGCAGTTCGTAGGACTCTGACCTTCTTCATCACCATACGCCTGCTCTAGTGCGGTCAACCTTTCTAGTAGACGCAATATCAAAGGACCAAATGCTGCATGATGCACCAATTTTTCCTTGTACACAATGCGTGTTGGTGTGAGAAAGTCGAGTGTTATCTCCCTGGTTGAAAGTGTTGCCGCTCTTGTTGCTACGTCTGCTGATGTCACTGAGAGAGTCGGAATACCGACCTTTGGTTTCTCTTCTTGATAGACAACTTGCCGTTCAGCACTGATTGGGTTATATGATTCAATCTGCTTGATCCTGAACCTTCCACGTTGCCCGCGATTCTCATCTAACCTGCGCCCCAGGCCTTTTGACTCCAGAGCACTGGCTGCCAGAATGATATATGGGAAAAGCTGCACGATGTTACCAAAGAGCGTGATGCCGAAGGTCAATTGCGCTCCCGGTTCGTAGAGTTTTTTGCCTCCTAGCGGAGGGAGGATCACATAGGGACGGGGAATATCTCGCCCTCGCTCATTTTCCTCACGCAGTGGAGCTACCAGGGCGCTAACAGGACACATGGTATGCAGAGGACAGGCTGCGCAGGTTAGGGCAGCTTTATTATTGCAAAAGCGTGTCCAGACTGCATCGAAAAAACTCCCCCTCAGTGCGGAACCGCTGTGCTCGTCTAGTTCGAGTGGGCTAACCACCTCTGTTGTAAAAAGGAAATGATGTGAAACCAGAGATCCCATATCACTGCTCCTCCGAGATGCGCTGGTACCAGCTATAGCTCCGGCTGGAACGAATCAGTCGATAGGGCAGTACAACATGACGCAGCACACGCTCTTTACCAACGGTAATGCGCTCAGCGCTATAAATGTTGGCTCGCTGAAACGTTAAACTTTCCCCACAATCATCGAGCACCTGCAGCGTTCCATCATTGTAAAACGGGCGTAAAGCATCTGGTGTTAACTCGATGAACTGGCCGTCAGGCAACTGCTCCATGCGCTGTGGAGGTCCTTCAATCTGTACAAAACCTCCGCGCTTGCCAAAGTAGTTGATGCAAGTGAGTAGGTGATGCAGTTCTGACGGCAAAGGTCTCTCTTTAGACGAAGATGTTAAAGCGAGCTGAAAGGCATCTCGGTAATAGACATACTCACGATAGGCGATTGTAGGCTGCATGGGCCAATGGCCTCGCGCTTGCGCTTCTAGCGCTTTTTGCTCATCTCCCTTGTCCTTCAGTGGACGCTGAATCTTACTGAAACCTTTGATTACCACCAGGTCCATTGGCATAGCAAGGGAGATAGAAAGATCACGCAGGTCAGGAAAAAGACGCTCTCCTTCGGCAAGCCCTAAGGTGCGGATAGCAACATCCAGTAGCGCCATTTTGATCGCATAGGGTGTGGGAGCAAGAAGCGTCTTGCCCCCCGATGAGGTTGCTGCCGCTGGCTTGAGCGAAAAAGGAGCCACGGGCAGGTACTGTGCGACAATCCACATAGTAGACCTCTCTCCGGTAAGTTATCGCCCGGCTGCTAATGCAAAAGGTGAGATCGAGTCGATTAATGTACGCATCTGTGTGGCAAAGCCGCTAATAGTATCGAAAGGAACCATCTTTACACTTTCACCCTGCTCGCCGTTGAGAGCAATTACAATGTCTTTCATCTGCTCTCGATATGTGGCATTATCATCACTGCCGCCTATCAATGGACTGATTAACGGAGCAGGTATCACACCAGTGCTGGTGGTAAGCACTCCCTCTAGCGCGACAAGATGAGGAAGCTGTGTTGAGCGCATCGCTCCGTTGAGTTCAATGAAGGTGTAGAGGATACTCTCCAGCAGTAGAGAAGCACGTTGCTGGCGCTCAGCCTCATCGATAGCGTAGGATTGTTTGATGTCATTGTAGCCGATACGGGCCAGTTCCAGGTGGCAGACAATCGCGTAGATGCCGCTGGACGCCGGACGATGGAAGATACTCTGCCCTAGATTTGCCCCGGTTCTCTGGCCCTCGGCATCCTCAGCACGTTTCTCGGAACTGCGTTCAGCGACATATTTGGCGTGAAAGTAGCTACTCGTACTTACTCTGTCTGGCAGGCCCAGCACCCAGCCAAACTCGGTGATAGATTTGCGTGGTAGTGAACGTTTCTCGGTCACCAGGATACCAGCCACATCATCAATAGCGCAGGTCTGAAGCATCTGATCGATGAAATCAGCATCACTTACTTTATCGGTTTCGGTGCGCTTGATAAAGTCCTTATCAGCATTAATACGGTTAGCATTAAAATGTTGACAACTCTGACAGAGGGCGAGGTGTTGCCCACGAGCTAGCTGATAATAGTGCTCCATCAGTACATGCTTGAGCATATCTCCAGAGATAGCATTAACATTGTGCAGTTCGCCCTTGTGATCGACGATATCGACCATACGTGTCTGAATCTGATTGCCTTCACCACCTTCGTTGTTGAGACTATGCATGTTGAGTGTGGCACGGGCCGCGATAGAGAGGGATGCGATGGAAGTTTTCATTAGTTATGTTCCTTCTTTCTTTTACTAAATGAGTCTGCGATTACGCTTCGTTGATAGCCTCAGCGCCTTCAAGTTCTGCTAAAGAAGGCGCTGTATTATCAGCGTGATTTTCCACCGGCTCTTCTGTGGTTCCTTTGTATGGATCACGTGCATATCCATAGGCAACCAGCAGGGAGCATACTTGCTCGGAACCAAAATCATCAATGAGTCGTACAATGGCATCGATGTCGGTGTACGCAACGCTACCGCGTAGCTTATATGTGCGGCGATCATCTGAGCTGAGTGCACGCTTGAGTTTGTTCGACAGCTTTTCTTCTTCTCGTGCGGTCTCAGCATTATACTGCTGCAGAAAGCGGGAAAGGGCTGCAATGAACTTGTCAGGGTAACGCGCCTCGCGCATCAGTTCCTGACCAAGGCCATAACGTACTTCGTAGGTACGATCTCCCAATTGGGTACGTCGATATTGGGCTGTGACAGTTGACTGGCGGATGGCATAAGCGATCCGCTTGAACCCTTCGTTGCCGGTAATGCCGGTTAGCTTTTTTTGTGTCTTTACACTGTTCATTTCAATGATGTTCTCCAATCCAGTAGTAGTAAACGGGCGAATCTGCCGTTGGGGATGTTTCTCACGTTCATGTTGACTGATGAGATAGCTACTATAGGCAGTAGTAAACTTCCAGAATGGCTTCAAATCACGTCCTGAAAGGAAATCGCGATAGAAGCGTAGAAGTTCATACTCTTCTGATCCCTCCTCTCCTTTGTTATTGCGAATCTGTTGGATGATCTGCAGGTGTTCTTTGATGATTGGCAGCGCTGTTGCTGCTTCCTCTAGCGTCCTGATACGAGGTAGCCAGTATGGGAGATTGATAGATGCAACGTTCATGGTAGCATAGGCGCTTCCCATATCCTTGTAGAAACTGACCTCAAATCCATGAGCAATGCTGTAGAGTTGCTCTTCCTCAAAAAAGTCATCCTCTTGCTCACCCTTCAGCGCCTGTTCTCGGTGTTTGATAAATGTCTGGGCGAAGCGTAGCGATGCCATGATATCGAGTTTGATAGCGGTTGATGACCAACAGACAGCACGAAACTCGTGCATCATGCCCTGGAGCGTACTCAGCTCAATGATCCTGGGTTGTAAAACATACGTCTTGCGATCCTTGCTACCCTGGATAATGTAGGGTGCGGCGGCATCCATAAAACCAACGAACTTCAGCAGTTCGAGCAACCAGAAGCTATCCTGGTTGCCAATGGCGCGTGCGAGTTCACTCGCCTTTGTATAGTTGGCTCCTTTGCCCGTCGTTGGGTTAATGATCTGTAATGCCGTGACTAGGGCATTTCCTTTTAAGCCATGTTCTTTAGCGAGCTTTTGATAGGCAACAATAGCAGCAGGGATGTCATTGTTGGGGCTGCTAAATAGTGTCAGCAAAAGGTAAATATGCTCACGCTGCAAGTGTTCGAGATAAGTCCAGCGTTGCGCCAGGTCATTAAACGAACTGGCGATCCTCATCTGACTGATCGCCTGGTAGTGTCCTAACTTAGGATCAGGTTCCTGGATATCGGCAAGCAATGGAGATTTGCTCTTGTTCAAACGAGCCTCGGGGGTTCGATACTCTGGTGGCAGCTTTCTGAGTTTTTCATAGTAGGCTTTGCTGATTTCCTGCTGCTCCTGATAAGGGAAACCATCAAGCTTTAGCCCTTGTTTGGCCTGCTTATCAGTCTGCTTTTCTGTTACCAGTGGAGGGGCCACCGAAAAAGGCTCAAGGTGTTGCAAGTCGCTCTCAGTTATGGGGATGGGCAATTGTATCTCGTAATAAGGGCCTGCATCCTGTATTACGATACCTTTACTTGGTTTGTTTACTTTTCGCGATACTTCGCTTAGTAATGATGCAAAGCCCACTGCCAGGAGCGTATCTGCTGAGGTATCACTTATCTTATCCACGTAGTAATGTTGTGCGTCCATAAACTTTCTTCCACTTCGTTTATAATTCAACTCGATCTGTATGAGGATACTTACTACAATTAACCGGCACGCTGGTCCGCCAGGCGTAACGCACGAACGATGATGAAGTAGAGCCATGTCTCTAGTTCGCCCAGGTGACCAGGTTCCCATTCTGGTTTTGTCAGTTTAGGATTGAGGGCTGTCGAGGGTGCAAGATCACCACTCTGGGGTATGCATGTAACAAGCAACGATGCGTTATAGCTCCACTGGTCCCCTTGTTGTGCAATCTTCAACGCTTCCTCGGCTGCTTTCCTGGCATGTTCAGTCAGATCGACCGTGCCATGTTCACTCGCCTGTGAAGTATGATGCCTGGCAATCGCACCACAGACGGCGCGTAGCACTGGTATACATTCCTTCCTTTCTGTCTTCGTAATACCAAGACTTGTTCCTATTAAATTTCTCCCGATGGCAACGCTTTCACACGCATGAGGGGGACGTTTGGGTTTCACATCGCGCTGCCATTCCTTCTGCTTCTTCGAATAGTTGTAGTCAGTTTTAGCAAAGCAGTAAGATGGGTCAGGCAATTGATACGCAGGTCTCCCTTGTCTCTCCCATACCAATTTTTGCCAGGATAGTGCCCACTGCTGCCATGCCTGGCCTAGTTTGCCCAGATCGTGACAGGCAATAGCCAGGCGTACCGCCTGCTCCACAATTCCACCGGATAGCCCTAATTGCTGCTCTAAACAGTGTGCTACATAGCCTATTTCGTCTTTAATGCCGGCGTTATATGCCTGTACCAGGCCTCTGATATGGTCTTGATAGCTGGTCTGTTGTGAACCTCTATAGTTGTAGTCTGCGGTGGGACCTGGCATCAGTGTACTCTGGTAGTCATTCGGTTCAACCTCGAGCTGGCCATCTAGCAACACAAAGCCGAACTGATCGTCGTACCTGGCCAGTTGGCGTGGTAAGGCAATGATAAGGGCTTGTGGTATCGCGTCTTTGCTTGCCACCGGAACCCATCTATACGTTGTCTTCTGCCGATTATCGATGCCGTCGGCACCATCAGGTTCAGCGATTTCCTGAAAAGGTTGTGCCTCTTTACAGACCCATTCTAGTTCCTCGCCTCGTTTTTGCAGCGCTTCCCAACGTTTTGGGCTAGCCAGTGAGCTTGGGTGCATACCAAAGCTCTGCCAGCGCCAGGGGGTTTCTTGAATGGCTGAGCCAGGGTCATCGTGTATCAGTATTTGCACCTGAGAAACATCGCGAATGAGTGTCGAGGAGATACCACGATCGTTGGTATTGAAGCTTTCAAAGATGTGTTTAAGAATTACCCCTTCGTTCTTCTCATACTGCTTCAATAAGTCCTCGTCTTCCTGGGTATGTACCGCATTGATCAACACTTGCTCTTCTGGGAAACCAACTTCTTTCTCATTAAACTGCTCAAGAGCATTCCAGGTGGCCACACAGAGGTCTTTGTCGTAAGGAAGAGTATTCATTTCCTTCCCCTCATCATCTGGAGGTAGAGGATAGACCAGGACCTTTCCCTGCTGTCGAGCAAAACGCGCGCAGCGCCCAGCACGTTGAATAAGACTATTGGCAGGGGCATTCTCTGTATGTAATACTTGTACAGAAATATCCAGCCCTACTTCGACCACCTGCGTAGCAATCACGATGATATCTCGTCCTAGATAGGTCCCATTGTCCCACTGCTTCGGCCCAAGTTCACGCTCAACTTCTTCAGAGAGACGCTTACGGTCTTCGATACTAAATCGGCTGTGTAGCAGGATAACCCGTGTTCCCTGCATCTCTGCTTTCCTGAGTTGCAAGAAAAGTCTCTGCGCTCGCAGTACGGTATTACATACAATTAGTGTGCATTTATTGCGCTCTCGCTGGCGGTGTCCTAGCAGGATTTGTTCAGCATCCATAGGTGAGCTTGATCGCTGAAAGATGCGCGTACGTCCCTGGGCGATCTCTCGAAGTTCCTGCTCCTCAGTGACGGTTACAATTTCAGCATCGAGCAACGCTTTCAAGCGATTCAGCAATGATGTTGAGAATGTCGCTGTCATCAGTACGAACGGAGTGATCGACTTGAGTAACCTCAGCATTTGAATGGCCGTCGTACGCGCCCCAAAGGTGCTTTTGCCTTCACGTAAAAGCGGGTACAAGTGAAACTCGTCCAGCACGAGATATGATCCAATGATGCCTCCGACATTGAGATTAGCGCGATTGGGCCCGACACTGTAGGGAACCGCTAGAAAACTGGCGAGAAGTTGGTCGATGGTGCAGAAAGTAAGTGCAGATTCTAACTGTGGATCGTCGGACTGCTCACCCGTTTGAATGGAAATGACTTCTCGTCCAATCTGCCGGTAGGTGTCTACCAGGCGAGTCGGTGCTTCCCTATCAATATTCTCTGCAATCGATTGGTATTCACGATAAAACTGATTCGCAAGAACCCGCATAGGAACCGCATATCGGCAAGTGTGTGGAAGAGCATTACCTTGTCGAGCCAGGTTTTGTAGAAAGGGCACCAGTGCCGCCTTTGTCTTTCCTGCTCCTGTTGGAGCTTGTAAGATGACACTTCGTCCTTGCATGATGTAGTCAAATACAGACCTTTGAAATGGTCGTAGTCGAAAATTCTCTGCTGCTGACATTTTTATCCTCCAAAGATGCCGGAAAGAAGATCAATATCTGGCTCGTCAGGTGGCGTTGATTTCACAGGTGTCACTCCATACATATGAGCTAACCGTCGTGCCTCTTTTATCATCTTCTCTCGTAATTCCTGTGGAGCTAACACCTCACAATCCGATCCCCAACCACGTATCCAATTTTCAATCTCCAGCGTGTCGCCAATTTGTGCCAACCACTCGCACCCCTGTTTCTTTGACGCGCTTCGTTACCCAATGACTGAAGCGTAATCGCACCTCCACAGGTTCCTCATCCCCATACATCACGCCCCAGGCTCTGGAGAGAAGTGCAGGACCATCAAAATCCGCTGGTATCTCAAAGGTTTCTTTCAGCAGTTCTGCATGCTCGATACGTTCCATTTTGTAGGTACGTAGAGCGCCAGGTGGGTTACTATAACCCAAGCCATAGAAGGTGCGCCCGATAGCTGACGGTTCAAGCAGGTAGGGTGAGAATTGGCACTCGAAGGTTCTGCGATGTGGAGGGGTATATACGAGTCGCACTTTGCGCCGGGTTGCCCATCCGAGCGCTAAAGACTCGAAAATTACTGACTTATCCTGCTGCCCTTTTTGTCTTTCTCTCGCCAGTTCTACAATCGCTCGTTGATATGGTGCAATTGTGGCTGGCATGCCGCTAATAAGCTTACTCAGTGCCGATAGGACGTGCTCGTTATGTTCGTCATGAATCTGTGTAAGTAAGCGGGCTGCGAGATAGAGTGCAGTACCCTCCGATAGATTTAACTTCATCGGTAACAACTCAAATTTTGCGCCTTGTGCTAGCTGCCAGTACCAGCCATCTTTATTTACAGGAAGGCGACCAGTGGAGGACAGTTCTGTAAGATACCGGAGAGCAGTATCTTCACTTACTTCCAGTTTTACCGCGATTTCACTGGTGCGAAGGCGCTTGCCTGGATTATTCCAGAAGAGCAACTGTATCTGATGTAACCGGTCAGTTTTATTGTATGCATCCGACGTTGGCATGATTTACACCTCCTGAAAAGCAGTGTACATGAAATTCCCGCAGGGAATGCGGAATCATGCGAAGAATTCTCCAGTTGCTTATAGCTGCACTAAAGTGGATGAAGTGGTGGGGGTAATCACCTATAAGATATCCTTCCTCATCTCTACTTTAACCCCGCATTAGAAGGTTTAGAAAAACATTGGGTAGACCATGCGATTATAAACTCTTGCAAGTTCATTTACAAAAAGAATAGGCTATTTGGATGTGCTATTCTTATAGAGTGGAACATGAGTGGTGCAGTCTGGGGGTTTTCACAGGTGAGGCGATGCTTCAAGTCAGGTGGGGCCTCTATGTAAGGAGGGTTATGAGCGCCTGCCAGATTGTAGTTGGTTTCTCCATTGACAATATACTAGCTGAGCCTTACACTTCAACGTAGGAGCAAGCGCTCTCTGAATGCTCTACGGCGCCATTGGGGACGGTTGACCGGCGGTTTACCCGTATAACCCTCGATGTATTTCCAACCGGCGTTGTGGCTCTTGATAGTGCAGTATCCTCAAACGGATCGAAATAAAGAAGAGTTGGGGGCCTCCCCTCCGCCAGCCGTACAGCAGGGATCAGTGTATCAGGGAAAACCTAAGACGTCAAGTGATTTTGCAATAGGTATTACAGTTATTTCATTCAAGGAGGAAGAAACGATGAAGAAGTCTCTGGTTATCACGGCGGTTGTCTCGCTCCTGGTTGGCTTATTGGCAGGTGTGTTCTTTACCCTGCATGTCACTACTTCTTCTGCCAGCGCGGATCAGCAGAAGGTCGTTCACGTTGTTGAGCATGCAATCACGGATACGGTGCAGGAATTTCATCCACCAAATATGTCGCTAGGTGATGTGCTGGGCTTCCATAACCCCGTCTTCAATGCAGCTGATACCCACCAGGTCGGCGTGGACAATGGCCACTGTATTCGGACTGTTGCGACCGGTAAGACTGAATGGGAGTGCTTCTGGACGGTGTTCCTGGCGCATGGGCAGATCACTGTCGAGGGGCCTTTTTTTGATGATGGCACCGATACGACACTGACGATTACCGGGGGGACGGGTGTATACCTTGGGGCAGAAGGATCAATGTTGCTGCATGCACGCGGCAACCCGGTGGGGTCGGAGTTCGACTTCATTTATACGATCGCGGAGTAAAAGATAGAAGCTTGTGCATGTCTGCCGTGTGCAGGTTCAATGCGCCCGGCGACTCAGTGCAAAATCACTTGACCTTTTCGGTAACCCAGTGTATAGTGTCTCCTGTGAAGGGGCATGCGGAGTTGTGTGGAACTGGCAGGCTCATCTCCCTTTTCTCGATCCGCTTTGAGGATACTGCATTAGCATAAAGACCTGCACTATGTTGCTTGTTTAGGGACGACCATAAAGGCCCACCAGTAGGTATCAACCTAAGAAAAAGCTCATCACCATCCGTAGGGGCGAAGGAGGTGAGGAGTGGTGGGGAGGGCCTTTACGGTCGCCCGGTGCTGGGGGTATGAGCGCGTTGCCCCACAGGTGAGCACAGGGACCAGGACGCGGGCGACCATAAAGGCCCTCCCGTCCCAACCCCGCCTCCCTCGCCCCTACGGACAGACGATGACGCTTCCAAAAAACCTACCTGTGTAAGGACCCAGAGACGCCGGCAGATTTTGATCGCCGCAATGACGAGATCAGGTTGATCGAGATGGATGTGGTAACCGCCGCGAGTGGCAATGATGGGTGCAGTATCCCGATGTGCCGGGAAATTTTTTGATCGTGAGCAGGAGCATGGAAATCTCTCGTTTCCATGCTCCTGCTCACTACCTGACTACGCCGCCCCTACTCGTAGCGCAAGGTGTCGGCAATACGTACCTGTGAAGCTTTCAGCACAGGCCCAAAGCTCGCCAGTGTCGCGATGACGATGATAAAGATCAACATCACGACCAATGCCATTGGATTAAAGGTGAATAGGATCTGGGGAAGGCCAGGGAGCGCCCCAATAAACCTCACAAAGGCATACGCAGCCGGAATACCCAGGATCACTGCTGCTAGCCAGGCAACCGATGCCAGTGACATGCCCTCGATCCAGAAGACTCTGGCAATTCTCCAGCCGGTTCCACCCATCGACCGCAGGACGCCAATCTCACGCCGCCGCTCGAATACTGAGATCGTCATCGTATTAGAGCAAGTATAGGTGAAGGCGAGGCCAGACGCATCTGGCAAACGAAGTATTTCATCTACAACTTTGGTAAGCGCAAAAATCGCTTTCAAAAGGAGGCGCATGTGACGATTCGCATCTTGCTCGTTGACGACCATAGCGTCGTGCGCAAGGGACTGCGGACGTTCCTCTCGTATGACCCGGAATTGGAAGTGGTCGGTGAGGCTGCAGACGGGGCCGAGGCGCTGAGCAAGGCTCGAGAACTCAAGCCGGATGTGGTGGTGATGGATGGCATTGCCGCCACTGCGTGGTTACGATGTGAGTAACTCATACACCGTGTCACCCTTCGCTGCGCTCAGGGTCTGGCTCGAGAGGCAGAGGGCAGATCCTTCGCTCCGCTCAGGATGACAAATGAGAGGCTGTCATCCTGAGCGAGAGCGAAGGATCTGCGCTGAGAGAAGCGAAGGGATGACAAATGAGAGGCTGTCATCCTGAGCGAGAGCGAGGATCTGCCCTGCGAGAAGCGAAGGGATGACAGCCGTGCTTCAGTGAACGCCTATGAGGCACTACGCAGGCATCCCGGCTTCGACCCACCTGCGAAATAGAGCGATCTGCTCCTCGGGCCACTTCCCGTCGCACGGCATCGTCCCGTTTGAGAGGCGTCCAAGGATGGCCTGAGCATGCGTGCTGACATCGTGGTAACTCCCGAGGTCGAAGTGCCGACTCATGGAGGCTCGGTCGCGGGCACGAAACAACGGCTGGATGTCTCGTGCAAAACTGGGGGTGCTCCCCTGAGTGGTCATGATCGTGCTCCTTTCGCGACTGTATAAACTGCTGTATGCGAGCGAGGCCATCGCCTCAGCCAGGCGTCTTGTAGTGCCTCAGTGATTGTTTGCTCCTCCGTTGCTGTTTCCTTTCACCACTAAGTAGAAGCGCTTATTGCGATTCTATAGCCCGGGCGACGATTTCGGAGATATCCTCGATCTGCAGCTTGTCTTCGGCCTCCACGCCTTTGATGCCGTCGTCAAACATAGTGATACAGAATGGGCAGGCGGCGGCGAGGACTTCGGCGCCGGTTTCCAGGGCTTCGTTGACACGAGCCTGGTTGACACGTTTGCCGATCTTTTCCTCCATCCAGGCGCGTCCGCCACCGCCGCCGCAGCAAAAGCTCTTGTTACGGTGGCGGCGCATCTCGGTGACGCCGTTGGTGTTGAGGACGGAGAGGACACGACGCGGCTCGTCGTAGATATCGTTGTAGCGCCCGATGTAGCACGGGTCATGATAGGTCAGCTTGCGCTCGTCAAAGTCCTCGGGAAGGGTGATCTTTTCATCGGCCAGCAGCCTGTCTATGAAGACGGTGTGGTGTACTACTTCATAGTCGCCACCAAGCTGCGGGTACTCGTTCTTGATGGTGTTGAAGCAGTGCGGGCAGGCGGTGATTATGGTGCGATGTTTGGGCGCAGCGCCGGCCACGCCATTGCCGGGAGCATGACCGTCGTGACCATTGAGTGCATTTGCCGTGTTAAAGCCGTAGCCGTTCAAGGTTTCGATGTTCTGCTGCGCCATCATCTGCCACAGGTATTCGTTGCCGATACGCCGGGCAGGATCACCGGTACACCACTCTTCGGGGCCGAGAATGGCGAAGTTGACGCTGGCAGCCTTGAGTATTTTGGCTACGGAGGTGGCTACTTTCTGGTTGCGCCTGTCAAAGGAGCCCATGCAGCCCACCCAGTAGAGCACGTCGGCATTGGGATTCTCTGATAGCAGTGGTATACCCAGCCCGGCTGCCCATTCAGCACGCCTGTCGTTGCTGATCTCCCAGGGATTAAAGTTGCGCTCGATGTTATTGAAGAGCGATGTAACCTCGGTGGGGAAGTCGCTCTCTTCCATTACCAGGTGGCGGCGCATATCGACGATCTTGGGCACGTGCTCGATGGAGACGGGGCAAATCTCCA
>WNFG01002694.1_pt1 | contig 14870 bp, 14 predicted proteins | sample 5400431 | NCBI WGS metagenome assembly WNFG01 (sample SAMN13153346, study PRJNA577476) | soil metagenome | isolation source: 120 cm saprolite under Douglas fir tree site 2 hole 3 replicate 2 | place: USA:California | collected 2015-04-18 | reverse complement strand
ATGACATTGTGCGCCGCGTTGAGGATTCCGGCGCTGATCTGCTGGAGTTGAATTTCGGCTGTCCGCACGGCATGTCGGAACGCGGTATGGGCGCGGCCGTTGGCCAGGTACCTGAGTACGCGACCATGATCACCAGTTGGGTAAAAGAAGTTGCGAAGACTCCGGTCATCGTTAAGCTCACGCCCAACGTCACCGACATTGCGCACATGGCGGTCGCGGCCAAGAACGGCCATGCGGACGCAGTTTCACTGGTCAACACCTTTAACAGCATCGTTGGCGTAGACCTTGATAACTACGCTCCGCGTCCCGCAGTCGCCGGGCGCGGCAGTCACGGCGGATACTGCGGTCCCGCGGTCAAGCCGATCGCGCTGCACATGGTGTCTTCCGTCGCCAAGACGGTTGACATTCCCATCTCCGGAATCGGCGGCATCGGCAACTGGCGCGATGCGGTGGAATTCATGCTTCTGGGCGCGACCTCGGTTCAGGTCTGCACCGCGGCCATGCACTACGGCTTCCGCATTGTCCGCGACATGATCGAGGGCCTTGAGAATTATCTCGAAGACAAAGGCTTCGCTTCGGCCATGGACATTGTGGGCAAGTCCACCCCGCGCATTGACGACTGGGGCAATCTCGACCTGAACTACAAGATCGTCGCCAAGATCGACGCGGAGAAGTGTATCGGCTGCAATCTCTGCTACATTGCGTGCGAAGACGGCGCGCACCAGTGCATACGCGTAGACGAGCGCCCGCAAGGCGATCTCCGCCACGGCGTTGATCTTAGACACGTGCCGCTGGTTCTGGAAGATGAGTGCGTCGGCTGCAATCTCTGCGCGTTGGTGTGTCCGGTACCCGGATGTATCACCATGGCTGAGATGGACACCGGACGTCCACACATGAGTTGGAAGCAGTTGCAGGAAGCTCGGGGGAAGAGTCCGCAGCGCAGTATGGAAGATTTGTTGGCAGGCGGAAAGTAGGCCGGCCACGCAGACTTTTTATTGTTGAAGATAAGGAGCCACAGTCATGAAACGCAGAAGTGTTTTAAAAGGAGCAGGCGCCCTCGCCGCAGTGGCTGTCACCGGCGGCCTACACACACATGCTGAGAGCGTTCCAGACCCGGAGCGTCCGCGAGGCCTGGCCCGCGGACTGACCGTGCTGAACATTCGCCGCAATGGCGCTTACGCACTGGCCGTCAAGACTGACAAAGGCATTTTGATCGTGCCGGAGGCCGCAAAATCGCTGCGCGTCCACGCGCCCGCCGATGTGGACGAGTTGCTCCAGAACGAGGACGGCCCGCTCCTGAATTCGCTGGTGGATGCGGCACTGAAATCGAACTCCGCTCACAGCGCTTTTGTGAAGGAAGAGGGCATTGGGTATGGCCCGGTGGTTACGCGTCCGGAAAAGATCGTGTGCATCGGCCTTAACTACCGCAAGCACGCGCAAGAGACCGGACAGCCCGTTCCCAAAAAGCCGATCCTCTTCAACAAGTACAACACCGCACTCAACTATCACAATGGCGCCATCAAGCTGCCGGTAGAGGTGGCAACCAAGTTTGACTACGAAGTCGAGCTGGTGATCGTGATGGGCAAAACAGCGAGAAATGTAAGCGAGGCGGACGCGCTCTCCTGCGTGGCCGGCTACTGTACGGGCAACGATTTCACGGCTCGAGACCTGCAAATGGAGACCGGCGGCCAGTGGATGATCGGCAAAACGCCGGACCAGTTCGCGCCGCTGGGTCCGTACATGGTCACCGCCGACCAGATCGATCCCGACAACCTGAAACTGGAATGCCGGGCCAATGGTGAAACCCGCCAATCCTCCAACACCAGTGACATGATCTTTAACAGCAAGCAAATCATCAGCTACATCTCGCGCCACATAACGCTGAAACCCGGCGACATTATTTTCACCGGCACTCCGGAAGGCGTGATTCAGGGCAAGCCAAAAGACAAGCAGGTATGGCTCAAGCCGGGAGACAAGATTGCCTGCAGCCTGGAAAAGCTGGGCGAACTCAAGTTCGATCTGGTGTGAGCGGCGTGTCTAGAGATCAGGCTCTAACTGGCACCTTGTTCTCTTGGGTTGCCATAATCGCCCAATACACCGCGAACGCCACAACAAATCCCACGAACCACGAGTAGTCATACAAGAACCGGACCGAAGGCAGCACTAATCCCACGAGCGCTACTGCGGAAGCAATCGCCAGCGTGGCAATCGCTCGCCAGTTGAAGCCGCCCGAATACTCGTACACGCCGTTGCGGAGATAGAGATCGTTGGTGAGCAGACGTCTGCGGCGGACAACATAGTAGTCGCAGATCATGATTCCGGCGACGGAACCGAGCACCGCAGCATATCCGCCCAGCCACGCGACGACGAAGGTGTCGTAATTCGCCAGCAGCTTCCAGGGCATCATTGCGATGCCGATAAAACAGGTGATCACGCCACCAATCTTGAAAGAGATTTTCTTCGGCCACAGATTAGAGAAATCATTCGCGGGCGAAACGACGTTGGCGCCGATGTTTACGTTGAGGGTCGCCAACAGGATCGCCACCAGCGATATGACTACGGCCACGGGCGAATGAAAGCGGCTGAGCAGCTTAACCGGGTCCCATATCGCGGAGCCGTAGATCACGACTGTGGCGGATGTCACGGCCACACCGATGAATGAATACAGCGTCATGGTCAAAGGAAGCGCGATGGCCTGCCCGATCGCCTGACCGCGCTCGTTTTTAGCAAAGCGTGTGAAGTCGGGAATATTCAGTGACACGGTCGACCAGAAGCCCACAGCGCCGTTCAGCGCGGGGACCAAGGCTTTGAAGAAATCCGCATTGTTGCGAAACTTTGACGGCGCGGACAGCATAGTGCCGAATCCGCCTGCGGCAAAGTAGGCCCATCCCAGAAGCAGCAGGCCCACACCGAGCAGAATGGGCGCGCTCAGACCTTGTAGAAAGCGTATGTACTCAATGCCCTTGAGAATGACCAGCAGATTGATCAGCCAGAAGAGCATGAAACATACCGGCGTTCCATGGGCAAAGCCACGCCACGCCGGCCAGATCGTCCCCAGCAGCGTGTTGATGGCTTCGCCGCCAATCCAGCTCTGGATTCCAAACCATCCGCAAGCCACAAGTCCGCGAAGCACCGCCGCCACGTTGGCGCCCAGCACTCCAAATGACGCGCGGGCCAGTACCGGAAACGGCACGCCGTAGCGCGCACCGGGATGGGAGTTCAAAAGCATAGGCGCCAGCACAATGGTGTTGCCGACGAAAATCGTCAACACGGCTTGCTTCCAGTTCATGCCCTTTTCGATCAGGCTGGCTGCCAGCATGTACGTGAGAATGTTCACCGACATGGAAACCCACAACGCGGCGTAGTTGTAGGTCGTCCAAGTGCGCCGCTCTCCCGTGACCGGCGCGAGGTCGGGGTTGTAGAGCGGGCTGGATTCGATGTTCTTCGAGAGTGAGGTGCTGGTGGACATGAATAGATCCTAGCTGCTAGCTACTAGCTGCTAGTAGGATCGTTTATCTTTCCGTCGTTCCTTTGGCGTTCGCACGAATCATTGCCCATGAGTTGGAGTCGCTCTCATTCGAGGCACGACTCTGCTCTGGCCAAGAGCTAGAAGCTAGCAGCTAACCGCCAGCTACCGCTCTCCCGGTCTGCGCCACAATTGGCCTGTAGCTATCCGGACGTCGGTCGCGGAAGAACTGCCAGGTGTTGCGGACTTCGGCAATCATGTCGAGGTCCAGGTCTGTTACCACGACTTCATCTTTGTGGCGGCTGGCCTGCGCGACGATCTTGCCGCGCGGGTTGCAGAAGTAGCTTTTGCCGTAAAATTCGCCGATATTCCACGGCGCTTCCCTGCCCACGCGGTTGATCGCGCCGACAAAATATCCATTGGCAACAGCATGCGCGGGCTGCTCCAGTTCCCAGAGATACTCGGAGAGTCCGGCTACGGTGGCTGACGGATTAAAGACAATCTCAGCACCGTTCATCCCGAGGATGCGAGCGCCTTCGGGAAAATGGCGGTCATAGCAGATGTATACGCCGACCTTCGCGTACTTGGTGTTGAAGACGGGATATCCGCCATCACCGGGAGTGAAATAAAACTTCTCCCAGAACCCCGGCGCCACCTGCGGGATGTGGTGCTTGCGATACTTGCCCAGAAACTTTCCGTCAGCATCAATCACGGCGGCGGTGTTGTAGTAGAGGCCGGTCATCTCCTTCTCATAGACCGGGACCACAATCACCATACGGTGTTTAGCGGCCAGGCGCTGCATCAGCTTGGTGGTGGGACCATCCGGGACCGGCTCGGTCAGCTCGTACCAGCGAGTGTTCTGCTCGGCGCAGAAATACGGGCCGTAAAACAGCTCCTGCAAACAAAGCACCTGGACCTTCTTTTTGGCCGCTTGCTCGATCAGCTTCAGGTGCTTGTCAATCATGGCCTGCTTGATCTTGGCCAGGGGTTCGGACGGGCTCAGCGCGTTGCTCGCCTGGATCAATCCACCGCGAACGATTCGGGACATTGCTACCTCACAGGTAAAAAGTCCTGCCAATATAACCCATATCTGTGATGGATGGCTCGTTCTTTTAAGCGGGAAACCTTCTTCTGCAATCCCGAAGCGCAGCGAGGGATCTATATTGCCGCGATTATCATTTGGGCGGGCAGGCGCCGCACCTAAAGGTGCTGGATATTCATTGGCTTGGCTTCCTATGGTTCCGCCGCTGGCGCCGGGGGCGATCCGCTGCCGACTCCTCAGCTCAGACCCGGATACAGTCCCGGAAATCCTCGTGGCATATGTATCCCTCGCTGCGCTTCGGGATAAAGAAAAAGCCTACCGGACCGAGGCGGTTTTCTGTTGGCCGGCGAAGTATCCGCTCTTGGTGCGGACTTGAAGGTCTTTGTAGCCGGAGGCACGGGCCACCACTCTTACCCGGCGGTAGCCGCCGTTGACTTGCGGGTTGGTGGGCTTGTAGGTAATGGTGTATTGGTTGCGGATGTCGTGGGCCACCTGCTGGCTGACCTCATCTACTTCGTCAAGGTTCTTGGGGAAAAAGGCCACTCCGCCGGTCTGTAAGGAGAGCGCTTCCAGCGCGCGCTTGGCCCGGCGTTCCTTGCCTTCGCCGCCCAGGATTCCGATCGTATAGATGGTAGGGCCGTTCTCGTTCTGGACGTTGCGGATGGCTTCTTCCAGCGTTTGGCGGCTCTCGTTGTCTTCGCCGTCTGTGATCACCAGCAGGACTTTCTTGTCTTTGCGGCCGAGCTTGGCCAGATGGTCAGCGGCGGCAATCACGGCTTCGTAGAGCGCCGTGCCGCCTCTCGAGTCGAGACGATCCAGGGCCTCACGCATCAGGTTGACGTCGCTGGTGAAATCCTGGTCGAGATAAGGTTCATCGTTGAAATTCACCACAAAGGCTTCGTCATCCTTGTTGCTGGCTTTCACCAGGTTCACCACGGCTTTAGTAACAGCGGCGCGTTTTTCGCGCATGGAGCCGGAATTGTCCACCAGGATACCGATAGAGACGGGAACGTCATCGCTGCGGAAGTTAACGATGCGCTGCGGCTGGTCATCCTCATACACGACAAAATCATTTTGCGATAGCGTGGTTACCAGATGCCGTTTCTGGTCCAGCACCGTCACCGGCAAAATGACCTCGTTGCTTTGTATGATCATGCGGTATCCGCTGCCGCCCTTGGTCACTTCACCCACAGCGCCCCGGCCCGTGGGCACGTTGGGTGCAGGCGTTGTTTCGCCCTTGGAGGGAAGGTTGGCAGGACGCATCCAGACAGGGACGGCAGGATCAGACGGGTCTACATCGGCCGGTAAGGGCGTGGGCTGAAGCTTGGGCTGGGCTGTCTGAGTCTGAGGCTGACCGTCGAGAGCAAGGGCCCGGAAAGAGCAGAGACCAAGCAGGCAAAAGGCGCAAATCCACAAAGCCGCATTATTGCGAGGGAGCATAGTATCCGGTTCTGGCGAAAACGTTGAGATGGGGCAGGCCTTTGGGTGGAATCAGCTTGACTTTGATTTTGCGCCAATGACCGTCCTTGGTCTTGTTGCTTGGACGGTAGCCGAGCACATATTGGTTGCGCAGTTCTATCCCAATCTTTGTTGCCACGTCCGCCAGTTCGTTAGGGTTATTGATCGTGAACATCCGTCCGCCAGTGACTTCCGAGATGTCTGTCAACAACGCGGGACCACTCTGCTCTTCCGGCTGAACAGGATTGAGGCTGAAGATGCCGATGGAATAGATCTGTACATCGGCCTCTTTCACCATGGATTTAATCTCGTTCTCAGTATAACGGCTGTGGTTGTCGCCACCATCGGAGATGATCAGCAGGGCTTTCTTGGAATTGCGGGCGTCTTTCATCTTGCTCACGCCCATGTACACGGCATCGATCAGCGCTGTACGCCCCTGCGGCACGGTATATACGAGCTTGCCCTGTATATCCTCAATCGACTTGGTAAAGTCGGCGATAAGCTGGGGCCGGTCGGAGAACGCCACCATGAAAAACTCGTCCTGCGGATTGGCCGTTTTGAAAAACTCAATTACGGCGTCGCGGGCCTTCTCGATCTTGTCGGACATGCTGCCGCTCATATCGAAGATCACGCCCAGCGAGATGGGAGCATCCTCACTGGAAAAGTGCTTTACCATCTGGATCTCATTGCCTTCCATCACTGCGAAGTTTTCTTTTTCCAAACCGGTGACAATGCGGTTCCAATCGTCGGTCACCGTCACGTTCACCAGAACCAGGTCAACCGGAACAATCATTCCACGCTGTTTGAACGCGCTTTCAGTGGTTGAAGTGGTGCCTTTTCCGGGAACGTCCTTGTCGGGAGCTGCATCGGGGGCCTTTGCAGCGGTATTGGAATCAGTCTTGGCGGGATCAGTCTTCGAGCGGGGCTCAATGTGGACATTCACGTCCTGGGCTACGCCGAAGCGGCACAAGACAAGAAGAACCACGAACGCAAAGAGGCCACGCATGACCGCCATGCGCCGGGACGCAAACCGCAAGAGTCCGGGTGAACGGGATGTTCTATACCCGCGACGTTCTGAGCGGGCCATATGGAACCTCTTACTGGTCGATAGTATCACAGCGCCACAGCCCCTTAAATTCCAACTTCTATGATTCATAACGCCCGATTAAGTTACCGTTGCCGGGCTGGAATGCTGACGGCGAAACGCCCGATATTGAGATGTGAGAAACTCTGAAGCGGTTTTCCGTTTTCCCCTTGATAGAATGCAATAGCGGGCCATTCTTGCGGCACCTTGCGCGCGCCCAGGCAGGCCCGCCTTTCCCAAATGCCAGAGATTCTTCCCTTTCAAGCCCTTCGCTATGATCCACACCAGGTCCGCCTGGAAGACGTTGTTACCCAACCCTACGACAAGATCACGCCAGAAATGCAAGCCAAGTACTACGACAAGAGCGCCCACAATCTGGTGCGGATCATCCTGGGACGCCATGGCGAGACGGACAACGAGGTGTTCAACGTCTACACGCGCGCGGCGGAGTATCTACACGATTGGCGCGCGGGCGGCATCCTTAAGCAGGACGCGGAGCCGTCCATCTATCTCTACTCGCAGACGTTCACCATTCCCGGCACGCGCGATCTGGCGGAGCGCCGCGGACTCACGGTGCTGGGCCGGCTGCACGATTACGCTGACGGCGTGGTCTTTCGTCATGAACTGACGCATTCCAAGCCGCGGGAAGACCGCCTCAACCTTCTTCGCGCGACGCGCGCGCATTTTGGCCAGATATTCATGCTGTACAGCGATCCACTGGCCGAAGTGGAGGCCCTGCTGAAGACGGATGATGATCCGGACATCTCCGTATTGGACGAATACGAAGTGCTGCACCGGGTGTGGAGGATCCACGATCCCGCCCTGGTTCACGCGGTTCAACAGCGCATGAAGGACAAGAAGGTCCTGATCGCCGACGGACATCACCGTTACGAAACCGCGGTGGCGTACCGCAACGAGCGGCGCGCCGCCGCGGGTGGCAGCGTTCCCAACGCGTCGCACGAGTTCGTGATGATGACCCTGGTCCGCATGGAAGATCGTGGCCTGGCGATTCTGCCGACCCACCGGATCGTCCACGGCCTGGCGGACTTTGACCGGGAACGCCTGCTCGAGGGAGCCAAAAAGTTTTTTGATATTTCCCGCATCGATTTGCGAACCGAGAGCCGCAGCGCAACCACGCTGCTGGAAGAGGCCGGAGAGAACGGCACGGCGTTTGTCGCGGTCACGCGGCAAGGGCCGTACCTGCTGCGCGCCAAAAAACGCGCCGTGCAGGACACGCTCAAGGACGTCTCCGCGCGCCAGCGAGGGCTCGACGTGGTCCAGCTTCACAAGATCCTGATCGAGCGCATACTCGGAATCTCCGAAGAAGCGGTCCGCAACCAAGACCACGTGAAGTACGAACGCGACGCCTTTGAAGCCATCTCATGGGTGCGCCAGGGCGCGAATGTGGCGTTCCTGATGAATCCGGCGCGCATCGAGCAGGTCCGCGACGTGGCGTTCGCCGGCGAAGTGTTGCCGCAGAAGTCCACGGATTTCTATCCCAAACTCCTGAGCGGGCTCGCAATCTATGCGTTGGACTAGCACAAGGCGGGAGAAGCGGACGCTCAGCGTCCCGACTCGCCTTAGCGCCTGGATCACCGCTGCCCTGCTCGGCTGCGCGTTGCTGGGTTTGTCAGCCACGCCGCTGGGCCAGAATGCGCCCAGTGCGCCAGCACAGACCGCTCCTGAGCAACCGCCAGCGGCGCCCTCGCAGACGGAAACTCCCAAGCCCGCAGCGCCTGAGTTTTTCGTTCTAATCGACGCCGGCCACGGTGGAGACGACTCCGGCGCAATCTTCCGCAACAAGCTCGCGGAAAAAGATGTGACACTGAGTTTCGCGCGGCAACTTCGGTCTGCGCTGGAAAACCGCGGCATCGGGGCGCGCATGATGCGCGATTCCGACACTACGGTAAGCCTGGAGCGTCGCGCCGAAGCGGCCAATGGCCAACACACCGGGATATACATCGCGCTTCATGCAGGCGTGCCGGGAACGGGAGTGCGCGTCTATGCGCCGCTGTTGCCGGCGCAGCCCCAGGGAACAACCGGGCGCTTCATTCCCTGGGACACCGCGCAGACCGCCTCGCTGCCTCGGAGCAAAGCAATTGCTGACGCCGTGGCCAAGGAACTCGAAAAAACCGACTTTCAGGTCACGCGGCTAAGCGCCCCTTTGCGTCCACTGAACAATGTTGTGGCTCCGGCGATTGCCGTAGAGATTGCCGCCGAACCCGACGATCCCCAGGCCCTCGCCAGCGCAAGAATGCAGAGTGCCGTCGCTTCCGCTGTGGCATCGGGTATTGCCAGGTCGCGCGGACAAGCAGGTGCTCAGTGATCCCGCGCCATTTTCAAATCACGATTGCGCTTCTGCTGCTGAGTATCCTGATCAGCGGGGTCTATATCATCAAGCTCACGCACAAAGAAGAAGCCAAGACCCTACAAGGCACTGACGAGCGCCCAATCGCTCCGCCTGTCGAGGGGAAGCGCGAACACATACGCATGCTGGTGGCCTATGATGAAGACCGCGCGCTGCGTTGGCGCGAAGCCGACGCTTTTATGCCCATGGAGCGCGGCTTGCGCGCTCGCGAAGCCTTGCGCATAGTGCTGGCCGAGTATCTGCAAACGCCGTCGCCGCATCCGCTTGCTAAAGGGACCGGGATCAAGGACGTCTATCTCATTACCAACGACACGCTGGTGGTAGACACGACGCCGGAATTTGCGGAAGGACATCCATCCGGTATTCTTCTGGAAGAGCTTACAATCACCTCGCTGATTGAGACGCTGACGGCGAATGTTCCTGGCGTTGCGCGGGTGAAGTTCATTGTGGACGGCAAGGAGCGCGAAACTCTGGCCGGCCATGCCGATTTAATGTCTTTTTACGATGTCCCGGTGGTGCACCAGATGGCGAAGGAGTTCGAATAGAAATGCCGACCACCATAGGAGTGTTTGACTCCGGCTTCGGCGGACTCACCGTGCTCCGCGAGTTGCTGAAGGTCATGCCCGGCGCGGACTATCTCTACTTCGGCGACACCGCCCACCTGCCTTACGGAGCCAAGTCGGTACGCACGGTAGCCAAGTACGCCACCGCGAGCGCCCGCTTCCTGGAAGAGCAAGGCGGGCAAATGCTGGTGATCGCCTGCAACACCGCCACAGCGCTGGCGCTCGATGACATCCGCGCCGCAGTGACGATTCCTGTGATCGGAGTAGTTGAGCCGGGATCGCAAAAAGCTGCTGAAGTCTCAAAGGCGCGCAAAGTCGCCGTGATCGCCACCGAAGCCACCATCGGAAGCCATGCCTACGCCAAAGCGCTGCAGAGACGCGGAGTCGAGGCCATTGAGAAAGCCTGTCCGTTGCTCGTCCCGCTGATCGAAGAAGGGTGGGTGGAGCATCCAGTGACCGAGCAGGTCGCCCACATTTATATTGACGACGTTTTCCGAAATGGCGGCAGCGCGCCGGACGTTCTGGTGCTAGCGTGCACACACTATCCGCTGATACGTCCCTTGTTGTGGAAGGTGTTGCGCAACGTGGCGCCGCCCGGCGTGCAGATTGTTGACTCGGCGGAGTCAACTGCGGCCAAAGTCGTGGAGTGTTTCAAAGACATTGACGTCACCGGCAGCGGCAGTCTGCGCTGCTTCACCACCGATTCAACCGAGAAGTTTCGCGTTCTGGGCGGACCTTTTCTAGGCAGACCAATCCCAAACATCGAGCTGATTGACATTGAAAAATAACAACTTGGTTTTCCGTTCCGATAACCGTACACCGGAGCAACTGCGCCCCGTCAACATTGTTCCTGACTTCATCTCTACCGCGGAGGGCTCCGCACTGATTGAGGTCGGCAATACCAAGGTGATCTGTACCGCGTCCATTGAGGAGAGTGTGCCTTCGTTCATGAAAGGCAGGGGCAAAGGCTGGATCACCGCGGAATACAGCATGCTGCCTCGCTCAACCCTGACGCGCACTCCGCGTGAAGCCAGCCGCGGACGCCAGAGTGGACGCACGCATGAGATCCAGCGCCTGATAGGGCGGGCCTTGCGCGCGGCGGTTGATCTGGAGCACCTCGGCGAGCGAACCATCACTCTGGATTGTGACGTCATCCAGGCCGACGGCGGCACGCGTACCGCGTCCATTACCGGCGCTTTTGTGGCGCTTGGTCTCGCCATGGAGAAACTGGTTGAAGCGGGAACGCTTTCGGCCGCGCCTATCCGCGACTTCGTGGCTGCCGTGAGCGTGGGCATCGTGGACGGCGCGATTCTTCTCGATCTTTGCTATGAAGAAGATTCTCGCGCCGATGTTGACCTGAATTTTGTAATGACCAGCGCGCACAAGATCGTGGAAGTCCAGGCCACGGCCGAGCAGCACCCCTTCGATGAGGCCGAACTCAAAAAGATGATGGACCTGGCCGGCCGGGGCATTGAGTCGCTCATTTCCAAACAGCGCAGCGTGCTCCAGAAGCTGCCGCTACGTCACTAAGCGGCAAATGGATTTAGTACAATGACGTTCGTAACGCTTCGCTGCAAACCGAGTTGCTGAGGCTGCATCCAAGAAATCGGTCGACGAAAGCTGCTCCTGTCAGTTGGCAATAATAAGAAACGAAGAATTTTAGGAGAACACCATGAAACTTACTCCTGGAAAATTGGCTGGAATGAAGGCCGTCTCCAACAATCGCGGCGTAATTGCTGCTGCCGCCATGGACCAGCGGGGATCATTGCAGAAATCGCTGGCCAAGGAAAAGGGCGCTGAAGTGGCCACTTCGGAGATCGAGGAGTTTAAGACCATTGTCACTGAAGTGCTCACGCCTCACGCTTCGGCGATTCTGCTGGACCCTGAGTTCGGCCTGCCTGCCTCGCGGCAGCGCGCGGCCAACGCTGGACTTCTACTAGCCTATGAAAAGACAGGCTACGACAAGACCGGTCCCGGACGTCTGCCCGACCTGCTCGACGACTGGTCGGTCCGCCGCCTGAAAGAGGCCGGCGCCGATTGCATCAAGGTGCTTCTCTACTACACGCCTACCGATGGCGACGCCATCAACGACCGGAAGCACGCGTGGGTGGAACGCATCGGGGATGAATGCCGGGGCAACGATATTCCCTACTTCCTGGAGTTCGTAGGCTACGACGAAGGAATCGACGAGAAGGGTCTGGAGTTCGCCAAGAAGAAACCCGAGATCGTTACTCAGTCCATGGCCGAATTCACAAAAGACCGATACGGCGTTGACGTGATGAAAGTGGAAGTTCCGATCAACATGAAATTCGTGGAAGGCTCGAAATCGTACGCCGGCCAAAAGGCCTACACGCGGCAGGAAGCCATGGAGCACTTCCGCCGTGCCGCGGCCGTGGCCACCAAACCATTCATTTATTTATCGGCGGGCGTGAGCAATGCGGAATTCAACGAAGCGCTGGCGCTGGCGGGCGAGAGTGGCGTCAAGTTCAACGGCGTTTTATGCGGTCGCGCCACCTGGAAAGACGGAATTCCCATTTACGCCAAACAAGGCGCTAAAGCGTTCGAGCAGTGGCTCAAGACGGAAGGGGTAAAGAATATCGAGAACGTCAACCAGAGCCTCAAGGCCGCGACTCCCTGGTACGCGATCTACAGCGTGCAGGAGCCGGTGATGGTGGGCGCGTAGGAGCTACCAGACAGTCAGATTGGCACACGTTCCAACGAAACAATGAATTGAATCCCGGGCACTTGTTTGCCTTGAAGCCGGATATCATTCGTGACGAACAAATCTACTCCCGCTCCAGCCGCGCACGCGAGTTGAATCGCGTCCGGAGCTCGAAGGGCCCTGTCAGCACGAAGGGACGCGTAAATCTTCGATGCCTTAACGTCGAACGGCAACAGGATCGCAGCGGCCGCCAGCGCGCTCTCATATTTGGCGCATAGGGCAGAGTTGTTCTGCTCCAGCGGTTTCACCAGTATCTCTCCCAAGCTGAGTGTTGAGGTCAGCAGTTGGTCGCCACGCGCGAGCATTCTCGTACGCAGTGCTGCGGTTGTTTGGGACAAAGAGCCGTAGTTCTCAAACAAATAAATAAACAGGTTGGTATCCCAGAAAACACGGCTCATTCCCAGCCCTCGCGCAAACGGCGCACGTAGTCATCCGCGTGTTCGTCCGCCCAAAGGCGCTTGCCCGAACCCACGAGCTCTAGCAGCGGGTCGGTTTGCGATGCTTTCGCCGTACGGGCGGTAGTCCAATTCTCATACCAGCCAATCAGACCGTCATAACCATGAGGCATAGCTTCTCGGCGAGGAGTGATTTTTCCCTTCTCGCGTCCAGGATGATAGGAATCTCCTTTGCGAAACAGACGTCGACGTCCTGGAGCTGTCTCAAATAACATTCTGTAACGACCCGGATTGGGTGGACGGTTTGCGACACAGTGTTGAACGACGTGAACATAAACTCCGGGTCGAAGAGGCTTCGTGAGTCCAAGCTTCCGCGCGCTCTCAACGATCTCATCAATTTCAAAATCTGCTCGCTCAGGGAACCGTTTATGCAACATAGCGGTTGCTATCCAGACTTCATCGGCGACCTTCAGTTCCGTTTTTTGCAGAGCCAGGCTCATGTTTTCCTCCTGTTGTATGTTTACATCATTACATTGTACGAATGTAATGTCAACAGAATTATTATACTCTTGATCTGGCGAATGGGCTCTGTTTAAGGCGGGGTCGGCGGGCTCAACGCCATACCGCGTATGATTTCAATCTGGAGGAGGAGAAAGCATGGTAATCCCTGGCTATGCTGGCACACTCAGTATCCCGCGAGACCGCCTGACTGCGCTGATTACCGGGGCCTCAACGGGTATCGGGTATGACCTCGCTAGACTCATGGCGCCCGATTTCGATTTGATCCTGGTGGCGCGCAGCCGTGACCGGCTTGAGAACCTTCGCCACGAATTGCAAGCGAAGTATCGCACGCAAATACACAACATGCCCGCGGACCTCTCTCGCCCGGAAGCGCCTGAAGGACTCTTTGCCGAGATCGCGCGACGTGGCTTGCAGGTGGATGCGCTCATCAACAACGCCGGGTTCGGTGTTTACGGACGCTTCAGCGAAACCAGCCTTCACGATGAACTGCAGATGGTCCAGTTGAACCTGACGGCGCTCACTTACCTCACCAAGCTGGCATTGCCGGGAATGTTGGAGCGGCGGCATGGCCGCATCATGAATGTAGCTTCTACCGCAGGCTTTCAGCCGGGACCGCTGATGGCTGTCTACTATGCGACCAAGGCGTATGTCATTTCCTTTTCTGAAGCCATCGCGAACGAATTGAAAGGCACAGGCGTAACCGTTACCTGTCTGTGCCCCGGACCCACGGAAACGGAATTCGCATCACGCGCTCACCTTGAAAGAACGCGTCTGTTCAAGCTGGGGGGCATGACGTCTGAATCCGTGGCCCGCATCGGGTTGCGAGCCATGCTGCGGGGCAGAACGCTGGTGATTCCAGGCGTCAAGAACAAGCTGCTGGCGCAATCGACCCGCTTCGCACCGCGCAAAGTGGTGACGGCCATCGCGCGCAAGATTCAGGAAAGCGTGGAGTAGCGCCCGTTGAAGCCAGGAGCGAGTTAACGTAACTTCTTCAGTCGCCACGCATCGAAAAGACCAGGAATGGAGACTACAAATGGCCGTTGAGTGGAACCACGATGTTGACGCCGGACTCGCCCGATCCAAAGCCACGAACAAACCAGCGCTGCTCGACTTCAGCGCCGCACCAGCGTGAGGCGCCTGCGCTCGGCTGGATGCCGAGTCTTATTCAGACCCGCAACTGTCCGCTGTAATCCAGCAGCGATTTATTCCCATCAAAGTCCACATCAAAGAAAATGGAGCGGCATTTCACC
>WNFG01002692.1_pt1 | contig 14871 bp, 12 predicted proteins | sample 5400431 | NCBI WGS metagenome assembly WNFG01 (sample SAMN13153346, study PRJNA577476) | soil metagenome | isolation source: 120 cm saprolite under Douglas fir tree site 2 hole 3 replicate 2 | place: USA:California | collected 2015-04-18 | reverse complement strand
TCCGAAAGCCAGATGCGATACGGATCGCGCGTGCGCTGCCACGGCAGGTCGTGACGCCCGTGCCGGACCTGCCAGCGTATAAGCCGGGTCGCAAGGGCGCTCACCGCCTCAGCAGACCTTTGAGCCGGTCTTGCACGCGCTCTTTCAGCTTTTCCTCGGCCCTTTGCTTCACCGCATCGCCGGCCGCGGCGCCCAGATCGTCGCGGAAGCGCGGCGCATCGAGCGGGCCGGTGATCTTCACCGGCACCGTGACCCCGCGCAGCTCGGCGAGTTCCTTGCCGCCCTGACCGGCCGAGGAGGCGACCACCGAAGCCTTGACGAGGTAATCGATCGAATTGGCCCCGATGTCGATATCGCCGGAGCCGGCGAGGCGCAGCAGCGGCGACTTGGCGGAGAGATCCTCGTTGTGCGCAATCCCGTTTTTTATGACGAAGCTCGCTTCGAGCTCGGTGAAATCGGTGCGCTCGGCCGGGCTCGCGCCCTGCTCCGGCGGAGGATTCGATCCGCGGAGCGATTTCGCCTTGCGCAGCAACTCGCCCAGATTGACGCCCTTCAGGCCGCTGTCCCGCAGCGCCAGCTTGGCGGTGCCGGAAAGCGTTTTTTTCATCGCGCTCACGCTTGCGCCGCCCGTCTGTACGTCGAGCGCGACGTCGCCCCGGCCCTCCAGGAGATTGTTGTTGAGCGCGTCCCGCAGCAGCGGCCCGATCGCGACGCCGCCGAGCTGAGCTTTCATCGAGAAACGGTTGGTGTTGGCGTTGACGCTCGCGCTGCCCTTCAGATTGCCCTGATAGAGGCTTGCGGAAAGCGGCTCGAGCTCGACCCTGCCGCCCGCGGCCTGGATGCCGAGATTGACCTTCTCCATTTTCACGTTCGACGCAACCAGCCGGTCTACTTGCAGGCCGCCTTTCAAATTCAGGCTCTTTAACGCAGAGAGATCGATCGGTTCCTCCGGCCGGGTCCCGGAAGCCGCGCTCGACGGCGTTCCACCTTCCGCAGGCCCTTTTGCGGCGGATGCGCCTGCTTTCGCCGGCGGGGGCAGAGTCCGGTCGAGATCGAGCCGATCGACGGAGAGATCGAACCGGATCGCCTGCGGCGACGAATCGAATTCGACGTTACCCTGCAGCGAGATCGGAGGAGCCGTGGAACCTGCAACGTCCGAGATCTTCAAGTCCAGTCCCGAGAGCGCGAACGACTGCTTCTCCAGGTCGAGGCGGTAACCGCCGGAAAGCTTGATCTGAATGTCGGCCTTGGGCTGCGTCGCTTCGAGTCTTGCAGAAAGCGAAAGCTTTCCCGGCACGCCGCTCGCGATCCGCCCGGTCTTGAATTCGGCGACGCTCGCTTTGAAGCGGTTCCCGCTCGCTTCGTCGTGCCAGGAGATGGCGCTCGAGCGAAGTTCGATTCCCGCGATGTCCAGACGCATCGCGCCGCGCTGCGGCGCCTGCTTGGGCGCGGCCGGCGCACTTCCGGCCGCTCCCGACAGATCCTCGAAATTGGTCTTTCCGCCTTTGCGCTGCACCAAGTCGAGCGTGAGTCCCGAGAGCGTCACGCGATCGACCACCACCTGCCTCGAGAGCAAAGGCAGGAGCGCCAGCGATATTTTCGCTTGTTCGACGCGGGCAAAGGTCCTGCCGCCGTTCGCCTCGGACAAGGACGCCTTGCCGACGGAGATGCCGATGCTCGGAAAGAAACTGAGGCTTAGATTGCCTTCGATCGCGAGCGTGCGCCCGGTCTTGTCCTTCACCGCCGCGACGATTTCGGGCTTGTACTTGTTGGGATCGAATGTCGCGGCAACGATGGCGATCACGAGCACGATCAGCGCGACGATGCCGGCGGCGACGAGCAGCAGGGTCTTGAGGACTTTCAAGCGGACCTCCGTTTCTATTCGTTGGCGACGCCGAACGGCACATGCCCGGTGGTGACGTGGCGGCTGGCCGATTCGACGTGGCTGCGCTGGTCGTCGAAAAAAATGTCCGCGCCGAAAGCCTTCAGGAACGGGCCCTTGTCCAGTCCGCCGAGAAACAGCGCTTCGTCGATACGAATGTTCCAGGCGCGGAGCGTGCGCACGACGCGTTCATGGGCGGGGGCGCTGCGCGCCGTCACCAGGGCGGTCCGGATGGGCGCCCGGTCCGCCGGGAATTCGGACTGGATGCGATGCAGCGCCGCCAGAAAGCTCTTGAAAGGACCTCCCGACAAAGGCTCTTTGGCTGCGCTGACTTCGCTCGCCGTGAAGGCGTCCAGACCGTCCCGCTTGTAGACGCGCTCGGCTTCGTCGGAGAAGAGCACGGCGTCCCCGTCGAAGGCGATGCGCAAACCCTCGGTCACCTCGACGTTCTTCCCCACGTTGGAAGGCAGGATCGTCGCGGCCGCATGCCCGGCGTCGAGGGCCTTGCGCACATCCAGAGGGTTTGCGGACAGAAACAGATGCGTATCGAACGCCGGCACGTAGGGATAGGTGTTCTCCCCTCCGGTAAAGGCCGCGCGCGAGATGTCGAGCTTGTAGTGCTCGATCGAGTTCATGATGCGCATGCCCGTGTCGGCGGTGTTGCGCGAAAGCAGGATCACTTCCACCCGGGGTTGCGCGGGCGCGAGCGTGTTGAGCCTCAAGAGCTTCCTCACCAGCGCGAACGCGATGCCGGGTGCGAGAATCTCATTCTCGTGATCGAGCTGATAGCGGTAGTAGGCGTTCACGCCCTGCTCTTCGAATACTCGATTCGACTCCTCCAGATCGAACAAGGCTCTGGAGGAGATGGCAACGACGAGCTTACCGTCGAAGGACGCGGGCATTTGGAATTGGAGCGGGCGAAGGGAATCGAACCCTCGTCTTAAGCTTGGGAAGCTTTCGTTCTACCATTGAACTACACCCGCATGGTACAAGAATTTTAGGGCATTTCCGCCGCGTGGGCGAATAACCGCGGATGACGCTGGGGAAGACGTTACATATGTGCAAAGCTCAGGGTAATGCTCTTCCGGCGAGACCGCACCAATGGCCCTTCAGACTCTTATAAATTCCATCAGGGCATTGTGCGTGGGGTCCCCGGGCTGTAGGAGTGGTTGCTTTTCGGCCTTAAAGCCGAATCCCTCCAAATAGGCAACGAGCTGACTGATCGACGTGAAGTTGCGAATCTCTTTTTGATTTACGGACCAATCCGTCCCAAGTCCCATATTGAAGACATCGTGAGCCAAAGCGACCATACGATTCATGTCATTGGAGGTCACATCATGGTCTCTCACGACCAACCTTCCACCCAACCGAAGTACGCGATGGATGGACTCCACGAACCCATCACGGCTGGACGGCGGGCTATGGTGAAAGCCGATGAAGTTTGTCACCAAGTCGAGACTTTGGTCGGCAACGTCCGAGGGAAGGATCGGTGCGTAGTCATTTAAAGACACGAATCGCCCTATCTTGCCAAGCTGGCCGCGCTCGGCGACATCCGTCAGTGAGTACGACGGCGCAACAGAATGAACGAGTACTACATCCCCTTTCAACTCGACATCATATTGGAGCTCGCCGACGTAACGACCGGTCGTTCCGATCTCCATATAGCCGTTCACCTTGCGCACCGATCCCAGCAGCTCCAGTGTCTGGCGCTTCATTTCCGCTTTCTGTTTCGCGAGTGCCGGTAGCGCGTATCTCACTCCCGAAAGAATCGGCTTGATCTCGGGCATTCGCTTTTGAATCCGATGGTAAATCTCTTTGTCGGTATTTTCCGTCGTACTTACTTCTTCTATTAGTCTCTGGAATCGATCTTCGGGATAGATGTGGTACACATTCACCAGGAATAGCAAAAACGCTTCTTTGAGTTGGGCGGTTCCGAAGATCGCTTTGAAATTGGAGGAACGCCCAAGAGACCATTCGTTTTCCTGGTCGTTGACGTCCGAAAAAGATCCAACTCCAGGACTATTTGAGCCCGCAACAGGTGGTTCTGGTGCGGCGTCCATCGCAAAGCTGCGACCGAAGCGAGTAGCAGCTACGAACAAAACCGCCAACTTAAGCAGCTCCCTACGATCTAAATTAGTACCCATTGTCGCTTCCCACTCTAATAGTCGTAGATATGTTCAACGGAAATATTTCTGTCCATCAGTCGAATAAGTATATCGTGCAGTGATTTGAGGGGGGCGCCAATAGCGATTCGTTTTTGATTCGGGTCAGTGAGTATCGGTCGCTCAAAAAGAGCTTTGCCGGACGGCAAATCGTAACTCCAATTCGCCGGGACTATACAGGTTACCAATATCTCTTCGTTACCGGCGATCTCCGTAAAGCGGACACCTTTTCTAACCAAGCGCAAGAGCACGTCCCTGAACTCTTCATAACGAGGAAGCGACAAGAGGACGAACGATTCTTCAAATTCCTTTACTACCTTTACCTTTGGTTCATCTTTGAGCGCGTCGTGTGGTACATCCTTTGCCAGCGCCAATATTTCGTTATCCGCATCTCCGTACGCCGCCTTGGTGGCTATCGTGATAAGCGTTGCGTACACGGCCTTTACCGAGTACTCCGCGCTTAGGAACAACTTGCGCTCTAATTTTCTGATCATGTTTGATCCGAAAAAATCCGTTTCTCCCCATAGATTTTTCAGCTGATGAGCGAACGAATATTCGTACCAAGGCTCGACTCGAATAAAATTGACGTAGTCTTGCGCCACTTTGGCGGCGAACTTATCCTCGTCGGTCATTGCGTCGCCTCTGGTCCACTCCGTTACCCGACCGATGGTATTCTCGTAGAGTCCCTTAATTGTGTTCTCCGCGGTAAAACTCGTGCCGATAACAATCACCATGGTTTGATAACCGGCGTTAAACGGGTAGCGGTCCTTTCTTACGTCATTCACGTCACTGTAGTAGCCCCAAAACTGGCCGATAGCACCGAAATACGGAAACCCAGACGGCGGCTTATCCTTCATATACTGGGCATACTCGGCGGGGCTGTAGACGAGATACCACTCCGGCAGAGTGAGATATGTCTGGCCTTCGTCACGCTTGTAGCCCTTCATTTGCCGGAGCTCAGATTTGACGCGGCTCACGGCGTCGACGTTCGCGGTTCCTGATGGTTTGCTGCAATCGGCTCCCGATCCAATCGTGCTTGACTTGGAAGAACACAATTCCTCATTAGACGCTGCAACCGACGCGCAGCCTGAAGTCCCAATAAGGATGAGAGGAATAACGATAGTCCGGGTGAAATCCACGCTTACTTCTGAGACGCCGATCATTTTCATGATGGCGCTTTCTTACCGGCTGAAATATTGGGCAAGGCGATCGGCATTGGCATTGTAGTGTGCCGCCACCCCTGATCGATTGGACATCACAACGGTCTCGGAACGTTTGTCAGAAACGCTGTTGGAACGCGGCAGATAATAGGCGTCCCAAAGCTTGTTCCGGAACTTGTTGGTGGGATCAAGCGCCCCCTTGAGTGCAAAGAACTTATCGACATTGGGATAAGCTGCGCGGAATTGCCGTTCCGTAGCGTGAATCTGATACGGAAGATAGTAGGTGCCACTAAGGGATGTCGCGGCATCGACCAGCTCTCTGGTCCAGACACCTACCGCTTTTTTGTCCGCTTCGGACGTTCTCTGTTTATAGTAAAGGACGAAAGCGAATACCTCGGTTCTGGCCCAGGCCAATAAAGTTCCTGGGTCGCGCTTGGCATGGCGAATCGACACGTTGATGACATTGACTCCGTGCCGATTCAGAATCTCCGCCATCTTCGGCGTAAACTGATCGAAGTTCTCAACCGGGACAAAATATTCCTGCAGAACGTACGTGGAGTCCTTGCGTGACGCCGGTTCTAGTTCTTTCGCGTCGTAGCTCGCCTCGTAGTTGCGCCATTCAACCCGCTCGCCTCTGAATACCAGGGGATCGACGACGTATTGGCGAAAGGCTTTTCCGAAAGGCCATTCGGATACGACCCAGAAACAAAAACGATCTAACCAGTAACTCTGATTGTCTGGAATCAACCGATCTTCAACGGTCACCGGCTTGTCGGTCCGAATGAAAGAGGTCGCCCGGACAGTGGTAAACGCGTTTGGATAAATATCGGCATTGTGAAAAACCACGTTCGGGCTCTGACGAATGGTCCTGGAAAAGAATTCTCGGTATTCACCCAAGGGCATGACAATGCTTTGACGCTCTACCTTGACGTTATCCGCCAAGGCAAGCGTTGCCTCCACGATTACACCGAGCGCGCCATAACCGCCGATTGCGCCGTAGAAGATATCGCTACGATTGGCCGGGCTAGCGTCCACAAGCGTTCCGTTTGGCAGTACGACGCGAACGGATCTTACCGAATAGACGAGTGGTCCTTGGCCAATATAGCGGCCATGCACATTTACGCTGAGGGAGCCCCCAACCGTAAAATTTGCGTAGGTCTGCATGATCAACAACGATAGATCATGGGGATCTATATATTCCTGAATGTTTCGCCATGTAATGCCTGTCTGAACGGTGATTTCCTTCCTCTCCTTCGAAAACGAAACAACTTTGTTGAACCTCCGCATATCTATATGTAATGCACCCTCGGTGCCGATTTGGCCACCCATGCTGTAGCGACCACCACCGATCGAGATCGGCCCTTGGTGCGTCCGAACCGCCTGGACAATTTCATCGATGGTGGTCGGCAACAAAATTGCCTCGACTTCAATCGGGTTCAGCTGTGTAACATCGTTGATTATCGTATCGGCGCCTACTGCCGACGACCGATTACCCAGTAAAATCAGTAAGAGACACAAGACCGACCACGGACGACGCATCAACACTCTCCTCTCCTTTATTGGCAATACTGCTTTCTTCTTATTGTGCTCCGCAAATAATGGATAAGCCAAGAGCAGAAGGACCTTTAGCGCGATGAGGGCCCTGCGCTTGGCGCGCGAGCTGCTACTGGTGCGCAGATTCCATGTCGGCACGAGCGCCTAGGCGCTAGCTAAGCGCGCTATACGGTCGCTGCCCGTTGTAGTTGCGCGCCACGTCGCGGCGATAGCTCGCGCCTCGGCAAGGGGGCGAGAGCCAATGCTCGTTCAAGCACTCGTCGCGAAACTTGCCGTTGAACGACTCGATGTAGGCAGGCGCTGGTGAGCCGTGCCAGCCTTCAGCAGGGCGCTTACTTCAATGAGAAAGATGCTGGCGAGGTGAGATTCCGGCACAACTCGAAATCGAAACCTCTCGATCGGCCATGGGCACGCAATTCACTCGCCGCTACGCCCGCGCCCTCAACGTGACTGGTGCTCACTAGCGACGGGCTACGTTCGCCGGCTCCGACGCGGCCAGCCATTCATTCATGCAGGCCCGACGCTCCGACAGGTAAATGTGCTGAGCGCAGGCACGCTCAGCGGCACCGAGCCGTTCCATCGGCGCCCCCCTGCTCTGGAACAGAGTGGCGAGGCCCGACAAAATGCCGAGGCCGATGACGGTAGCCAGGAACGCGGCGGCGACCGTGAGGGCCGGGCCGGGGGAAGCGAGCTTCAGTTGGGCGTTCATGGCAATCTCCTCAAGTGAAATCGGTCAGTGGAACCGCGGTGTTGCAGGGCGTAGATTCCTCTCGGCGGCCGATTCAGTCCTTTAGGCGCCTGAAACGTGACTGAAATCTTCTGAAACAGCAGCCGTTGGAGTGGCGTTGTAGTAGATTTGTCCGTGTCGGAGCATTGAGGAGAGGTCCGTTGGACACTGCCGTGAACGCACCCTACCGTTTCGGTCGGTTTGAGCTCAACGCGACCACCCGGCAGGTGGTCGCGGACGGGAAGCCGGTGGTGCTGGGCGCAAAGGCATTTGACGTTCTATGCGCCTTAATCGAGCGGCGCGAGCGGCTAGTCACCAAGGACGAGTTGCTCGAACTCGTCTGGCCCAACCTGGTCGTCGAGGAAAATAACCTGCAGGTGCAGGTCTCCGCGTTACGCAAGACCCTGGGGACCGAGGCAATCGCAACGATCCCGGGGCGCGGCTACCGCTTTGCGCTTGAGCTGTCGCCGGTCGGTCAGCCGCCGTCAGCGGCCGAAGCGCGCAGACACAACCTCCCACACCCACTGACCAGTTTCATCGGCCACGAAGACGATCTTACGGGATACGTCGAGGTGCTCAAGCAGGTTCGGCTGCTGACATTGACCGGCATCGGCGGCTGCGGCAAGACCCGCCTCGCGATCAAGCTCGCCGAAAGGGTTCTGCCGTCATTTCCAGACGGCGCGTGGTTCGTGGATTTGGCACCGCTTTCGGACGCGGAGCGCGTGCCGCTGACCGTTATCGCCGCGCTTGGCGTTCGAAAGCACGCCGACCAGCCGCTCATCGAGACGTTGTGCGAACACCTCGCCAGCCGGCAAACACTGCTCGTGCTCGATAACTGCGAACATCTCACCGCGGCGTGTGCAGAATTGGCGCAACGGCTGCTCAACGCCGCCCCCGGTGTTTGCGTGTTGGCCACCAGCCGTGAAGGGTTGAACGTCCCCGGTGAACGGACCGTGACGGTGCGCTCGCTCGCGCTTCCCGCAATCGGCTCGGAGCACGATATATCGAGGCTGGAATCCTGTGAGACCGTGCGGCTCTTTGTCGAGCGTGCGCGACTGGCTGTAACCAAGTTCTCACTCGACGCGAAAACGGCTCCCGCCGTGGCGGAAATCTGCCGGCGATTGGATGGAATTCCGCTGGCGATCGAATTGGCGGCAGCCCGCGTGAAGGTACTCTCGGTGGAGGAAATCCGCGCTCGGCTGGACGACCGGTTCCGGTTGTTGACCGGCGGCCGCACGACCGCGCTCGGGCGGCAGCAAACGCTGCTTGCGGCAATCCAGTGGAGCTATGACCATCTTGCCCCGGACGAGCAGCAGCTGTTGCGGCTGCTCTCGGTGTTCGCCGGAGGCTGGAAGCTGGATGGCGCGATGCGCGTGGTCGGCGATCAAGCGGACGAGTACGAAGTGCTCGATCTGCTCACGCGACTCCTGGACCGCTCGCTCGTGACGATTGAACGGACCGAAAGCGGCACGACCCGCTACGCGATGCTGGAGACCGTGCGCCAGTACGCTCAGGAGCGGTTGAACCAATCGGAAGACGGCGCCGCGGCGCGTACGCGCCATCTCGATTTTTACGTGGCGCTCGCCGAGGAAGCGGAACCGGAGCTCTCGGGCCGCAAGCAAGGAGAATGGCTTGGCGGCCTCAAGACGGAGTTGGACAACCTGCTGCAGGCCCTTGCCTGGTGCGACGACGCGAAAGATGGCGCGGAATCGGGAGTGCGGCTCACCTACGCGCTACTCGATTTTTGGCTTCACACCGGACTTACGGAGTTAGGGTACCAGGTAACTCTGGCGGCGTTGGGACGCGCGGGCGCGGCGACGCGAAACAGGGTCCGGACGAGGGCGCTTGTCGGCGCGGGTTCGCTCAGCGATTGCCTTGGCCGGTACGGCGAAGCAAACGGGCATCTAGAGGAGGCCCTGTCCATTGCCCGGGAAATTGGCGACAACAAGCTTGTCGTAAAGGCGCTCATCGCGCTCGGATGTCTGGCCAACGAGGAAGGCAGCAGCGAGTCGGCACTAGGGCGGCTGGAAGAGTCGCTCACCCTGGCGCGCAACCTGGGCGACAAGGTGCTGGTCGCGCGGGCGCTCAATGCCTCGGGCGAGGTCTATCGCGCGGCGGGAAATATGGAGGCGGCACAGCCGCTCTATGAGGAATCGTTGGCGTTGGGGCGGGAGCAGGAAAATGTCACCATCATCACCACCGTCTGTGACAATCTCGCGCGGGTATTCATCTCCCGCGGCGAGCCGGAACGTGCGCGGGATCTGGTACTGGAAGCCGTTACGATTTCAGCAGCGGCAGGTTCGAAGTGGACGGCGCTTTGCGCGTTCGACGTGACTGCGGGGCTCGGTGCGGTAGCGACCGATTGGACATTCGCGGCGCAAATGCGCGGCGCTGCGGAAGCTCGTCTCAAGGACATGAAGTACAAGCGCGACCGCCCGGACGAAGCGTTTCTCGCGCCGTGGACGGCGCGAATGCGTGAGGCGCTGGGTGACACGGCGTACATTGCAGCCTTCGAATCCGGTTATGCCCGGTCGCACGAACAGGCGGCCGCCGAGGCGGTAGCGTGGCTGGGCAAGCGGCACAGGAATTCCCTATGACCACTGATAACTACGCCCGCATGGTAAGATAATTTTACCCTCGCGTCCCTGGGGTTTCAAAGTGATCCAGCTCTCCGTAAACGGTCAAGTGCAGCGCCTCGAGCCCGGCGCCAACGTGGCGCGGCTGCTCGAAGCGCTCGAGCTCGCGGGAAAGCGCGTGGCGGTGGAAAAGAACGGCGAGATCGTGCCGCGCAGCCGCTATGCGGACACGCGGCTCGCCGAGGGCGACGCGCTCGAAATCGTCGTTGCCGTCGGCGGAGGCTAGCGCGATGAATGCGCCGACTCGCCTGGCGGAACAGATCGCCGACCCCTTGCTCATCGCCGGGCGAGCCTATCGCTCGCGCCTGTTGATCGGCACCGGAAAGTATCGGGACTTCGACGAGACGCGCCGCGCCGTGGAAGCGAGCGGCGCCGAGATCGTCACCGTCGCGATCCGTCGCACCAACATCGGCCAGAACGCAAACGAGCCCTCGCTCCTCGAGGCCCTGCCGACCAGCCGATACACCATTCTGCCGAACACCGCCGGCTGCTACAGCTCGGATGACGCCGTGCGCACCTTGCGCCTCGCGCGCGAATTGCTCGACGGTCATGACCTCGTCAAGCTCGAAGTGCTCGGCGACCCGAACACGCTTTATCCCAACGTCATCGAAACGCTCAAGGCCGCCGAGATTCTCGTGGCCGAAGGATTCAAGGTGATGGTGTATACGAGCGACGATCCGATCGTCGCCAAGCAGCTCGAGGACATCGGCTGCGTCGCGATCATGCCGCTCGCCTCGCTGATCGGCTCCGGCATGGGCATTCTCAATCCCTGGAACCTGCAACTCATCATCGGCGGCGCCAAGGTGCCGGTGGTGGTCGATGCCGGGGTGGGCACGGCGTCGGACGCCGCCGTCGCGATGGAGCTCGGCTGCGACGCCGTGCTCATGAACACCGCAGTGGCCAAAGCGCAGAACCCCGTGCTGATGGCGCAGGCGATGAAAAAAGCGGTCGAAGCCGGGCGGGAAGCCTTTCTCGCCGGCCGCATGCCGAAAAAGCTCTACTCCGCCAGCCCCAGCTCGCCGGCTTCGGGCCTGATCTCGCCGAAAGCCGCGTAGACAAGCTTTCTTGCAGGAACAACGGCGCCCGATACGAAGCTTCGTCCTGCGCCAGGGGCGCGTCACCAACGCGCAGCGGCGTGCCTGCGAAGAGCTGCTCAATGTCTACGGCGTGCCGTTCGCGCCGGCCCCCCTTGACCTCGACCGCCTGTTCGGCCGCGCGGCCCCCCAGATTCTGGAGATCGGTTTCGGCATGGGCGAGACCACCGCGGCCATCGCGCGGGAACATCCCGAGCACGATTATCTCGGAATCGAAGTCCATACCCCCGGCGTGGGGAGCCTCCTGAAACGCATCGCCGATCTGCATCTCGAGAACGTGCGCATCGTCCAGCACGACGCGGTCGAGGTGCTCGAGCACATGATCGCTCCGGCGGTGCTGGCCGGCGTGCACCTGTTCTTTCCCGATCCCTGGCCGAAGAAGCGCCATCACAAGCGGCGGCTGGTCCAGCCGCCGTTTGTCGCGCTGCTGGCCTCGAGAATGAAGCCCGGCGCAACCGTGCACGCCTGCACCGATTGGGAGGAATACGCCCAGCAGATGCTGCAAGTGCTCTCCGCCGATCGGGCGCTGGAAAATACCGCTGTCGACTATGCCGAGCGGCCGGAGTCCCGGCCGGAGACCAAGTTCGAGCGCCGAGGTCTCGACCTCGGCCACCGCGTCTGGGACCTGATTTTCAGAAAAATCTGACCACCCCGCCGGCTGCGCCGGCACCCCTCCTCATACGAGGAGGGGAAGAGAACGTATCGGCTTCCCTCCTTTCAAGAGGAGGCGGGCTTTATTCCCCGTTTCTTCTTCATGCGAAGAAGGGGAAGGAGCGTAGGGCTTTTCGTCCCCTCCTTTCTTAAGGAGGGGTGGCGCGAAGCGCCGGGGTGGTGAGCCGATCAGGCTCGCTTCGCGTCCGGCAGGAAGAGCTGCAGCAGATCGTTGAGAAAGCGCTGCCCCAGATCCGTCGGCCGGATGCGCTCGTGGTCGCGCACGATCAGTCCGCGCGCCTCGGCCTCCCGCAGCGGCTTTTCCGCGAGCGCAATCTGCAGGCCGGTGCGCTCGGCGAACAGGCTCACGGGAAATCCTCCGGGCAAGCGCAAGGCGTTCATCATGAACTCGAACGCCAGGTCGGCGCGTTCGATCTCGCGGCTCTCCTGCATCGGACGGCCCTCGGCGGCGCGCTCGAGATACTCCTTGGGCTGCTTCCAGCGCACCGTGCGCGCAATGCGGTCGCGAAAGGAGAGTTTGCCGTGGGCACCGGCGCCGATGCCCAGATAATCGCCGAAACGCCAGTAGTTGAGATTGTGGCGGCACTCGCGCCCGGGCTTTGCCCAGGCCGAGGTTTCGTAGTGAACATAGCCGTCCCCGGCCAGCGCCTCCGCGATGGCGTCCTGCATGAACGCGGCCGCGTCGTCGTCGGGCAGCGCGGGCGGATGCCGGTAGAAAAGCGTATTCGGCTCGAGAGTGAGATGGTAGAAGGACAAATGCGTCGTGCCCGCCTCGAGCGCGGCTTCGACATCGGCGCGCGCCTCCTCCGGCGTTTGTCGCGGCAACGCGTACATGAGGTCCAGATTGATATTCTCGAAACAGTTTTGCGCGATCTCGATCGCGCGCCGGGCTTCGCCGTCGTCGTGGATCCGGCCGAGCGCCTTCAGGTGCTTGGGGTTGAAGCTCTGAATCCCGATCGAGAGGCGATTCACGCCGGCTTCGCGGTAGCCCCGGAATTTCTCGGCCTCGAATGTCCCGGGATTCGCCTCCAGCGTGATCTCGCAATCGGCCGCGAGCTGCAGCCGCGCGCGGAACGCCGAGATCAGGGTCTCGATTGCAGCCGCCGAAAAAAGGCTCGGCGTGCCGCCCCCGAAGAAAATACTGTGGACGCGCCGTCCCCAGACGTCGGGAAGCGCGAGCTCGAGATCCGTGACCAGCGCTTCGACGTAGGCCCGCTCGGGAACATCGCCCCTCGCCTGGTGGGAATTGAAATCGCAGTACGGGCACTTCTTCACGCACCAGGGAATGTGCACGTAGAGCGCCAGGGGCGGGAGCACGCCAAGCCGGATGCCGGCGGGCGAGAGAGTCATTACCTGCGCCATCTACCACCCCGCCCGCTTCGCGGGCACCCCTCCTCAAGCGAGGAGGGGAAGATGACCGCGGTGACATTGTTTTCCCCTCCTCGAATGAGGAGGGGTGGCGGCCGAAGGCCGCCGGGGTGGTCCGGCATCAGACGCCCTCCCGCAACTTCGCGAGCAGCCGCCGCAACGCCTTGCCGCGGTGGCTCACGAGATTTTTCTGCTCCGGATCGAGCTCGGCGGCCGTCTTGCCGAAGTCCCGCAGGAAAAAATGAGGATCGTAGCCGAATCCGTTCGCGCCGCGGGGCTCCGCGACGATCTCGCCCGCCCAGCTTCCTTCGGCGATGACCGGCTCGGGATCCTCCGCGTGGCGCAAGAGAACGATCACGCAGTAGTAGTGAGCGCGGCGGTCGTCCTTGCCGGCGAGCAGCTGCACGAGCTTTTCGTTGTTGCGCGCATCCTGGGCCTCACGCCCGGTCACCGAGCCTGGCGGCGGGTCGCCGGCGAACCGCGCCGAGTGCACGCCGGGCTCTCCGCCGAGCGCGCCCACGCAAATGCCCGAATCGTCGGCGAGCGCGGGAAGACGCGAGCGGCGGCTCGCGTGGCGCGCCTTGGCGAGCGCGTTTTCGACGAAGCTGCCGTGCGGTTCCTCGGTATCGGCTACGCCGAGGCCGGACTGCGGGACGATCTCCATCCCGAGCGGCGCGAGCAACGTCTCGAGCTCGCGCAGCTTGCCGGGATTGGAGGAGGCGAGCACGAGTTTTTTCACGCATCCATTTTAACCGGTGAGGCTCCAAACCCGACCACCCCGCCCGCTGCGCGGGCACCCCTCCTCAAGAGAGGAGGGGAAGATGACCACGGCAATATTGCTTTCCCTTCCTCGAATGAGGGGAAGATGATCACGGCGACATTGCTTTCCCCTCCTCGAATGAGGAGGGGTGGCGGCCGGAGGCCGCCGGGGTGGTCAACCAATCATGAACTCCCGAGCAATCACTACCAGAACTCCTTCGAGATTCTCGATGACTTCACGATTCTCGAATCGGATCAGCCGGATTCCGGCCCTTTGAAGGAACCGCGTGCGGATTGCATCGCGGTCTTGTGCAACTTCATGGTCGTGAGCCGCGCCGTCCAACTCCACGGCGAGCCTTTCTCCGGGACAGTAGAAATCCAGAATATATGGCCCGACGCTGTGCTGGCGCCGGAATTTCCTGCCCCGCAGACTCCTGTCTTTGAGATGGTTCCACAGGCGCGCTTCCGCGATTGTGAGTTGTAGACGAAGTTCCCGGCGGCGCGGTTTCAGTCGCGCAATATTATGAACAAGAGCCATGCTCGGTCAACGCTCGTCCGCGACGCGAGTTGACGAACCCGGTGCGGATTCAAACCCGACCACCCCGCCCGCTTCGCGGGCACCCCTCCTCATAAGAGGAGGGGAAATCAAGAAAGCCCGAATGCCGCTTTCCGCTGGCGATTGATCCGACCACCCCGCCCGCTGCGCGGGCACCCCTCCTCATAAGAGGAGGGGAAATCAGGCGAGCACGAGTTTTTTCACGCATCCATTTTAACCGGTGAGGCTCCAAACCCGACCACCCCGCCCGCTGCGCGGGCACCCCTCCTCAAGAGAGGAGGGGAAGATGACCACGGCAATA
>WNFG01013576.1_pt1 | contig 14876 bp, 10 predicted proteins | sample 5400431 | NCBI WGS metagenome assembly WNFG01 (sample SAMN13153346, study PRJNA577476) | soil metagenome | isolation source: 120 cm saprolite under Douglas fir tree site 2 hole 3 replicate 2 | place: USA:California | collected 2015-04-18 | reverse complement strand
TGAGGATCCGAGTGCCGTCTATTTTGAGACCCGGGATGAGCCGCGGCGCCGAGCCGGAGGCGAGGATGACGTGCTTCGCCTCCACCATCTGATCGCCGGACGACCCGCCGGAGACCGCGATGCGCCCGGGTCCGGCGATGCGAGCGTGCCCGTGCACGCGGTCGACCTTGTTCTTGCGGAAGAGGAACTCGACGCCCTTGGAGCTCTTGGAGACGACCGAGTCCTTGTGCTTGAGCACCCCGGCCATGTCGAGCTCGACGCCCGAGACCTTCACGCCTTGCTCGGCGGACTCCTGCGCGTTCTCGTACAGCTCGGCGGTGTGCAGGATGGCCTTGGTGGGGATGCAGCCGCGCAGCGTGCAGGTCCCGCCCAGGCGCGGGTCCTTCTCGATGCACACCGTCTTGAGGCCCAGCTGCCCGGCGCGGATGGACGCGACGTAACCGCCCGGTCCGGCTCCGATGATCGCCACGTCGTACTGGGCCACCAAGTCCTCCGGCTTCAGAAAGGCGGCTGGAAGTAGCGCCCGGGGTCCGGCCTGTCAAGGCGAGCGCGGGTGCACCTGCGACCAGCGGGAGAGGGCGACGCTGGCGAGGACCAGGAACGCCGCCACCCAGGCGCGCAGCGCGATCGACTCGCCGAGCAGCAGCGCGGCCCAGCACGCGCTGAGCAGCGGCGATCAGGTCCGGCGAGGCGGCAGCCCCGCCTCCTCGCGAGCCACGCTGGCGAGGCCCGCCCAGTCCCAGCCGTCGCGGCCACGGGCCAGCGCGGCGAGCAGGCGATCGCGGAGCAACGAGGCCAGCGGCAGCGGCGCGCGCAGCTCCTGGCCGGCCTGCAGCGCGAGCGTCACGTCCTTGAGCGCGAGCGGCATGGCGAATCCGGCCGGCTCGAACTCGGTGGCCGCGATGCGCGCGCCGTAGCCCGTGAACACGGTCGATGCGAACATGGTGCCGCCGAAGAACTCGACCATCCTGCGCGAGTCGAGGCCGGCCTTCTCCGCCATCGCGGTCGCTTCTCCAAGCGACTCGATCGTGGTGGCGATGAGGAAGTTGCCGATCAGCTTGACCACGTTCGCCTGCGGCGCTTCGGAGACCGTGAAGGTGCCCCGGCCGAGCGCGCTGAAGAGGCGCTCGCAAGTCGCCAGGTCGGCTGGCTCGCCGCCGCAGACGATCCAGAGCTGCCTCTTCTGCGCCGCTTCCGGCCGGCCGAAGACCGGGGCCGCCACGTACCCCTGCCCGGCCGCGCGGTGCGCCTCGCCCAGCTTGCGCGACAGCGCCACCGAGATGGTGCTCATCGAGACGTGGATGGCGCCGCGGCGCAATCCGGCGATCAGGCCGTCCGGCCCGAACGTCACCTGTTCCACCGCGGCGTCGTCGGCGAGCATGGTGGCCACCAGCGTGCACGGGCCGGCCACCTCGCGCGGCGAGGCGCACTCCACCGCGCCGGGCGGCGCCTTCCCGGGCGTCCGGTTCCAGACCCGCACCGTGAACCCGGCGGCGACCAGGTTCACCGCCATCGGGCGTCCTACCTGCCGAGGAGCGCCTTGAGCCGCGCCGACAGCGAGGTGCCGATCAGCGTGCCGTAGACCCGCCGGCCGAGCCGGTACCCTTTGGCGCTGTACGGGTAGAACCAGAACGCCGGGAAATTGAATCGCTCGAGGTTCACGTGGCGCACCTCGCACAGGTCGCGAAGCCCGTGCTTGCCGTGCACGCGGCCGAGCCCGCTCGCCTTCACTCCGCCCCAGGGCGTCTCCGGCGCCGCGTGCGTGTAGAGCGTGTCGTTGTGCATCACCGTGCCCGCGAACAACCGGTTCGCGATGTAGTCCGCCTTCGCCTTGTCGCGGGTGAACACGTAGGCGGAAAGGCCGTACGGCGAGTCATTCGCCAGCCGCACCGCTTCGTCCTCGGTGCGGAAGGTCATGATGGGCAGCATGGGACCGAAGGTCTCGTCCCGCATGATGGCCATGTCGTGGGTCACGCCGGTGAGGACCGTCGGCTGCACGAACCGGCCGCCGTCCGGGTACACCTTCACCTCGCCGCCCACGAGCACCTTCGCTCCTTTCGCGCGCGCGTCGTCGAGGTGCCGCTTCACGATCTCGACCTGCATCTGCGTGGTCATCGCGCCGACGTCGACGTCGTGGCTGTTCGGCTCGCCCTGCCGCAGGCCCTGCGCGAGCTTCACCAGCTTCTCGGTCAGCTGCGGGGCGATGCTCTCGTGGACGTAGACGCGCTCCACCGACGCGCAGGTCTGGCCGGAGTTCGCGAACGCGCCCCAGGCGACCTTGAGCGCGGTCGTCTCCAGGTCGGCGTCCTGCAGCACGATGGCCGGATCCTTGCCGCCCAGCTCCAGCACGCAGGGGATCATCTGCTCCGCGGCGGCGACGTTCACCTTGCGGCCGGTGGGCACCGAGCCGGTGAACACCACCATGTTGATGCCGCTCCGGATCAGCTCTGCGCCGACGTCTCCCTTGCCCTGCACCACCTGCACGAGGCCTCGGGGAACGCCCGCTTCCTCGAGTAGCGCACGCATCCGCTCGGCGATGAGCGGCGTGAACTCGCTGGGCTTCACCACCACGCCGTTCCCCGCCATGAGCGCCATCACCAGGTCGCCGGCCGGGATGGAGAACGGGTAATTCCAGGGGGAGATGATCCCGATCACACCGCGGGGGTAGAACCTGAGGTAGGACTTCTTGTGCGGGAACATGTGCAGCGGAAGACGTTCGTCCTGCAGCAGCCGCTCGGCCTTCCGGGCGAAGTAGTAGGTGAGGTCCGCGACCGGGAGTACCTCCATGAACAGCGCCTCGTTCCGGGTCTTGCCGTTCTCGCGGACGATGAGGTCGGCGAGCTCGTCGGCCCGGTCGAGCACCAGCTGCTGGAAGCGCGACAGCACCTGCCCGCGCTCCTTGTACGACCTCGTGGCCCACTCCTTCTGGGCGGCGCGCGCCGCCGCAGCCGCCTCGCGCACCTGCGCGGGAGTCGAGACGCGCACCTCCCCGACCAGCTTGCCGCTGCCCGGCTCGTACACGGCCAGCGTGCCGTGGGCCGTGACCGAGCCCTGGACGGGCCGCGGGCCTTCCGGCGCGCGGGCGGCGGGCCTCTGCATCGGTTCCGATACGGACTCGGCCATGGGACACCTCTCGAGGGAGCCGGCAGTGGGCTACGCCCCATGGCGCGCCTTGTCAATCGAGGTCGCCGACCGAGGAGCAGGAAAGAAAAATGGCTCTTTTCTCCTACTCGTGGAATTTGAGGAAGCTTGTTGGAATTGAGGAAGCTGGCCCCAGCGGGGGGCGGAACCGATCCACCGATGATCGATTTGCCTGAGATGTTGCGCCTGCACGTGCCGCTCGCCGTCCAGGCGTACGAGCAGCCGCCCGCAGAGCAGCCTGCGCGGCAACCGGCCGACGACCCCGAGCAGATCTCCGGCGACGAGCCATCCACGATCCTAGTGGTGGACGACGATCCGTCCGTCCGCCACGTCATCTCCACCGTCCTCCGCGAGGAGGGGTACACGGTGCGCGCCGCGGCGTCCGCGGACCAGGCGCTGGAGCTGCTGCGCGCCTCGGGCGACGTCCCCACGGTGCTTTCCGATCTGAAGATGCCGGGCCACGACGGCATCTGGCTGCTCGACCAGGTCCTGCAGCGCCATCCGCACGCCGCGGTGGTGATGCTCACGGGGTACGGCGACACCGAGAACGCCGTCGAGTGCCTGAAGCGCGGCGCCGCCGACTACCTGCTCAAGCCGCCGCGCATCACCGACCTGGTCCGCGCCATCGAGCGCGCGCAGAGCCGCCGCAAGCTCGCGCTGGCGCGCAACCGCTACCACCAGGGTCTGGCGCGCCGCGTGCGCGAGAAGACGGCGGAGCTGACCGACGCCCTGCGGCGCACCGCCGACGCCTACAACAGCACCCTCTCCGCGCTGGTCGCGGCGCTGGACGCGCGCGAGCACGAGACCAGCGACCACTCGCAGCGCGTGGTCCGCTACACGCTCGCCATCGCCGAGAAGATGGCCATCCGGGGCGAGGAGCTGGACCAGATCGGCCGGGGCGCCCTGCTCCACGACATCGGGAAGATCGGAGTCTCCGACAGCATCCTCCTCAAGGCGGGGCCGCTCACGCCGGCCGAGTGGGTCGACATGCGCAAGCATCCCGAGATCGGCCACCAGATCTTGCAGGCGATCGGGTTCCTCAACCAGGCCGCGGAGATCGTGCTCTCGCACCAGGAGCGCTGGGACGGCGGCGGGTATCCCCGCCGGCTCAAGGCGACCGAGATCCCGCTCGGCGCGCGCATCTTCGCCATCGCCGACACCCTGGACGCGATGACCTCCGATCGCCCCTACCGGCGCGGGGTCAGCTACCAGGAGGCGCGGGCCGAGATCGCCCGCTGCTCGGGCACGCAGTTCGACCCGGCCTGCGTGGAGGCGTTCCTCTCGCTGACCGTGGAAGAGCTGACGGAGCTGCGCGACCGCCGCGGCATCTGATCCCGCCGCGGCCGCGCGCCCCCGTCCGATCAGCCGCGGCGCCGGCGCGGGCGCAGCAGCACGAACGCCGCGATCAACAGCCCTCCGACCGGTCCGGCCGAGCTACAGCCCTGGCCGGGGAAGCCGACTCCGGATCGGGCGACCGGCGACCCGGGCTCGGCAGGCGGTCCTGGCGTCACTCCGCCGTCGGGGGCCTCCCCGGGGGACCCGGCGTCGGGAGTGCCGGCGTCGGGAGTGCCGGCATCGGGCGGCGGAGGCGGAGGGGGCGGCGGCGGCACGAGCTGCGGCGCCACGTCGGCGAGCGTCGTCCCCATGGTCATTCCGTCGTGGTAGACGACGCCGACCGCGGAGATCGACGAGTCGCGGTACAGCCCCTGCTTCAGGTAGTTCACCTGGCCGGGAAACAGCGTCTGTACGGCCTTCCCCTCGATCACCTTCTGCCCGTCGTACCAGAGCTCGATGAATCCCAGGTCGGGGTTCGAAGACCAGATCACGTGCATGACGAAGTCGTGCCAGACCCCGCGCACGAGAAGCGTGCTCCACAGCTCGACGGTGCCGCTGTTGCTCGGCGGGTTCCGGTCGAGCGAGAGGGTCTGGCCGTTCACGTCGAACTCCAGAGGAGGCGAGCCGCAGCACCCGCTGTGGTGCCACTGGGTGAAGACCTGCCACTTGTTCTCGATCGGGTAGGACGCGTCGAACAGGGTGCTCCAGGCGTAGTACCGGTCCATGCCCTCGGTCTCGGGCACCTGGCGCACCAGCTCGTTGCGGTTGCCGTTGCTGGCGAAGTCCCCGCTGCGCAGCTCGACGCGGAGAGCACGGCTCCCCTGGCGGACGGGCGAGGACACGACGGTCAGGCGGCTGGTGAGCCCGTCGACCGAGCTCCACTGCAACAGATCGTTCGATTCGAAGTCGCCGCGCCAGAGGACGGAGGCGCGGGCCTGGTAGGCGATGAGGCAGAGGGCGGCGGCAGCAGCGAGGCGTCGCAACACGCGTCCTTTTCCGGGTGCCGAGGTAGGTGCTGGACCCACGCCGGGCCGCTCCAGGTCCGGGGAAGGGAGCGACAGCCGATACAACGGACCGGCGGGAGGCCCTCTTCCCGCTCTGCGACACGGGAGGCGCCCGCTCGCAGGCGCGGCAGGCGGGCGGGCAGGCGACGCCGAAGCGCGTTGGCGCGCGCCTGGCCGCGGCGGTACACAGGCGGGATGCAGTTGACGCTGACCGACCGCGCGGCCGAGGCGGTCCGCTCCCGCGCCCGGGAGGCCGAGGTCCCGGACTGGCTCCTCCGCATCGCGGTGGTGGCCGGCGGATGCAACGGGCTGACGTACGATCTCTACTTCGTGCCCGAGCCCTCGGCGCAGGACGAGCTGATCGAGTCCCGCGGTGTGCGCGTGGCCGTGGATCGCTCCAGCGCGACGATGCTCGAGGGCACCGTCATCGACCTGGCCGACGCGCGCTCGTTCCGCTTCCTGAATCCCCGCGCCCGCCGCGGCTGCTCGTGCGGCGCGAGCTTCGAGGTCTGACCATGCCCAAGGTGCTGCGCTCGGGCGCGCTGGTGCTCACCGTCGCCGTGCTCACCTGCCTGGTCGGATTCGTGAACTCCCGCGTCTCCGGTGGGCCGGCGGAGAGCGCGCGCGGTTGGATGATCGGCCTGCTGGTCTGCTTCGGCGCAATGGCGGCAGCGGCTTCATACATGGCGCTGGTGGGCCTCTACCACACCATCCTCGCGCTCTTCGGCTGGGACGGCGGGCCCGGGATCCTGCGCAAGAATCCGCACTACGTCCCGGGCAGCGACGAGCCGGTGGCCGACGGGACGCCGCTGCCGCCCGAGAAGCGGTAGGGTCACTGTAGACCGGACCCGGCCTCAGGCGCTCTGCTGCTCGTTCAAGCGGCTGGCGCTGAAGTGGTCAGCGGACGGAGGAGTGAGGCTACTCGTGATCCGATCGCTCTGACGGTGGACAGCCTTCGCTCGGCCCGGTGCTGACCTTCGCCACTAGCCAGCCGGAGATGCGCTGCATCACCTCATCGATGTGCGAGGCTCCGGCCGCGTCCTGCATCTGGTGGTCATAACCGGGGAATTCCCAGTAGGTCAGGTTGCAGCGGCCGTCGCGTTGAAAGTCGTCCCGCACCATGCGCGCGATTTGAACAGGCCCTGACCGGTCCCGCTCCCCATGGACAATGAGGATCGGAGCGCGAACCGACAGCAGGTCCGCCGTCAGATCGTGGTCCAGGATGTCGGCCCACCACCGGTAAGAGTTGCCTCCCCAAAGCTTCGGACTCAGGGGATCGGCCCTGATCTTGGCGAACTCGGAGTCAGCCTGAGCGGCAACCTCCGGAGGAACGGTGAGCTTGAAGGTTTGGCGGAAGGACCGGCCAGGCGCCGTGGAGAAGACGACGACCGCTGTCGGCCTCACGCGCGGCGCCAACATCGAGACGGCGGCCCCACCCTCCGAACCGCCGAACGAAACGAGACGCCCGTCCCACCATGGCGACGTCTCCACCTGGGCCAAGACGCGTTGGTAGTCGGCCACGCGCTGGCTGACAGTGTGATGCGCATAGAAGGCCGGGGAGCAGCCGCCGAACGGGTCCTTCGGTGCGTCGTGCGGGCGCACGCCGTACTTCTCCACCGTCACCACGGCAAAGTCCGGAAGCAGGCCCTTGGCGCGCACTATGTTCGCGTTCTCGGTTGCGGCCAGGCAGCCCGAGCCCTGGGCGAGGACCAATATCCCCTGCTTCAGCCCGCCATGCTGACGATCAAGCGACCAATAGATCAGGCTGCCGTCGTCTCGCCGGGCCGTGAAATCCACGGAGGCGGCCGCCGCCGGTTGACCTGTGAGGAGCCAGATACAGCCGATCGCCGCTGTCAACGCCGCTCGTCGAAACACGAGGCGCCCTCCCGGTTTTCCGCGAAGCAGGGTACCGCGACCTTGGCCATTGCTGTGGCGAGCCCGGCCGACTGTCCGCTTCGGGTCGGAAGTGGACGTCAGCATCAGATCGTGCATTCCGCGTCCGAGGATAAACCGCCCTGGGTCTCCGTCGCTTTTCAGGGTGAGATTCGAGCGCAGCGGTGGCGAGGAGCTCAGCTCGAACGTCAGGTTGCTGCGTCAGCCACTCTGATGCGCTGCGACTCGTCCCGGGACAAGTTCTGAATCACTCACCCTCATCGGTGCTGCGCCGGCCGCGCATCGGACAACTTACGTATGTCGGTCGTTTCCGATTGACAGGCCTGGCACGTCGTCTCGACGACGGCCCGGCAGCATCGCTAGAAACGTCGTCTAGCTGCCTGAGACGCATGGAGAGCGATTGTTCCGCCCGGTTCGTCTTCGCGGCGGACCCGCCGTCCGGCGCGCGCGTGCGGCGTCCGGAGAGCTTCGAAAAACGTCGTGCTACGACTGCCACATGATGACCTCACAAACCGTTGTCGAATCGCGCGAGAGCTCGTGCAGAAATCGTGCGACGTGGAGGCGGAGCTTCTCGTGCATCTCGGCGAGATCGACGAGAGGAAGCTCTACCTCGATTGTGCATTCCCCTCGATGTTCACCTTCTGCGTCGGCGAGCTCGGTTTCTCGGAGGGCGCCGCCTACAACCGGATCATGGTCGCCCGCGCCGCACGGCGCATGCCGGTGATCGCGGAGGCGCTTCGAACGGGGCAGGTGCACCTGGCCGGGTTGCGTTTGCCGGTTCCGGCTGTGGTGCGCAAGCTTCCGGACTACCCGAGCCCCCGAGCCCAAGCGCAACCGGCGTTGTCGTTCGACACCGCGATGTCGGTGGCGCCGTCCGAGTCGTCACCCGCTCTCGCCTTAGCATCGCCACCCGCGCCGGCGCGGCGACACGATGAAAGCCGGGCCGTGATCGCCCCGCTGGCCGAGGACATGTTCAAGTTCCAGTTCACCGCGAGTCGCGCGTGTCGGGACAAGTTCCGCCAGGCGCAGGATCTGCTCCGGCACAGAGTCCCCGACGGAGACCTGGCGACGATCTTCGAAAAGGCACTCGACCTGCTGATCGAAGACGTGAAGAAGGAGCGGTTCGCGACGGGCAGGAAGGCGCGACAGGCCCCGACCGAAGACACCGACCAGTCGTGTTCCCGTCACATCCCCGACGCGATCAGGCGCGAGGTCTTCGAGCGAGACGGTGGCCGCTGCACGTTCGTCGACGAGCGCGGCCGGAGGTGCGCCGAGACTGGCGCCCTGGAATTCGATCACCGCGACGGGTTCGCGCGAACGCATCTCCACCGAGCGGACCGAATCCGCCTGCTCTGCCGTGCGCACAACCAGCACGCCGCGGAGCAAATGTACGGTCGCGCCTTCATGGAACGAGCGCGCGCATCGCTCGACCTGCTCCCAACTGGTGCCGGGATTCATTCGGGGTGAGTGTCGGTTGGGGCAGGGGCCAGGAGATCAACTCAGCCCGCCCTGTAACGCGCTGCGTCCCGCCCCGGGGCGAGTCGCACCGCTTGCGATGTGTAGGATCATGAGAGGACGGCGCTAGCTTTTCATCGTGCGGACCTCACGGATGCGTTCTGGCGCTCATTCATCCCTCGCCAGCGCGGCGAGCAGCGGCTCCCGGTGCGTCTCGAGGAGGTGCGCGGATGCGGCGAGGACGCCGCCGTACGCGACGGCCATGGCGAGCGCCTCGCCGAGGTAGGCGACGCCCAGGGGAAGCCCGCTGATCCGCGCCACCGCCCACGGCGCCCAGGCGGCCGCGCCGAGCGCGGCGAGCGCGCCGAAGCGGGCGCCCACGGGCCCGGTGCCGCGCACCCGCCGCAGGCGCATCCCGCGCACCGGCACCGGCCACAGGATGCTGGCCAGGTTGCCGATGACCGCGAGCAGCGGAAAGGTCGCGAGGTGGGCGCAGAAGCCGATTCCGACCTGCGCCGCGCTGACCGGCCCGGTGGCGCGAGCGACCACCACCAGGCCGGCGAAGATGCACAGCGACAGCGCATAGGCGACCAGGTTCTTCGCCGCCACGAGGACGCGCGGGCTCACCGGCCACAAGAACCAGCCGCGCGCGGCATCGAGGTCCCGGCCGAACAGGTTGGTGGCCAGCTCCAGCACCCCGAGGTGCGCGTACACCGCCGCGAACAGCAGCGGGCGCCGCTCGACCCACGACCCGCCGCGCGGGTCGAGGAAGACGACGCGCAGCAGCAGGAAGCCGATCGGGACCAACACGATCTGCAGCCAGCCGATGCGCAGCACCGTCTTCGCTTCCTTCTCCAGCACGGCCGAGACGGGTTCGGGCACGAGCGGCAGCCGCCACCCCGCGCTCCGCCGGCCTGCCCCGGCGGTACCCGATTCCACCGGACGGAGCGCTTCGCGCAGCGACAGCCTGTGGGCCAGGACTCCGCAGACGGCGCCGAGGAGGAACAGGAGCAGCGCGGGCGGGACCGCTCGCTGCGGGCGGCCGCCGGCCAGCTCGCGAACCATCTCCGCCGCCCAGCCCGGCGGAGTGAACGCGACCGCGGTCCAGTGCTCGGCGGCGAAGGCGGACGGGATCCCGGGCCGGTCCGGACGCGTGGCGAGCTGGACGCCCGCCGCCGCGAGAAGCGCCAGGACCACCGAGAAGGCGCGCCGCAGCATCAGGCGCGACTCGAGCGCGCCGCCGATCGCCGCCGCGAGGTGGAGAACGCCCGCCACCGCCCAGACGCTCAGCGCTTCGGCGCAGAGCAGCGCACCGGCGCCGGGCATTCCGGGCAGCCGTCCCGCGGCCCAGGCGATTCCCGCCAGGATGGGCCAGAAGAAGAGCCACGCCGGATCGAAGAGCTGCGCGGCGAAGTTGAGCGCCGAGACCAGCCGCGCGGGCACGGCGAAGGCGAGGAAACGCCGCGGATCGAGGAACGGCGTCTGCCCGCGCGGGAGGAAGGCGAACCAGACGCGCGCGAGCAGCGCCGAGGTGAGCCAGGTCGCGAAGAGCGCCAGCGCGCCTCCCTGCTCCGCCACGAGCTGCGGGCGGTTGCGCAGCTGCTCGCCGTAGCGGACGAGCAGGAGCGCCGTGGACACGCCGAGCACGGCGCCCATGCCGACGCCGAGGAGCGAGATGGCCAGCCGGCCCCACTGGCGCTGCTGGAAGAGGCGGCGCCGCCAGAGCGTCGCGCGCAGCCAGACCAGCGCGCCGGCCTGCCGCCCGATCACGGCAGGAAGCTCAGCGCGCGCGGGCCGCCGCGTCCTTCGCCCACGAGCTGGACGAACGCGTCCGACAGCGACGGGGCCTCCCCCATCACCTCGCGCAGCGTCCCTTGCGCCACCAGGCGGCCCTTGTGGATGACCCCGAGGTGGGTGCAGAGCCGCTCCACCACCTCCAGGACGTGCGAGGTGAGGAAGACCGTCAGCCTGCCCCGCCGCACCAGGCCCGAGAGGAGCGCGGTGAGCGACTGCTTGGCCACCGCGTCCACGCCTTCGAACGGCTCGTCGAGGAACAGCAGCTCGGGGCCGTGGATGAGCGCCGCCGCGAGGCCGAGCTTCTTCTTCATCCCGAAGCTGTAGTCCGCGATCAGCTTGCGCGCGTCCTGCGCCAGCTCCATCGCGTCCAGCAGCTCGTCGGCGCGGCGCCCGGCCTCGGCGCGCGACAGCCCGAAGAGCCGCGCGACGAAGAGGAGGTGCTCGCGCCCGGTGAGCCGGTCGAACAGCAGCATGCCGTCGGGCACCACGCCGATCCGGCGCTTGACCTCGGCCGCGTCGCCCACCACCTCGCGCCCGAGCACGCGCATGGCGCCCGCCGTCGGCGCGAGCAGCCCGGTGAGCATGGAGATGGTGGTGCTCTTGCCGGCGCCGTTCTCGCCCAGGAAGCCGTAGAAGCTCCCCCGGGGCACGCACAGGTCGATCGAGTCCACCGCCAGCTGCGCGCCGAACCGGCGGGTCAGCGCGTGCGTCTCGATGGCCAGGTCGGGCGGGACGACCTGGGCTTCGCTCATTCGGCCTTGGCGAGCGCCGCGCCCGCTGCGGCCGCCCCGGCCGGCGACGCCTTGCGGCCGAGCGCGACCGGCGAAGGCTGCACGACGCTGCCGGTGCGCGGGAGCGCGGAGCGCCGGGCGAACGCCAGCGACTCGGCGACCAGCTGCGCGTCGGCGCGCTCGGTGACGGCCGGGAGGTCCTTGTCGGCCAGGTGCGTGTGCACCTTCATCGAGCAGAACTTCGGGCCGCACATGGCGCAGAACTCGGCCGTCTTGAAGGCGTCGTGCGGCAGCGTCTCGTCGTGCTTCGCCTGGGCCGCCTCGGGGTCGAGCGACAGCCGGAACTGCTCGCGCCAGTCGAAGGCGTAGCGGGCACGGGAGAGCGCGTCGTCGCGGTCGCGCGCTCCGGCCCGCTGGCGCGCCACGTCGGCCGCGTGCGCGGCGATCTTGTAGGCGATGATCCCCTGGTGCACGTCCTCGGCGTTGGGCAGCGAGAGATGCTCCGCGGGCGTGACGTAGCAGAGCATCGAGGCGCCGTGCCAGCCGGCCAGCGCCGCGCCGATGGCGCTGGTGATGTGGTCGTAGCCGGGCGCGATGTCCGTGGCCAAGGGGCCCAGCACGTAGAAGGGCGCCTCGTGGCACACCTCCTGCTCGATCTTCATGTTCATCTCGATCTGGTCCATCGGCACGTGGCCGGGGCCCTCGATCATCACCTGCACGTCGTGCTCCCAGGCCCGCCGGGTCAGCTCGCCCAGCACGCGCAGCTCGGCGAACTGCGCCTCGTCGGAGGCGTCGGCCAGGCAGCCGGGCCGCAGCGAGTCGCCCAGGCTGAAGCTCACGTCGTACGCCTTGAAGATCTCGCACAGGTCGTCGAAGTGCGTGTACCAGGGGTTTTCCTTCCCCGTCGCCATCATCCACTGGGCCATCAGCGCGCCGCCGCGCGAGACGATGCCGGTGATGCGGTGCTGCGCGAGCGGGAGGAAGTCGCGCAGGATCCCGGCGTGGATGGTCATGTAGTCCACGCCCTGCTTCGCCTGCTCCTCGACGATGTCCAACAGGTCGCGCGCAGTCAGCTCCTCGACCCGCTTGACGCGCTCGATGGCCTCGTAGGTGGGCACGGTGCCGAGCGGCACGGTGCTGTGGCGCAGGAGCACGTCGCGGATGTGCGGGATGTCGCCGCCGGTGGAGAGGTCCATCACCGTGTCGGCGCCGTGCTTGAGGCAGGCGCGCAGCTTGACCAGCTCGCCGTCCACGTCGCTGACGATCTGGCTGTTGCCGATGTTCGCGTTGATCTTGCACTTCGCCGCGATGCCGATCGCCATCGGCTCCAGCTCGGGGTGGTTCACGTTGGCCGGGATGATCATCCGGCCGCGGGCGACCTCGCTCCGCACCAGCTCCGCCGGGAACCCCTCGCGGCGGGCGACGTGCTCCATCTCCTGCGTCACCACACCCTGCCGCGCGAAGTGCATCTGCGTGACGTTCGCAAGGCCGTGCCGGCTCTCCACCCATTCTGCGCGCATGGCTGCTTCTCCTGAGGGGGTCAGGACACTAACGACGGGCGCCCGCGCGGTCAATGGACCAGCCGCCGCCGGATAGGGCGGCGCTGCTAGTCATGACATCGGCTATCTCAGCCCGGCCTGGCTCGCGCCGCCTTTCAGCTCGGTGACCATCCGCTTCGCGCCGTGGATGCGGTCGAGCGACTCGAGCAGCGCGGGGCTGCAGACCGAGATGGCGCGGTTCACCGTCGGGTCGAATCCGTACTCGCCGCCCAGCGACTGGATGTTCCCGTCGAAGATGAGGCCGACGACCTCCAGATTTTTGTTGAACACCGGCGATCCGGAGTTCCCGCCGATGATGTCGTTCGAGGTCGCCATGTTGAACGGCGTCCCGAGGTTGATCCGCCCGTCCTGGTTGGCGACCAGCCAGCTCTTCGGCAGCGCGAACGGCTCGCGGCCGGTGGCACGCTCGAAGGCGCCGCCCATCATGGTGATCGGGTTCACGCGGCGGCCCTTCTCCTCGTACCCCTCGACCGAGCCGTAGCTCAGGCGCAGGGTGAAGGTCGCGTCGGGGTAGTTGCTCGTCCCTTCGACCTGGAACTTCGCCTTCGCGATCAGCTCCGCGCCCTTCTTCTCCGGCGGCTCGATCACTTCGTCGTGCCACTTGCGCACCGCGCGTGCCTCCGGATCGGTGAGCCTCGCCAGCTGGACGAACGCGTCGTCCGAAGCGCCCACCGCGCTCTTGCCGCCCTCCCACAGCTTCTTGCGCAGCTCGACGTCCTTCAGCTTCGCACCGGCGATCAGCTCCTTGGCCAGCTCCTGCGGGGACTTCTTCCCCAGCACCTTCTTGACGAACGGGTGGTCGGCGCCGAGCTCCTCTCGCAGCTTGATCAGGCTGTAGCCGAGCCGGAACGTCTCCAGCTCGTCGTAGATGGGCGCGGCGGAGAAGAGGGCCTGCTTCACCGCCGGAAGGTTCGAATCGCGGAACTCGCGCAGCCGCTTCTCGTTGGGCTTGCCCAGCTCGTCCGCGGCCCGCACGAGCGTCTTCGCGAGGGTGAAGTAGCGCGAGCGGAACCCGCTGGGGCGCCCGGGCGAGGCGCCTTCGATGTACTGATATTCCTTGCGCCTGGGCTTGTACTCGTCGACCGCCTTGGCCACCATGTCCCAGGCGGCGCCGTACTGCTTCTGCATGGCGCGGTCCCTCTTCACCGTGGCGCGCAGCTTCTGCTCCCGCTGCGCCTTCGCGTTCCACAGCGTGTCGGTGATCAGCGCCTCGTAGCGGCCCTTGAGCGCCTTGTAGCTGTTCTCGATCCCGAACAGCTCCGCCTCGGCGGTGCGGTGCTGCTCGGCGCCGAGCTTCGTGTACATCGTGAGCGCCCCGCGGTACTCGGCGAGCGCGAAGAGCGCCTCGGGCAGCGCGACGTCGCGCTCGTACTTGAGCTGCGCGACCGTCAGCTCACGGTCGGTGCCGCCCGGGTGCCCGGAGACGAAGGTGAGGTCGCCCTCCTTCGCGCCCGTCGCCGACCATTTGAAGTAGTGCTCGGTCTTCGCCGGCTTGTCGTTCTCGTAAGCGCGGACGAACGAGACGTCCAGGTCGTAGCGGGGAAAGTTGAAGTTGTCCGGGTCCCCGCCGAAGAACGCGATGGCGAGCTCGGGGGCGAAGACCAGCCGCACGTCCTGGAAGCGCTTGTACTTGTAGAGGTCGTAGATCCCCCCGTGGTACAGCGTCACCACGTCGCAGCGGACCTTCTCATCGTCGCCGGCGCACTCCTTTTCGATTCTCGCCATCTCGGCGCGCTGCGCCTCGGCGAACTTCTGGCCGTCCAGCCCCTGGGTGGCGGAGTGCATCCGCTCACTGACGTCGGAGATCGCGACCAGCTGGTTCAGCTCGATCTCGGGGCACTTCACCTCCTGATCGAGCGTCGCCGCGTAGAAGCCCTCCTTCACGAAGTCCTTCTCCTTGGTGGAGAGCTGCTCGATGCAGCTGTGCGCGCAGTGGTGGTTGGTCATCACCAGCCCCTCGG
>WNFG01002690.1_pt1 | contig 14876 bp, 11 predicted proteins | sample 5400431 | NCBI WGS metagenome assembly WNFG01 (sample SAMN13153346, study PRJNA577476) | soil metagenome | isolation source: 120 cm saprolite under Douglas fir tree site 2 hole 3 replicate 2 | place: USA:California | collected 2015-04-18 | reverse complement strand
CCCCCAGCGTTGCGCGTTCAATCCGGCGACACGGTCGAAGTCCAGACGCTCCCCGCAGGTAGAACCCCCGCGGTACTGGAGGCGGCTGGCTTGCCGCCCGAACAAGTCGAGCAGTCTTTTCGAGACATTCTTAAAGAAGTGACCAACAAGGGCCCCGGCGCCCATATCCTCACCGGTCCCATTTATGTGGAAGGCTCCCAGCCCGGTGACGTCCTCGAGATTCGAATTCTGTCCATTCGGCTCGCGGTTCCTTACGCGTACAATCGTTTCAGTCCCGGCTCGGGCTTCTTGCCCGACGATTTTCCCTATGCTCGCTCGAAGATTATTCCTCTGGACGAGAAGCGCGGAGTCGCGCGTTTCAGCGAAGGAATCGAGATTCCGTTGCGGCCCTTTTTCGGAAGCATTGGCGTGGCGCCCCCAGAGGTGACAGGCAGGATCAGCAGCGGACCCCCGTGGATTCACGGGGGCAATATGGACAATAAAGAGCTGGTGGCCGGTACGACGCTTTTTCTCCCCGTGCACACTCCAGGCGGGTTATTGCTGGTAGGCGACGGCCACGCCGGCCAAGGCAACGGCGAGGTTGACATCACCGCGATGGAAACCTCGCTGATCGGCACATTCCAACTGATCGTGCGCAAAGACCTGCATCTCCGCTGGCCGCGCGCCGAGACTCCGTCCCATTACATCACCATGGGATTTAACGAAGACCTGAACGAGGCCACGAAAATGGCAGTGCGCGAGATGATCGATTTTCTGGTGAGCGAAAAGCACCTCAGCCGGGACGACGCATACATGCTTTCCAGCGTCGCTGCCGACCTCAGCATCACCCAGCTTGTGGACGGGAACAAAGGAGTCCACGCTTCGATTCCGAAAGCAATCTTTCATGATAAGTAGAATTTGTGGATGCCGGACTTAGCCTGGATTTCTCGCAGCGGATGTGCATGAACCCTGCTCTTGCCCTATCTTGCCCGGGGAGCGCGGGTTGGTGGCGCCGGCGTCTCGCCGGCGGTTTTACGCCGCAATCGAAATGCAAGAATCGCCAGCGGGGCGCCACCAAAGCCCGCACTCCGCGGCAAAGTGTGGGCCACCAATCCACATTCTCGCATCGCGGTGAGAAATGCGGTTCATTGGTACAGCAGGTATTTCGCGCGCATCTTGCGGAAGGTTTCCAACTCCTCACTCCAGCTCGCAACGATCGCGGCGGGGGCGTCGCCCGCTTTCAGTTTTCCGATGGTCTCTGCATTTCCCACGAGGGCGACCATTTTCGTCACATCAAACTTGCTGGGATAGAGTCTGCCAAGCGCAAATGCAAATTCGATCCCCATTCGCATGGACTCGAATGACGCGCGACCGGTCACCACAACTCTTGCGCCCTCGCACATTTCGCCTTTGTACAAGCCGGTATCCGGCGTGAATCGATCCGCTACGAAACGTACGCCCGGGACGGCCCGCCGGTTCATTTCTTCGACGAACGCGCCCCCGCGGATCCACGGCGCGCCGATTCGTTCAAACGGCCGGTCCGTGCCCCGCCCCACGGATACGCCGCCAGCTTGCAGAATCTCCAGGCCGGGATACAAAATCTCCGCGCGGAACGAACGCAGATTCGGCGAGGGACTCACCCACGGCAAACCGGTGGCGTCAAACCAATCGCGGCGGCGCCAATTCTGCATCGGGATGACGTGCAGGTCACATCCGATCTTGTTTTCCGCGTTGAACATCCGTGCCATTTCGCCAAGCGTCATGGCCATCCGCACGGGAATAGGAAAATACCCGACGAAATTTGTGCGCTCCCGGTCGAGCATCGGGCCCTCGATGCGCTCGCCTCCCAGAGGATCGGGGCGGTCGAGGACGTAGTAGGCGAGATGATGCTTCGCCGCGGCCTCCATCGTGTACCCCATCGTCGTGATGTACGTATAGAAGCGCACCCCGGCATCCTGAATATCGAAAACCAGCGCGTCCAGGCCTGTAAGCATCGCGTCTGTCGGGCGCACGTCATCTCCGTAGAGGCTGTAAACCGGCAGTCCCGTAGGCGCGTCCGTTGCGGAGGAGACGCGCTCGTCCGCGGCGCCGCGAATCCCGTGCTCGGGGCTGAACAGGGCCACCAATTTCACCCCCGGCGCATGCGCAAGCAGATCAATTGTGCTTCGGCGACTGCGATCCAGTCCGGTCTGGTTTGTGATCAGTCCGACGCGCTTCCCGGCCAATGGCGCGAACTTCCGCGCCTCAAGCACATCAATTCCGGTAAGCACGTGGTCATCGCGGGGCGACCCTTGAACGGCTTTTTGGAACCACAGATGCACACAGATAAACACTGATACGGAAATGACCAATGACAGAAACACTCCAACGGTTGCACGTGCGGATTTGTCCGGCCGTCTAGTCAAGCTACTGATAGTCATTCGCAATTTCCACGCGTGAAGAGTCTTTTTCTTTCTTTCATCAGTGTTTATCTGTGTCCATCTGTGGTTACAATCGCGTTTGTCTCGAACCCAGCCGAGTGCTATATATATTCACGACATGCAGGCGTCAATTCTGGAATCTACGCGATGCGAACATTGAGTCGCTGGCTCCTGCTGCTCACCCTTTTCGGGTGCGGGCTCTACTTGGAGCCCGCCAGAATTTTGATGGCTACCACGGGCCGCACACAGAAGACTCCGCGCACATCCGCTGCGCCTACCCGGACGAATCTTTCTTCCGAGGGGGAACGCTGGGTCGCGCAAACCCTCAAGAAAATGACGCTCGACGAAAAAATCGGGCAGATGTTTGCCGTCTGGTGCTACGGAGGTTTCCTCTCCGCCGAAAGCCTCGAGTATAAGGACCTTCTCCGCGACGTCGAGGAAAAACATATCGGCTCGTTCGCCATCCAGACGCAAGGTTCGCCGCTGGGCATCGAGCGCAGCCAAGTGTACCCGACAGCCGTCCTGGTCAACACGCTTCAAAGCCACGCCAAGGTGCCGCTGTTGATGGCCGCGGATTTCGAACGCGGCACGTCCATGCGCATCGACGAAGGCGCGTCGTTCCCACATGCCATGGCTGTGGCTGCAACCGGCCGCCCTGAAGATGCCTACACGATGGGTAAGATTACGGCGCTCGAAGCGAAGGCGGCGGGCGTTCCGTGGATTTTTGCGCCAGACGCGGACGTCAACAGCAACCCCGCCAATCCCATCATCAACACGCGCTCCTTCGGCGAAGATCCTGTGCGTGTCTCCGAATTTGTCGCTGCATTTGTGCGCGGAGTCGAAGAAAACGGCGGGCTGGCCACCGCGAAGCACTTCCCCGGCCATGGCGATACGAGCACCGATTCGCATCTCGACCTTCCGACCGTGACGAGCGACCGTGCGCATCTGGAACGAGTCGAGCTCGCCCCGTTCCGCGCGGCCATCGCGGCCGGCTCGAGCACCATCATGACCGGCCATCTCGCCGTCCCCGCACTCGATTCCGATCCCGACGTTCCAGCAACAATGTCGCCCAAGATCACCACGGATTTGCTCCGGCGCGAGATGGGCTTCCAGGGCCTCGTCGTAACGGACGCGCTTGACATGGGCGGCGTAACCGTGCGTTATCCTCCGGGCGAGGTCGCGGTGCGGTCGATCCTCGCAGGCGCGGACGTTCTGCTCGTCCCTCCCGTTCTCGACGCGGCGTTGGAAGCCGTGCGCGATGCTGTGGCGTCAGGCCGCATCCCCATGCCACGTGTGGACGACGCTGTCACGCGCGTCCTTCGGGCAAAAGCAAAACTCGGGTTGAACAAATCTAAGCTCGTGGACCTGGACGCTTTGCCGCGCAATTTCGACCGGCCCGAATTCGCCCGCGCGGCGCTCGACATCGCCGATCGCGGCGTTACACTTCTGCGCGATGACCAGCGCATTCTCCCGCTCGATGCAACGAAGCCGATGCGAGCGCTGCTCGTCGCGGTCTCCGCGGACAACGACGCCTATCCGGCCGAAGATCTCGAGAATGAAATTCGCTGGCGAGTGGATTCGCTTGCGAGCGTGCGCATGGACATCCGCTTTGTGCGCGCCGAAACCGCAAAGCTTCCCCCAGCCGATTCCTACGACGTGGCGATTGCGGCGATCTTTGTCCGCGTCGCGGATCGCAAGGGCAGCGTCGGTCTCCCAGATGACGAAGCTGCCGTAGTGGATCGTTTGCTCGCGACGGGTAGGCCTGTCATCGTCGCCTGCTTTGGCAGCCCGTATCTGGTCGAGCGCTTTCCTGCCGCGAAGACCTGGGTCGCCGCCTTCAGTACAGTCGATGTAGCGCAGCGGGCCGTTGGCCGCGCTCTGTTCGGCCAGGTGCCTATCGCCGGGCGGCTGCCTGTAAATGTTCCCGGCGTAGCGCCACTGGGCGCGGGACTCGACCTCCGCGCGAATCCCATGAAACTACGCGCGAGCGATGCTGTCGCTGATGCGAAGCTGAAGCCTGCGTATGACGTGCTCGACCGGGCCGTCGCCGATCACGCGTTCCCCGGAGGCGTTCTGGCGGTCGGCCTTCACGGCGAACTGCAGGTGCACGCCTTTGGACGGCGGACGTATGATGTGGCCTCACCGGCGGTCACGGCTGACACGATTTACGACGCCGCTTCGCTGACCAAGGCGGTTGTAACCACGACGCTGGTAGCCATGCAGGTGGAAGCTGGGCGCATCGCTCTCGACTCACCAGTGGCGCGCTACGTTCCCGAATGGAACGCTGGACCCAACCCCGAGTGGCGCAAGCGTGTCACGGTCCGGCACCTTCTGACCCACTCTTCGGGCCTCCCGGCTCACAAAGATTATTTCCTCACGATTCATTCGGGGCGCGAGGTGCTCGCCAACATTTGCAACGAGTCTCTCGAATACGAACCGGGCACGAAGACGGTTTACTCCGATCTGGGCTTCATCCTGCTTGGCGAAATCCTGGAGCGCGTGACCGGCAGGACTGTTGACCAGCTTGCGCGAGAGCGAATCTTCGGCCCTCTCAACATGGCGAATACGCTGTTCAAGCCGCCGAAGACGCTCGTTAGCCGCATCGCTCCTACAGAGGATGACGCGACGTATCGTAAGCGCCTGCTTCGGGGAGAAGTTCACGACGAAAACGCGTTCGCCATGGGGGGCGTAGCAGGGCACGCCGGAATGTTCGCGACGGCGCCGGACCTTGCGACGTTTTGCCAGATGCTTCTCAATGGCGCCATGTACGCGCACCAGCGCCTGCTGGCTCGCGGGACGCTCGCGCAATTCGTCGCGCCGCAGCCGCTTGCGGCCAACACGCGCACGCTTGGATGGCTGGTTCCTACGGCGGATTCCACCAGCGGTCGCTACTTTTCCCCGCGCAGTTTTGGCCACCTGGGTTTTACCGGCACTTCGATCTGGATCGACCCGGACCGCCAGCTTTTCGTCATCCTTCTCACTAACCGTGTTTATCCCACGCGCGCGAACGACAAGATTGCGACCGTGCGTCCCGCCGTTCATGACGCCGTTATCGAGGCACTTGGCCTGGCTCGTCCGATTTCCTGAAATAAGTATTGATCGGTAGGATAAGGAATTCCCAGAGGGTTTTGTGGGTCGTACCTACAGGTCCCACGTATTGCTGCCTCCCTCAAAGGGCTTTCAAGCCCTGAAGTTTCATAGACATTGCAACTCTTCCGTCGACGAGCCAGCGGCTGAAGAGTCTGTGTAAGAGCTTGGTTTTGGTCTATGTAGCGCCCGCCTTCAGGCGGGCATGTGCTTGAATCCACAGTGTCGGCCTGAAGGCCGACGCTACAAAGGCGTTTCGCGCGCAGGTTGCAACAAAGGCTCTGAAGCCGGTTTATTTTGAGGCCGCTTATGGTGCGCCTGAAGCCGCGCCCCACAAACATTCCCCCTTACTGAATGAGCGATTGCCAGCGGATTCGCCCCACCGGAATATCGCATACGCATGCGAAGATGGATATGAGCCATGGCCAAGAAGCCGCCGAATCCAACCGAGCAGCGGAATCCGCGCACACGCGGGCTTGACGCGAAATCCACGTTGGATATTCTTCGGGCGATCCATCGCCAAGATTCCATGGTGGCGCAGGCCGTCGTCCGGGCAATTCCCGCGATTGCGAAGGCGGTGGATGCCATCGCGCAAGCCCTGCAGCGGGGCGGACGTCTGTTCTATGTTGGCGCGGGAACCAGCGGCCGCCTCGCAGCGCTCGACGCCGCTGAAATTCCTCCGACGTTCGGCACTCCGGCGCGCATGGTGCAGGCCGTCATCGCAGGAGGACGCCGCGCGCTCACAGATGCGGTCGAGGGCGCGGAAGACAATCGCGCGCGGGGTGCGCGCGACCTGGCTACGCGCGGACTGAATCGTAACGACGTCGTCGTCGGAATCACGGCCAGCGGCTCGACACCGTACGTACTCGGGGCGGTTGAGTTCGCGCGACGGCGAGGCGCCATCACCATCGGCGTCACGTCGAATCCGCGGACATCAATCGCGGAGATGGCGAAAATCAGCGTGGTCACACCGACGGGGCCGGAAGTCATCACCGGGTCAACTCGAATGAAGGCGGGCACGGCCCAAAAAATGGTCCTCAACATGCTTTCCACTGCTGCGATGATTCGCTTGGGTCGCGTCTACGACAACTGGATGATCGGCGTGGCGCTGACGAATCAGAAGTTGCAGGCAAGAGGGCTGCGGATTCTGGCGGCAGCTTCGGGCGCGACCGTGGCCGAAGCGACACGCGCCCTGCGTCAATCAGGACACAACATGGGCATCGCGCTCATTATGTTAAAGAGCGGCGCCCCCGCGCGCGAGGCGCAGCGCAGGCTGCGCGACGCCGGCGGCAACGTGCGCAGAGCTCTTGAGGGCAGATAAATTGTTTGCGTCGAATCCATCTCCGCGGTTTATGGTTTCTGTAGCCCGCGTCTTTAGACGCGGGGATTTTTCTCGCGACTGGCAGGAAAACCTCACCTCTAAAGAGGTGAGCTACAAAGACTGGCGCATTCTAAAGCGTTATTGAGACAACATGGATAAACTATTGATTGAAGGTGGAAGGCCGCTCGAAGGATCCGTGCGCATCAGCGGAGCGAAGAATGCCGCACTGCCTGCGATGGCCGCGGCTTTGCTGACCTCCGGCCGCGTCGAACTGGACAATATTCCGCGCGTGCGGGACATCATTACGATGGGCCGTCTGCTCGCGCACATGAGCGCGACAGTTGAAGTGCCTGAACTTCCTCCCACCGCCATGATCATCCAGGCTGAAACCGTCAACGGCGCGGAAGCGCCTTACGAACTCGTGCGTACGATGCGTGCCTCGATTCTTACGCTTGGTCCGCTCGTGGCCCGCACAGGCTCCGCGCGCGTTTCGCTTCCCGGAGGCTGCTCGATCGGCGCGCGTCCCGTGGACCTGCACCTGAAAGCGCTGGAACAAATGGGCGCGGAAATCGGCACTTCGCATGGATACGTCGAAGCGCGCGTCCCGGGCGGAGGCCGCCTGCGAGGCGGGAACGTTCTCTTCGACAAGATTACCGTCACGGGAACCGAAAACGTGCTCATGGCCGCGGCGCTGGCCGAAGGTGAAACACAAATCGAAAATGCGGCGCGCGAGCCGGAGGTTTCCGACCTGGCGGACCTTCTAATCAAGATGGGCGCGGACATCGAAGGCGCGGGAACATCGACGATTCGCGTCCGAGGGAAAAAAGAACTTCACGGCGCGCGGCACACCATCATTCCCGACCGGATCGAAGCCGGCACTTTCCTCGTGGCTGGAGCCATCACGAACGGCGCGCTCGAACTGACCGGATGCGCGCCCGAACATCTGACGTCGGTCATCGACAAATTGCGCGATACCGGCGTCGAAATATGCGAAACCTCTCCCGGTACGCTGGCTGTTCATGGCGCGAAAAAACTGGTTGCGGCCGATGTCAGAACCGAGGAGTACCCCGGCTTTGCCACAGACATGCAGGCGCAATTCATGGCCCTCGCCACGCAAGCCAAAGGCCCATCGGTGATCACCGAAACGATCTTCGAGAATCGTTTTCTCCACGCCAGCGAAATGATGCGCATGGGCGCGAATATTTCGATCGAAGGACGCGTCGCTGTGGTCCACGGGCCCACGACGCTCTCTGGAACGGGAGTGATTGCTTCCGATCTGCGCGCTAGCGCGTCGCTGGTTCTGGCCGCGCTGGTCGCACAGGGCGAAACAATCATCGATCGCGTTTATCACATCGACCGCGGCTACGAGCGCATTGAGGAGAAACTTTCCTCCGTCGGCGCGCGCATCCGCCGCGTCAATTAGGCCTCATTTCGCCATGGCACAGGCTTCAGCCTGTGTGATTCTGTTTTTTTGCGCGGGACGAAGCGCACACAGACTGAAGTCAGTGCCACCAAATCAAAACGGGGAGGCGATGATTCGCCTCCCCATTTCTTGAATTGTCTGCCAATCTCACGCACGAGGCGGCCCTTTCTATTGCAAGAGGCCCTACTGCCCCGCCGCTTCCCTCTGTTGCTTGTCGCGCTGCTCGCGCAGGACCGCCTTGCGCGACAGCCGAATCTTATTGCCCTCGATAGCGAGCACCTTGACGAGGACCTGGTCGCCCAGCTTCAGCTCGTCCCGGACGTCGCGGATGCGCTGCTCGGCGATTTCACTGATGTGGAGCAAACCGTCAGTGCCCGGGAAAATTTCCACGAACGCGCCAAATTCCGCCAGCCGCACCACTTTGCCGAGATACGTCTTGCCGATTTCGGCCGATGCCGTAACGTCGCGAATCATTTGCAGCGCCTGATCGGCGGCGGTGCCGTTGTTGGCGAACACATGCACCTTGCCGTCGTCCATGACGTCGATCTTGACGCCGGTCGCATCGATGATCGAGCGAATCTTCTTCCCGCCGGGGCCGATGAGGTCGCGAATCTTATCGGTTGGGATTTGCAATTGGTAGAGCCGCGGGGCGAAAATCGACATCTTTGGACGCGCCGTCGATATCGTCTGGTCCATGGTGTCCAGAATTTGCAAACGCGCACGCCGCGCTTGTTCGAGCGCCTGCCGCATCAAGGCCACGCTGATGCCGCCGACCTTGATGTCCATCTGGAGCGCGGTGATTCCCGCCCGCGTCCCCGCGACTTTGAAGTCCATATCGCCGTAGTGGTCCTCGGCGCCCGCGATATCGGTCAGCACGGCCGCTTTGTCACCTTCGACGACCAGGCCCATGGCAATTCCCGCGCAGGCCGCGCGAATCGGAACGCCGGCATCCATCAGCGCGAGCGAGCCGCCGCAGACGGTGGCCATCGAGGAGGATCCATTCGATTCCAGAATGTCGGACACCAAACGCATCGCGTACGGGAAGTCGGTTTCCGCGGGGAGCAGGTTGAGCAAAGCGCGCTCGGCCAATGCGCCGTGCCCGATTTCGCGGCGGCCAGGGCCACGCAGGAATTTCACCTCGCCGACAGAAAAAGGAGGAAAATTGTAGTGCAGCATGAAACGCTTAAACGATTCTTCCTCGAACAGCAGGTCGAGGCGCTGCTTGTCTTCTTTCGTTCCCAGCGTGGTGGTGGCCAGCGCCTGGGTCTCCCCGCGTGTGAATAACGCCGAGCCATGTGCGCGCGGCAGCACTCCAACTTCGCAGGTAATCTGCCGAATCTGATCGAACGCCCGGGCGTCCGGGCGCCTGTGGCGTTCGAGAATATCCTCGCGGAAGTAGCGTTCGCGCAGCCGCTCGAACGCGCGGCCCGCCAGCGTGCGCTTCTCTTCGTCCTCTTCCGGAATCGACTCGCGGATTTCCTTCTTGATGTCGTCGATCAGGTGATAGCTTTCTTTCTTCGGGTATTTCGCCGTGTCCAGGGCATCGTGCAGCCGCGCGCCGTATTTCTGTTCGATCTCCTTGGCGAGGACTTCATCAAACGGGAACGGTGGCACGGTTACTTTATTCGGCTTCAATTTGTCATGCAGCTCGCGGATTGCCGCGATGATGCGCTTGATCTGGTCGTGGCCGAATTGCAGCGCGTCCGCAACCGTGTCTTCGCTGACTTCAATTGCGCCCGCCTCGACCATCACGATGGCTTGCTCCGAAGCGACCACAACAATGTTCAGCAGGCTCGTCTTCTGTTCGGCAACCGTCGGGTTCGCCACGAGTTTGCCCTCCAGCAATCCCACGCGCACCGCCGCCACAGGAGTCGTGAACGGCAAATCGGAAATGAACGCCGCCGCCGAAGCGCCTGTGATCCCGATCACGTCCGGATCGTTTTCGCTGTCGGCCGAAAGCACCATGGCGACGATTTGCGTCTCATTGCGCCACGATTCAGGGAACAGAGGACGCAGCGGTCGGTCGATCATTCGCGAAGTCAGGATTTCGCGCTCCGAGGGGCGCCCTTCCCGCTTGAAAAATCCGCCGGGAATTTTTCCGGCCGAGTAGGTGTATTCCCGATAGTCCACGGTGAGTGGGAGAAAATCCCGGTCGTTCGCCTTGGTATCCATGCAGGCCGTGACGAGCACGACCGTATCGCCGTACCGGGCCAGGACTGCGCCGTTGGCCTGTTTTGCCACTTTTCCAGTCTCGAGCGTCAGCGTACGTCCGCCGACCTCGACCGTAACTTGATGAGGAGCTGGATCTGCTTGCGACATAAATGAAATTCCTTTCGCTTCCCCGCCGCGCCCCGAACCATCGGGTATTGCGCGCGCGGAATGCCATTCGAGTGCGGGATAGATACTTCCCGTTTTGTTTGGAAGAGGAAGACAACTGCGAGAGGAAAACTGGAGTCCACTTACAAAAAAAGCGGCCGGGCAATCTCGCCCAAAAGCCGCCTGAAACTCAAAGGGCTCCGCAAAGGCTCGGAGATCATGTTGGCGCGACCGCGTCCCGCCCGTGCGGGGCAATTACTTGCGCAAACTAAGGCGTTCGACAATCTCGCGATACCGATCCGGGTCACGACGGTTAAGGTAATCCAGCAGCCGCCGGCGCTTGTTGACCATCATGATCAGCCCGCGTCGCGACGCATGATCCTTGAGATGCACCTTAAGATGAGTCGTCAGGTAGTTGATTCGCTCGCTCAATAAAGCAATCTGCACTTCTGGTGAGCCGGTATCTTTAACTTCTCGTCGATACTGCTCGATCAACATTGACTTGGCTTCTCTCAAGTCGTCCTCTCCGCCGAACCCATTAAACTCTGCTCTCGTTTCGTCTTCTCTTCGACGGTAGGAGCGTATCACACGCCCTCCGTCCCATGCAAAATCTTTCTGCGGGGCAAACAGTTCGAACGAAACCCATGGGACCGCGGGCTTGCGCCTGGCCTGCATACCTCTCTCTACCAAGCGCCGTCGAGATGTTTGCACGGCGCACGCATTGACGGTTGCGTCTTTCGGAATTTAGCGCAGAGGACACCGAGGAAAGCCACAGAGATCACTGAGGGCTTACTGGAGAAGGAGAATAATGGGAGACGGAAAGTGAAAAGCCGATTTCTCTGTGGTCCTCTGCGGTCCTTCGTGTCCTCTGTGTTGAGCTTCTCTGAATTTGACACAGAGAACCATTTGCCGGAATCAAGACCCCTTGACGCCTGCCACCTGCCCCCTATTTATCCCGAATCAGGGAGAGAAATTCTTCGCGCGTCTGCACGTTTTCGCGAAACGCGCCCAGCATCGCGCTGGTGACGGTCTGCGAGTTCTGCTTTTCGACGCCGCGCATCACCATGCACAGGTGCCGCGCTTCGACCACCACGCCTACGCCCAAAGGGCAAATCTTCTGCTGGATGGCGCTCGCAATCTGGTTGGTGAGGCGTTCCTGGATTTGCAGCCGCCGCGCAAACATGTTCACCAGCCGCGGAATCTTGGACAGCCCCACGACTTTCTTGTCCGGGATATAGGCCACGTGGCACTTTCCGAAAAATGGCAGCATGTGATGCTCGCACAGGCTGTAAATCTCGATGTCCTTCACGAGCACCATTTGGTCGTAGCACACGCTGAACATGGCGCCGTTCAGGAGTTTTTCCGGATCCTGATGGTAGCCGCTGGTCAGGAACCGCAAGGCTTTCTCAAAGCGTTCGGGAGTGTGCCGCAAACCGTCGCGTTCCGGGTCCTCTCCGATCAAATGGATCATCCGCCGCACCAGATCGGCGATGGATTCCGGTTTTTCCACGATGCCGGTTTCGGTCAGCGCGAGTTCTTCGGTGCGCTTTGCTTTTTCTGTCATTGACGGCTCCCGACGGGCTCTCCCGTATATTCAAAACTGTTCAGGCTGGTCTCTTCCACGCGGACGCGTTCGAGTTTGGCGTGAGGAAACTCGCGCAGGCGATTGAAAATCTCGATGCATATATTTTCGGTAGTCGGCACGCGCTCGCGAAATTCGTGAATCTCCTCGTTCAGATATTTGTGGTCGAACGGCTCAATCACTTCGCGCTCGACAAATGCGTCCAGATCGGTCATGTTCGCAATCATTCCCGTGGCGGGGTCCACCGGACCCGACACGGCGACTTCGACGACGTAGTTGTGCCCGTGCCCATAGGGATTGTTGCACTTGCCAAAGATTCGCTTGTTTTCCTCTTCGTCGAATTGTGCGCTGTGCAAGCGATGCGAAGCCGCAAACCGGTATCGCCGCGTCAGATGTATTTTCATCTCGACACGCCCGGCGACGCTCCCGCGCCGTTCGTTTCGCCGTAGCAATCGACGAACAAGTCGGGCGTCTCATACAGCCGTACGCGATGCAAGCTCCCGCGCGTGATTTTTGGCTGAAGGAGCCGCCAGATCGCGGTGGCAATGTTCTCGCACGTCGGAATCTGGCCGGACAATTCCGGAACTTCGTAGTTCAGAAATCGGTGATCCATCCGGTCGGTTACTTCGCGCTGCAAAATGTCTTTCAACTCCTTCAGGTCAAGCACCATGCCCGTCGCCGGGTCCGGGTGCCCTGCTACAGTCACTTCCAGGACGTAGTTGTGCCCGTGACCGTGAGGATTATTGCACTTTCCAAAGACGCGCCGGTTCTCCTCGGCTGAAAATGCCGGGTTGTGATAGAGATGCGACGCCGAGAACTCGATTTTGCGTGTCAGATAAACCATGGCACGAATGAGACCCGTGACTGGTGACTGGTGTCTGGTGACTGGTGATAAACCATGTTGCGCTGAAATGTCTTCGAGCTATCCGATCAGATCTGAAGCATCCGCGGCGCGGCGCTCAGCAAAAAATGATTGCAGTACCAGCCAATTTGTGACCCGCAGCGAATCAGTGGTTTGCACCAGTCACCAGTCACCAGTCACCAGTCATAAATCACGATTCACGCGGTATTCGCGGTCCTTCCAGGAGACGCTCCCCCGCGCATAGCGCCATTCCGAGGTAAGAAGCGCGGCGGCGTAGAGCGCAACCGCTGGCACATAGTATAAGACAAGCGCGGCTGGAAAACGATTCCTACGGAGAGTGGCCGCATATGCCGCGTGGCGCCCCGCCAGCAACAACACCCCCAGCGCTCCCCAAATTAGATGCAGCGGCGTGAGAAGAAGTAGCAGGAGAGGAATCCAGGGAACCACTCCGCGCAATTCGCGGCCCACCGCTCGCGACGTTCCACCCATGAGCGGATACAGATTCTTCGTCCAGCCCTGCCACATCGCCCCAAACGTCCGGTACATCCTCACGCGGATGACCCCAAATCCCGAGGCAAAGTGCAGGCGTATCCCGGCCTGTTTGGCGAGCCGCGCCAGCGCCACATCCTCGAGCACCTCGCCGGCGACCGCGGCATGTCCCCCGATCCGAGCGTAGTCCTCTCGCCGAATCAGCAGATACTGCCCATTGGCCGCGGCTGCCTGCGATTCGGGGTCATTGACGGCGTCGTAGGAAAATTTCTGCGCTAGGCGCGTATAGACGAATGGGATGAGAGCGCTTTCCCACCACGTATGCATCTCCTGCTCAGGCGAATAGGACACCAAGCCCGCGCCAGTCGCAGCGGCATCTGCGAGCGCGCGCGCCGTCGAGCCAGGCAGGTGTACGCCATCGGCGTCTGTGAACAGCAGCCAATTCCCTGTCGCTTGCGCAGCGCCCAACGAAACGGCGTAGTTCTTTCCTACCCAGCCGCTCGGCAACGTATTTGTGTGAAGAACGCGCAACTGCGAGCATCGCACCGATAGCCGCTCGAGTTCCGCAGCAGTGCCATCGGTGGACTGGTCGTTGATGACAATAATTTCTTTGATTTCCGGCTGGGCGGCGAGCGATTCAACAGCGGCAGCAATAGTGGTTTCCTCATCACGCGCGGGCACGATCGCGGAAACACTTATATCGAGATTCATTGGGGCGCCGATGGCACAATTTGGCAGTAGCACAGGCTTCAGCCTGTGTGATTTTGATTTTCGCCAATTCGGAACAGCACACAGGCTGAAGCCTGTGCTACCCAAACCAATCCCCAGCAGCAGACTGGACCATCACCTATTGGCAACGGCTCACGCGAAACCGCGCGAAAAAAGGTATTATATAGGGGCTGGAGAGAAAACAATGAAACACAAAATCCTCGGTCCCATCGCCTTGATCTTGGTTGGAGCAGTCCTATATGTGTTCGCGGCGCCCAGTTATCGCCAGGGCGAGCCGAGCCTTGCCGGACGCAAAGAGAAAGATTTCCCGCTTCAGATTGCCGGCGCCTCACGCCTGTCCGATCTGCGCGGCAAAGTAGTAGTCCTGAATTTTTGGGCCTCGTGGTGCCCTCCCTGCCTCGAAGAAACCCAATCGCTTAACCGCTTGCAACAAGATATCGCGGCGAAGGGCGGCGTCGTTCTTGGCGTGAGCGTGGACGAAGACCAGGCAGCTTACGAAAAATTCCTCGTGGACAATCACGTAGTCTTTCCCACGTACCGTGACGCGAGCAAAAAGAGCGCCAACGACTACGGGACATCAATGTTTCCGGAAACCTACCTGATTGACCGCGAAGGCCGCCTGGCCCGCAAGATCGTAGGCCCGCAGGATTGGGAGTCGCCAGAAATCA
>WNFG01005047.1_pt1 | contig 14881 bp, 13 predicted proteins | sample 5400431 | NCBI WGS metagenome assembly WNFG01 (sample SAMN13153346, study PRJNA577476) | soil metagenome | isolation source: 120 cm saprolite under Douglas fir tree site 2 hole 3 replicate 2 | place: USA:California | collected 2015-04-18 | reverse complement strand
AGCGTGCCGGGCCCCTATACATTGAGCGGCCGAATCAATCCCGGCGGTATTTACAAAGATCGCTGGGATGTAACCGAGGCCTTGATTCCAATTGTGCGAGAGGAACTAGTCCAGTTGGTGGAATGCGGCTGCTACGAAATCACTGTGGATGAGCCCTCGATGAGCTGCTACGCTCATCGCGAAGATCCTCTCCGCTTCGTCGAGATTTTCGCCGAGACAGTCAAACCGATCCTCGGACGCTGCCGCCTTTCCATGCACCTTTGTTTTGGCAATTACAAAGGCCGCGCCGTCGGTCCGCGACGATATGGTCCAATGTTTCCCGCATTTCTCGATCTGGCGGTAGATGAAGTCCACCTGGAGATGGCCAGCCGCGAGTTCTCAGAGATCGAAAGGATCCGCGAGATCGCGAACCGAGGAATTGATGTAGCCGTCGGGATCATCGACGTGAAGAGCTACTATATTGAGTCCCCCAGCGACGTCGCCGAACGCGTGCGCTTGTGCCTGAAACATGCTCCGGCCGAAAAACTCTCTTTTGCTCCCGACTGCGGACTCAGTCAGACGGCTCGTTGGGCAGCGAGACAGAAATTGGCCAACATGGTGAGCGGTGTAGCCATTGTGCGGAAAGAACTTGGACTTGCTTGATCCGGCCGTTCCAATCCCATGACGGGCTGCTGGCCGACATTCAAGCCTCCGACCGGCGCGACGGAGGCTTTTGCTTATGGTGGTTGGGACAAAGCGGATTCCTGCTGCAATGGCAGGGCCTGCACGTGCTGCTCGATCCCTATCTATCGGACTCCCTGACCAAAAAGTACTGCCAAACCGATAAGCCGCATGTGCGCATGACGGAGTTGGTGATCGATCCTGCTAGGCTGTCATTTGCCGACATCGTCACCTCCACCCATGACCACACCGACCATCTCGATTCGGAAACTCTCTGTCCGATTTTTGCTGCAAACCCACAGGTGAAGCTCGTGATTGCGGAAGCCAATCGTGCCTTTGTGGCGAATCGTCTGAAAATCGATCCCGGTGCTCCGATTGGCCTGGACGACGGAACGTCTGTCGAAATCTCGGGGATCAGGCTTTCCGGCATCGCATCCGCGCACGAAGCCCTGGATCGCGATGAGCACGGTCGTGCGAAATACCTGGGATACATTCTGCAATTCGGCGGTTGGACGGTTTACCACAGCGGCGACACAGTGCGTTACGAGGGGATGTCAGAAACATTGCGGCTTTTCCAAGTCGATGTTGCGCTTCTTCCCATCAACGGCCGGGCGCCGGAACGGCGCGTTCCAGGTAACTTATTCGGACGCGAAGCTGCCCAGTTGGCAAGGGACATTGAAGCCAAACTGGTTATACCGTGTCATTTCGACATGTTTGAATTCAATACCGCTTCGCCGGACGAATTCATCCACCAATGCCAGAAGCTTGGACAACCATTCAAAGTGCTACGCTGCGGCGAACAATGGCACAACTAGCTCGCACGCAGCAAGTACGAACCCTTCACTGTTTTGCCCTCAATGCATCAAGCTTGCGAAGCATCTGGGTAATCTCGGGGTTCGACATGAAGCTGTTCCACAAGAGCTTTGTCCGGTGGTTCTCAACCATGACGGCAATCAGCGCTTGATTCAGTCCCATGTAGATGGGAGAAACCCAATTGTGCCCAGGATCGAAGGCATCTCGTAGACCGTAGATGTCCCAAGGCTGAGCGCCCAGATCGCGATAAAAGTGTTATCGACTTTGTTTAATTCTTTCCAATTCAAAGAGGCGAAAATGGGAGGCACCGGTTAAACGAGATTCTCTGAATTAGTTGGCTTCCAGCCCCACGGATCAAGATTCAATAGCCAACCACAGCACGCTACGCTCCGCGCACGTCCCACGCTCCCCGTCCCCACGCGACCCGGTGTTTACTCAATTGTTGCGAACTAGTAATACGCACGGCGTTCGGGAGAAAGCGATTGGTTGGGAAGCCGCGGGGCGTGAGCGGCTGTAGTGTGTCTACTTGCTTTGTGGTAGCGACGCTTCCTTAGCCCAAGTTCGTCATGGCAGGGTCGGATTCCGAAAATTTTGAGCTCTGCCGCGAAGGAAGTATTGTGTTTGCAATCGTGGCCTGCGGGAACGGAGTGTAGTGTAGACCAACCATCTTGAAAAGGGATGAGTGGGATGACATGATCGCGCGAGATGTTCTCGCGACCGCGTTTCCAGCTCAATCGCAAATGTAGTGTAGACCCAGCTGTTGCCTGAACGGATTCTAAACGGGTTAGATGATTTTTCGACCATTCCGTAACGAACTTGGGTTAGGTACCGCGATAGCGCCAATTATTTCGTCAGCTCCGCGATTTGCAAGCCATAAGGTTCTAACAGGCTACCTGTGGCGTGATCGACGGCTGCGCGCGCAACTTGGTAACTAACCTGCCCCTGCAACAAGTTCAACTCGGCTTGCGCCAAATTTGTCTGGGCGGCGAGCAGGAAGTTAATGGGTTCAGAGCCGAGTTCGTATTTGCGCTGCTCGGCGGCGAGATCTTTTTGTGCCAGGTCCAACGAAGTTTGTCCTGCCGCCAAAGTGATCTTTGCTTCCTCCAGTTGGTGGACGGCATCGGTCACTTCCCGCGTGATCTGCTCTCGAACTTGCTGAGCGGAGTACAGATCGCGATGCCTCGATACCAGCGCAGTACCCAGATCGGCCTGGGCGGCGCGATTCCTCACAGGAAGGTTTAAGGTCAAGGTCCCACCGTATCCGGGATACCCGAAAGCAAAAAGCTGATTGAATGACGAGCCCAGTCCTCCCCGAGATTGTGCGCGATTCGAATGCTGGTGTCGTCATTGGCCAGCGCATCACGTACGGCTTCAACTTCCGGCCGCTGGTTGAGCGCCTCTTGCAGCGCGGTTCCAGAGTCGATGCCCCATAGTTCGCCCTCTGGTTCCGCTTTTTCCGTCAAAACCAGGTCGAGCGCGTGGAGATACGGATCCTGGTCTGCGCCGATGGTCAGGCGCAACGCTTCTTCCGCCTGTTTCAGAGCGTATTCAGCTTGGATCATCTGAACGCGGCGCGATGCAACTTCAGATTCGGAGCGGTAAATGTTGAGTGGCGGCAGCGCCCCCAATTCTAGAGCTCGTTTGTCGCGCTGGTAGCTCGCATCGGCTGCCTCTAGTGATTTCCGCGCGACATTCAGATTGCCCCGAGCCTGAACCACAGTCCAATACTGGCCGACGGCTTGCAAGATCGCATCACTCACCTGAGCTCCAAACGTGGCCCGCGACTGATGCAGAGTACGACGTGCAATGATCACGGGGGCCTCGTTGGCAAACCGCCAGGCATTACGAAGCAGCGGCTGGGTGAACTGTAAATTCAGCGTGGTGTTGTAATACGGATTGAAATAGTAGAAGGAGCTGTTGGTTGAATTCCTTGTAGTACCGAGGCCCACAACGATGTTCGTGCCAGTGTAGAAGGTCTGCGTGTAGTTGACTTGGCCGACCTGAGTCAACGAATCTAGGGTAGCGGCGCCTGAAACCCCCACTCCTTGAAGTTGGCTAAACCCCGGAGAGGAAAAGCGACTCAAATTGAAGATGCTCTGCAGCGCAGGATCGAAGGGCTGGTACGTGCGCAACAGCGCAAATTTATCAGCTTCCACTTGCGTCTCCTGAATGCGCACGTTGCTGTTATTTTCGAGCGTCAGGAGAACGACGTCGCGCAGGCTGAGACGCAGCTTGCCATCGTCCACGTGGTCTCGCAAGTCTTGCGGCGGCGGCAGCTTGCCCGAGCGTACTTGCTCGGTGAGTAACCCGCGATAGGTCTCCTGCGCCTGTGCTGCCGCCGTCGGAGCGACCATTAACAAGAACAACAGGGGAATCCCAAGGCGAGAAAGTTTCATCCCAACCCTCCAGAGTCTTGGCGACTAAGTAATAGCGCTGAAAGAAAGCAGTGCTGAAAGAAAGCAGTGCTGAAAGATCAAAGTCGGCTACGTTCGCTTTGCATTCCGGCTTAGGCTTACTCGTAACGAATTGCTTCTACCGGATCCAGACGAGCGGCCTTCACCGCCGGATAGATCCCAAATACAAGTCCAATCGTGATGGAAACCACAAAGGCCAGAAGAATGGAACTGGCCGTCACGATGGTCGACCATCCTGCCAGCCAGGCGATCAGGCGGGACATGATGAAACCGAAGACAATGCCCAAACTGCCGCCTACGAACGAGATCATCATGGCTTCAACCACAAATTGGCGAACGATGTCCGACTGCCGAGCGCCTACCGCGCGGCGCACGCCGATCTCTCGCGTGCGCTCCAAGATACTGGCCAGCATGATATTCATGATCCCAATGCCCCCCACCAGCAAGGAGATGGAAGCGATTGCAACCATCACGGCATTGAACAAGCGTTCTGTACGCCTTTGTTCGGCAAGCAGTTCGGCGGGCACGATCACACTGAAATCGCTCGCAGCGTGATGGGAGGAATCCAGAATGGCCCGCACCACTTGTGCAGCCGCGGGCATGTCAGCATTTTCCCGCAAATTGAGGTAGATGCCGTCAATTTCATCACGCACGTCGCTGTAACTGTCTTCCAGTCGAAGAATTGCGGCACTCAGCGGAACATAGATGATGTTGTTGATGTCTTGAGTCGGTACTCCCGCCACTTCCGTCTGCGAGCTGAGTTGAGGCGAGCTAAGCTGAGGACCAACCACTCCAATTACTCGGAACCACTGTTCATTAACTTTGACGTACTGGTCGATCGGATTCGAAGCTCCAAACAAGCTCGACTTGGCGGCGGCTCCCAGCACGCAGACTGGCGCACCACGATTCTCGTCGCCTTGATCGAAAAACCTGCCTTTGAGCAGACGAAGGCCTGCGATTTGCGTGTAACTGGGGTTGACTCCGTAAACGGCAGGCGCATCCTGCTGAGATTTTGGAATGGTCTTGGAGGCCGTCAACCGTTTGCGAGGCGTCGAAACCACGATGTCGAGCACGTCATCGCGAATCGTCCGGTAATCCTGGAAGGTAAGGCCGGGCGAGATTTTGCGGATCTTCTGATGGGCCTGCCACTCTGTCGTCTCCTTCGCTTCCACAATAAGGTTGCGGACTCCCATCTGCTCGATCAGAGCCATCACCTTCTGCCGTGCGCCGGCGCCTATTGAAAGCATGGACACGACCGCAGCAACGCCGAAAATCATTCCCAACATCGTGAGCAGTGAGCGAAGCCGGTGAAGCAGCAGGTTCTGCAGCCCCAGTCGCAAATCTGGAATCCACTGTTCGTGGACGAGAAGCGCACGTCGGGGAGCGGTGGAGACCACGGTTGACATTAAGGTGTCACGCCGCCAATACCGGGTGAGGAACCGCCCGAGGTGCCCGATCTTCGTGGCGCCGTCGGATCGACTAAGGCGACCTCGGTCCCGGCATTGAGTCCTTCGACAGCAGCGCGACTCTCGCTTTCACTTTGAATCTTGACCTCGCGTTGCTCAAATCCGTTGCCGCTTTTCACATAGACGATGCGCTTTCCATCTTTCAGGAACAGCGCCTGCCGCGGCATGTAAAGGACATTCCTCCTTTCGTCTCCCAGAATCACGATTTGAGCAGTGAGGCCGGGGCGGAGGCGTGAATCGGTATTGGAAAGTTCGATGGAAACGTCGAACTTGCCTCCGCTATCCTGATCCCAGAATTGACGCACCGACATTCCACCTACAGTCTTGACCGCGCCGTGGAACACTTGACCAGGCAATGCATCGAACTCAACCCTTGCCGTTTGCCCTGCTTTAACGTTGCTTCGGTCGTGTTCGCTGATTTTGGAGACAAGTTCCATCTCCCTTGAGTCGATCACCTGCGCGATACTGCTGCCCGCCTGCACCTGATCTCCCTCGCGATAATCGGGCAAAGACATCCCGTCGAAAAAGAATCCGCCGCTCGCCTCACGATTCTTTTCAATAGAGACCAGTCCGTGCATGGGGGCGGGAACCCTCATCTTCTTAATGTTCTCTTGAGCCTGATCCATGGACAGCTTCGCTTTGTTCCATTTCTCCCGAGCGAGATAGATTGTGGCTTGGCCGGAGGCAGTGTGTGATTGGATATCCTGTTCAAGCTGCGCCAAGACTCGCTTCGCGTGCTCCAGGGCAAGCTGGTTTTTCTGGGCATCGATGGCGCTCACGAGTTCATTCTTCTGGACCTCCAACTCCGCACCCCTCACGTCGTAGCGGTCCTTAAGTAGTGCCACCTTGTCCTGTGCTGCCAGAACCGCAGCATCGGCCTTGGCCTTGGTGATTTCCTCTTCCCCCTGCAGTAACTCCGAACGGCTCTGCTCCGTCTTGTAGCGCTGTTCGCTGGGATCGAATTCGATGACGATGTCCCCCTTCTTAACTGGCATACCGGTATGAAGCAGCCGGATGATCTGCAAACCCCCCCCGCCGACAGGAGGAGCGGTGAGAGTGATGGTGTGGTTCGCGCGAAGTTCGCCGATGGCGTCAACCTCCAGCTTCAAATCCCCGCGTTTTACCTTGCCCACAGGAATCTCATCGTTGCTGGTACTGACACGGCCTCGACGGGCTACGGCCACCACGCCGATGGTGGTAGTTAGAATGATTGCGGCTACTGCCCACGTGATGGTACGGCGGTGATTCATGTACCTGGGTCACTCCTTCACTGACGGCTCTTTCAGGGCCACTCGGTCTCCGGTCCGCAGACCCTTCGCAATCAGGATGCGGTCGCGACTCCTGCGGCCGATCTCGATCGCACGCTCCTGGAATTTCGAACCCTCCCATACATAGGCTACGGTCTGACCAGATTTTTGAAACGAAGCCTCGATGGGAATGCTGAGCGCATCCGGAACACGGTCCACTACCACGGTTAACTGGGCTGTCATGCCCGGCTTCAAACGCGCATCCGCCTGATCAAGCGCGATCTCAAGATTGAAATTCCTGGGGATTGGCCAGCCCGCTGAAAAATCGATAGTTGCAATCGTGCTGATCCGTTCGATATTGCCAGTGAACTGACGGTCGGGAATCGCATCCAGTTGCGCAGTGACTGCTTGCTTTATTGCGATGCGACCGCGTTCGGTTTCATCCACGCGCGCCGCTATTCGCAGCGAAGAAACATCGGGTAGCTCCGCCAATGGTGCGCCGGGCCACGCCCGGTCCCCAGGCTTAAATGGAGCTTCGCCTTCGGAGCGCTCAACCGGTACCAGGCTGATCATTCCCGCCAAGGGGGCCCGTAATATCATTTTGGTTAGCGAACGCTCAGCCCGCTGCACGTCATAGGCTGCTTTCTTGCTGGCTTGAGTCTTGCTGTCGATCGTGGCTTTATTCAAGGCGCGATCGGATTTCAGCTTCTCCCCCATTTCGTGCAGCTTTTGCTCGGCGTCGGCTACTTTTAACTTCGCCTCGGCGCCTTCGATTCTCGACACAATCTCCTGTTTGCTGGCATCCAACTTCGCTGCTTCGACGTCATATCGGCCTTTCATGACCGCGGTTACGTCCTCTTCTTCCTTCAGACGTGCCTGGGCTCGGGCCTGTTCGATCTCTGCCTGCGCCGATTTCAGAGTCGACCGGTACTGCGCCAGCTCCTGCTCGGTTTTTGTTTTGTCAAACTCGACGATAGTGTCGCCCTGCTTAAGTTGGGTTCCGTCGGCTGCAATCATGATGATCTCAAGATTACCTGCCTCGGCTGGAGCAGAAATCGTTACCGACTTCATCGCCTTCACTTCACCGCGTAACTGGACCGAGTCGATGAACTCACCACGCTTCACCTCGAAAGTGGGAACTGCAGGAGACCGGTTGGAGTACCTGACAGCCCCCAGCACGGCGCCGCTACCCATCAAGAGAAGGGCGACGACAACCATCGCCTTGCGCTGAATCCACAGCTGCCGGATTCTGCTGATCATGTTGAACCGCCCTAGCGTTACCGCGTTCCTAGATCCACGTCAACCGCAGCCGAAAGGTCAGGCATCAATCTCGTATCATTGCCTGCAATCGAGAAAACAACGGCAAAGGTCCGAAGCTTCGAAGAGAAGTCACCACTCCTACCAATGGGAGCCATCTCCTCCAGCTGGCCCGGGAATACTAGCTCTGGATAGGCATCGAGGTGTACTTTGGCAACCTGGCCTATTTGCAAACTGAGAAAGTCTTCTTGATTGACTGCTGCCCGCACCTCCATCATCGAGGGATCGACCACCTGCATGAAAGGCACCCCTGGTCGAACTTGATCGCCCTCCTGGACCTCTCCCATTTTTCCCTGTTTCCAGATCGTGTTCAGGACGACGACACCGTCAATGGGCGAGTGGATTTGCATCAGCTCGGCGTTCGCTTTAGCGTGCAACATAGTCTCGCGAGTTCGATCTCGCTGAATTTCCAGGATGCTAATGGCTGCCTGAGCTGCCTTACGCTTCAAATCGAAGGTTTCCCGAAGTTGTTGCAATGTGGCCTTGGTTTCGTCCAGAGTCGCCTGCGCTTTCTCGGCATCGATGCGCGAAAGGGTCTCAACTTTCTGCATCTCGAGCTCAGCTTTGCTCAGGGCGTCTTCCGCTTGCTTGATCTCGGTCTCGTCTTTGGCTCGCGCCGCGTCCTCTTTCGCCTGCTCCTCCAATACCTGACCGTTCAGTTTGTCATAATCCGCTTGCTTGTCGATCGAATCGCGAATCTGCGCTTGGCGGTCGAATTCCACTAACAGGTCCCCGCGCTTCACGTGACTTCCGCCAAGCGTCAGCTTCGTAATGGTGAGCGTGCCAACCTGCTGGCCTGCGAGAAGGGGTGCCAGGACTGCGCGGGTTTGTACGGCTTCGGTTGTGCCCTTAAGACGCACGGTGCGGCTCAGATGAGCGGGAGCATTTGAAGGAACTGCGGCATTCCTAATCGACGGGGTCTTGCCTCTAATCCCAGCGAATAAAACGATGCCGCCGACCAGTGCAACCACACCTACGAAAATACGAGGCAGATGTCCCCTAGACCGAAAACTGCCACCCGCAGGATGCTCTCGCGGAGTTCCTTCCTTGCCTAGCACAGGACCAGATTCGGTGGTGACTTCAGCAGCAGATGAGTGCATACTAGGCTACTCTCACTGTTACCTATCCGCAGAGCCAGACGTGCCCACTTCCTAGGCACCCTATTATCCAACAAAACGGCATCTCGGCATCCTGAATATCACAAGGTTACGGTCGTCATTTAGATCGTGGCGACGCCCGCTAGTTTCACGTTGAGAGAGAACTTCGCATTGCAAAGTCCGACCTCCACCTCAGCGTATTATCGAAGTAAAATTGTTGAACATGCCAGTGTCGCGGCACGAACTGTCTAATATTGCTTGTTGTCCATTAGTAATGGACATGCGGAAATAGTGGGCACAATGAGCATTGGACCAGCAATTCGGCCATTTCTGGAGTCTGTTTTTGTGGGAGATTGCGGTTGACCGCGACATGTCGAGTCTGGGGCGGGAGCGCACACATCTGCAAGGCGAATCGAAAGCGAATAAGCTTCTTGGGCGGCAAAAGTCGAGACGCTAACGCGCTTCTGAGCGTCACTGAGGAACATGTTGCGAAAGTGATGCTTCTCTGAATTGACTTCGCATCAACACCTTTCGGTGTTTCGACACGCAGCTGGTCCCAATGTTCCGTTCAGGCTTCACGCGCGCACTGGGTGCGGCCGATACTGCGGACCGCGAAACCACAGATCGATGGGTTTCTGCACGCCTTTCGCGGAGAAAGGCATTTGTATTTTTCGTCCTTCTCCGGCGGATGCGTAAGCGGCGTATAAGACCTTCATGACCAGCAGCCCATCTTCTCCAGTTGCCTCGGGCTCCTCTTTGCCCCGCAGGCAACGTGCGAAGTGCGTCATCTCCTGAGGGAAACCGTAGTTCCACAATTCTTCGAAGACTGGATAGCTCCACCCTTTTGTGCTCGGCGCCTTCTCCACCGCGTAGCCGTAACCATTCTCGCTATACGTGGGGAGCGCGTTGCCCATGTGAAGATTGGCGTAGGTCACTCCCTCCGATCCATATACTTCGATCCGGTCGTCCATCCCGCCACGCCGCCCCCAGCTGTCTTCGACTATGCCTACTGCACCGCCCTCAAATTCCAAAATGCAAAAAGCCTCGTCGTCTCCCCTGGTCTTGTCGGCGTGAACGTAGGTACCCATTTGGCAGTACACGGACTGGATCGCGGGACGCCCCAGGAACCAGTAGCAGAACGCAATTCCGTGGCAACCGAGATCCATAAGCGCGCCGCCGCCGCAACGATCCACATCCCAGAACCATGAAGCATGCGGTCCAAAATGCTTTTCGCTTTGCTTCACCAGATGGATTTTGCCGAAGGCGCCATCATCCGCCATTTCTTTCGCCTTAAGGTATTTGGGTGTGAAGAAAAGTTCCTCGGCATACAGCAGCAGCACACCCGCCCGCCGGGTGACATGAATCATTTGCTCGCATTCTTCGATAGTCATAGCAAGTGGTTTTTCACACACCACGTGCTTGCCAGTCTGGGCACAGTCGGCGGTCATCTGGGCATGTAGTTTGTTGGGCGCGGCGATGGTGATCATCTCGATGTCGCGCTCCTTCAGCATTTCCCGATAGTCGGTAAACACGCGCGGGATACCATATCTTTTCGCCAGTGCTGCCGCGTTTCCCGGAGTGGGCGAGGCAACCGCTACGACTTCTGCCTCCTCCGAGGCGATCTTGAAGGAAGCAGCATGAATGTCGGCTTCGAACTGGGAGCCGATGATCCCGACTTTTACCTTGCCGTTTTTGGACATGCGTAAATTTCCTCGGTTGGCACATCACAAAGACGAGTAGGATTAGCCAACGTTCAGCTGTGCAATTTCGCTCGAAGCGGCTAGCCCGCGGGCGAACGCATGAATGTATGCTGCGTTGCATCCGCAGCAGCCACCCAGGAACTGAATGCCCTCCGCCTTCGCCTTCTCGGCAAAACGCTCGAACGCGGTTCGCGGAAGCTGGATGGCCTCCATTTCGTCTGGGAATTGCGGCAGACGGGTGAAGCAGGGAGTCGCGTCGGTGGTCCGGAACGCAGCAGGTTGTGCGGCAATTGGAACGCTGACCGCCTTACGCATGGCCCGAGTGATCGCCAACATGCGATCGGGCTCCTGCTCGCAGTTGACGCCCACGGCGGCAGCGCCCGCATCCACCATGGCTCGCGCGCAGTCCGCCGGTGAGTGCCCGTCAGAACATTGGCTTAGCGTTGGACGGAAAGTCATGGTAGCTACAATCGGCAAGTTGCTTGCTCGACTGCACTCGATCGCAATCAGCATCTCTTCCAAATGAAAGAAGGTTTCCAGAATCAGAAAATCCACGCCGGCGTCCGCGAGCAGACGAACTTGCTCGTTGATCAGATCGCGCACATGGCCCGCTGCGGAAGGACCTTCCCGTTCGAAGAGTTGTGTCCGGGACACCGAGCCTGCAACCAGGGCACTGCTTCCCGCTACTTCCCGCGCAATCCGCACGGCGGCGACATTGATGGCCTCTGTTTGTTCTCCATACCCGGCTCGATTCAACTTTTCCCGGGTTCCGAAAAAGGTGAGCGCCTGCAACACCTGCGATCCCGCGTTGAGAAATTCGCGGTGCACTTCGCGCAAGGCATCAGGATGCTCGATGGCTACTTCGGGCGTGAATTGGCCGCTGCCTTTGCCCGTGCCGACCTTTTCGCGTCCCGAACCGCTGTCCACCCATCCGCGGCGCTCCAATTCAATGAGGTATCCCCCATCGCCCAGTACAATGCCCTGCTTTGCGATTCGTTCCAGTATGTTGTCAGTTTGTCCCATAAGCGTAATTTCCCCTGCGCCCCTGCTGTTGCGCAAAGACGACGGCCGCGGCTCCCACCAGACCGGCATCAACCCCTAGTGCCGCGGTGACGATCGGCAACCCACGACTGTTATCCGCGAAGATGTGTTCGCGGCAACTCCGTTCGAATGCATCCCCATACAAGCCGCCCGCTGTACCTACGCCGCCCCCCACGACAATCATTTCAGGGTCGAGCACGTTCACCAGAAATGCCGCACTGACTCCCAAGGCCTCTCCAGCCGACGTTAATATTTCGACGGCGTTCTTGTCCCCATGTGACGCAGCGCGGAAGACCTCCTCGCAGGTTTCGGGAGGCTCTCCGTTCTGGCTTTGTGCGAATCGCTTCGCGATGGCAGGACCTGAGGCAAACTCTTCCAGCACGGGACGCAGCTTCGCGCCACAGTGGGTACACACCGTACTTAGCGGACTGCTCGCCATCGTAATTGCGTTGCCCTTCGCGCCCTTAAGCGGTTGGCCATTCTGCATCAGGCAATAACTGATCCCTGTGCCCACCGTCACATATACAAAAAGGGGATGTCCGCGGCCTGCGCCGAAAATGGCTTCGCCCACAGCTGCCGCACGAACATCGGATTCCACTTGCGCGGGAGCGATTTCGGACAACCTCTGTTGAACCGGTCGGTCGCGCCAGTCGATTGTGCAACTGCTGGTCACATTGCCCTCACAGTCCACCAGTTCTGCAACGCCAGCTCCGATGCCGGCTATTTCAATTTGCTCTCCTCGCGCCCAATCATGCAGTTGCCTCGCAAGGTCATGGGTGTCCTTTAGGACCGCTTCACCGCCTCGTGTGGGCTTCGTCGGAATAACCGTCCGTCGGAGAATCTCGCCCGAAGGCCACAAAACCACTCCCGCCGCGATCTTCGTCCCGCCGATGTCCAATCCGATGGCTCCGAGTTTTTGCTTATTGTTCATCTGCGGGTCGCGTGTGATCGTGAAGGTGATGACGATCCTGCCGTTCCTCCAGCCGAAGGTCGAGCGGGCGAAAGCGTGACCGCACAACGATGGCTCGCTTCTCCTTCGCTGCCTTGGTGCTAGCTTCTATAACTTCGAGCAAGTGAATGTCATGCTCGAGGCTGTGCAGCGGCTGGCGTTTTTCTCGCAGCGCATTCACCATCTCGGCCAGGCCGTCCGCCCAAAGCCAGGTCGGATCGAGCGGCTCAAACTCTTCCCAGCATCCCGCGCTGTTTCGCCATATCTCGAAGCCGCGCGGATCCCAATCATCCCCAAGCAAGTTTGCGGTCCCTTCGGTGCCATAGAATTCGAGCGCCGGACGCCGGTAGCGCTGAATGCAATGACTAGAAACCAGGGATGACAATGCACCATCCACATGCCTCAAGAGGACATGTGAAACGTCAGCCCCTGCCGTTCCGACGGCCTCACCACAAATTCCCCTGTCGGTCACTGCAAGACTTTCGGCACTCTGGACTTCAACCACCGATCCGAGAACCGCCGTCAGGCTCTTGAGGTTGTAAATTCCAACTTCGGCCAGCGGACATACGCTCCCGTCGTGGTACCACCGCGCCCAAGTGGAACCTGCATTACCATACAGGCCGCGAGAAGAGTGCACCTTGCCGATTGCACCCTCATGGACCCGGCTCCACAGCGCGCGAAACGTCGGTGCGAGTTGCACGAAAGGTGCGCACATCAAATGCAGACTGCGGTCCTGCGCCAGCTGGGCAAGCTGTTGAGCTTCGCAGTGGGTCGCCGCCGCAGGCTTCTCTACTACGACGTGTTTCCCATGTTCCAGCGCCATTTGCACGAAGGTCGAATGGCTTGCAGGAGGTGTGATGATGAGGACGACATCCACATCCGACTGCAAAACCTCAGCTGGATCCGCGACCAGTTGGACGCCGGGACGACGAGTCTGAAGGTCTTGCCAAGTTCCCTGGCGCCGGGCGCACACCGGTCCCATCCGCGCCAGACCGCGAGGAATTAAGCGATCCAGCACCTGGAAATAGGCCCAGATCACATTACCGGCTCCGATGATTCCAACCGTTACTGGACACAATGGACTTGCACCTCGGGCGACGTGGCTGGTGCCGGCTCATAAGACAACATCGCGCCTGCCGCCACGGCCAGTGCGATGCCGAGCTTCCTTAAGGAACGCAGTTGCCAGGGCAACCGTGCATAGCGGATACAGAGCGGTAAGTGGAATCGCGACGCTGGCCTTCGCCCCTCTCTCGAGACAGGCAAAGACTGCCCAGTTTCCCAGCCCATTGACCGCTCCGGCGATCAGCCCGACGAAGATTATTGCGGCGCTGAGGCCCGACAGCGTCGTTGTCATCCACATGAAAGGAAGCAAAACAACGAAGCCCGCCGTGACCCAGATCACCATGGAGCGAGCCGATATCCGGTTGGTTCCCAGCTTCATGAACAAACCGTTGACTCCCCACAGCACAATGGCGAAGCTGGCGTACACCATCCAGTGGATCACGAGTTCCTCAAATCGAAAGGATTACGATAGACGCCAAGGCCAGAAGCATGCCCCCCATCTGCACCTTGTTCAACCGCTCCCGCAAAACTACGAACGCCAGCACCACCGTGAGCACGGGAAAGACTCCGGTGAGCGGAGTGACTACGGAAGCATTCTGTTCTTGCAGCGCCGCATAGTATCCGAGAGTACCCAGCCCGGTAGCAACGCCGCACAAAAGGCCGTAAGTAACCCCGCCACGGTTCCGATCCAGCCTGCCGCGCATTTGCAACAGCATCCCAAGGGCGACAGGCAGCATGCCGAGGGTAAACAAGATCTGCATCTGTAAAGGACTGGCTGCTGCCGATCCTATTTTGGACAAGAATCCCCACAGGCCCCACCAGAAAATGCACAGAAGTGCGTACCAAAGCCAGACCGGAAAGTGCCAGCGGTCAGTCTGCATTCGGAGACGCCTGAGCTTTCTTCCCCAGCAGGCCATGCTCATCTTCGACTACATAAGAGCAAATCCGAAACGAGTCGCAGTCGACGCCTGATAGCCTCGACAAGCGTTCTGCTGCAAGCTGGATCGGTAGCACATCAATCACAAACTGCCAGTGTCGAGGAGAAGTTGGCAACTGGCATACCAGGTCCCCCGCATTTCGCGAAAGGTTCTCCCCGATGAGCATCACCGATGCGC
>WNFG01002687.1_pt1 | contig 14881 bp, 13 predicted proteins | sample 5400431 | NCBI WGS metagenome assembly WNFG01 (sample SAMN13153346, study PRJNA577476) | soil metagenome | isolation source: 120 cm saprolite under Douglas fir tree site 2 hole 3 replicate 2 | place: USA:California | collected 2015-04-18 | reverse complement strand
CAGAAATCATCAGTATTGTGCGAGGTGCGCTATCCGAGATTCTTCCCACCACAATTGATGTTGTCGGCGACATGGAAATCGCGCTGGACGCCGCTTTTCACGATGGTCCCGGCGTCATCGTCATCGCGGGCACCGGTTCGATCGCCTATGGCCGCGATACGCAGGGCAACACCGTGCGCGCTGGAGGTTGGGGCTTCGCCATATCGGACGAAGGCTCAGCGCACTGGATCGGCCGCGCGGCCATTGCAGCGGTCCTGCGGGCGAAGGACTCAGCCGAGGTCAGCCCAGCGAGCAAGGAAGAAGTGGCTCCGCCTTTGCTTGCCGCTCTGCTGAAAGCATGGGGCATGGCTTCGCTCGACGATTTTCTACGTGCCGCAAACTCAACGCCGCCTCCGGATTTCGCCGCGCTGTTTCCCGCACTCGTGGCTGCGGTTCAGGTTAACGATGAACTCGCCCGGCAAATACTCACGCAGGCGGGACGGGAACTCGCGCATCTGGCCGCAATCGTGATTCGCAGGCTGCAAGCGAGGGCAACGCCTCTGTCCGACATTCCTGAGTCTCGACTTTCTGAATCTCTAGTAGCGGAGACGCCCGTCCGCTTGGCCATCGCCGGGGGCGTCTTTCGTCACGCGCCCCTGGTCCGCGACGTCTTCTACAATGAAGTTCGCAGATTGCACCCGCTGGTGGAAATAAATCCGCAGATCGTGGATCCAGTGGAAGGCGCGTTGCGCCTGGCACGCAGAGCCGTCCCTCGCAGCGTGGTGAATGATTGCGAAAAAGACATTAACCGCAAAGCTCGCTAAGAAGAGCCGCAAAGTTCGCGAAGCAGAGCTGCGGAGCGTTGCTCTTGTTTGCGACCTTCGCGGCATCTCTTAGCGAACTTTACGGTCAAGAGCTCTTATCAGGCCACGACAAATGTCCATGACCGATCCCGAAACATCTCCGCCGCCCTCGATCCCCATACTCGACGAATCGGCGGGACCAGATGTAATGACTCAAAGTTCTGCCGACCCTCTCACCGAAGATCTGGCCCTGGCTCTGCTTCAGCGGCGTGACTTGCTCCCCGAAGCCCTCGAAGATATCGGCAAGAACGCAATCGTGACGAAATCGCGCAAGGTGCGATTCGCTCTTGCCTCCCATCCCCGCGCCCCGCGCCACCTCTCGCTCCGTCTGGTGCGTGAGTTTTACACCATCGATCTCATGCGGTTCGCGCTTCTGCCGAGCGTTGCCGCAGACATCAAACACAAGGCGGACGACCTGCTCGTGGCGCGCCTTGCTTCGATTACGCTGGGCGAGCGCATTTCACTGGCGCGTCGTGCCTCGGGAACCGTAGCCGCGGCGCTGCTGCTTGACAAAGAAGAGCGCGTCTGGCGGACAGCCCTCGACAATCCGCGACTCAGCGAAGCCGCCGTCGTGAAAACGGTGCTGCGCACAAATAGCAATGCCGCATTCGTCGAGGTCGTTTGCCATCACTCCAGATGGTCACTCCGCCCCGAGATTCGTATGGCCCTGCTGCGCAATGAGAAAACTCCGCTGGCCCGCGCCCTCGAATTTGCCGGCGCGCTTCCTCTCGCACAGTTGCGCGATATTTTGCACAGCTCACGCCTGCCCGAAAAAACAAAGATGTGTCTGCTTGAGGAATCGAAAACGAGAACAAAGACGGGATGAGAAGAGCGCGATTACCGCGACTGCCAATTATTCCTGCTGCTTCACCGCTTCCCGCCGGCCATGCATCAGCTCCACCACTTCCTGATAGAGCCGCGCCCGGGTCTCGTGCCGCTCGTACGCTCGGGTGATGTAACGTACATTTACCTCGATGCCCCCGCCCGTAGGCCGCACATTGATACCAGGGACCGCAGACAGTGCCTGCACCTTGTAGCGCGTGGTGGTGTGCTGCCATTCTTCCTGCGCCTTCTTCGAGTTCGCGGCCGTTTCTTTTTCTACCAGCTTCTGGATGCCGTCGATGATGGGATATGGATCCTGCCCCGCCGGAATCTCCACTTCAAGTTCATCCCACATCCACTGTCCCGAGGTTGAGAAATTAAAGAAGTGACCTTCGATGGCGAAACCGTTGACGAATGCAACTCTTCGTCCCGTAGGGTGACCGGTATCCGTCCAATTGCCGGTTTCGAGCAGAACGGTGCGCATCAGGCCTACTTCCACGACCTCCCCTGACACGCCATTAATCTCGACCCAGTCGCCGACTCGAATCCCGTTACGCCCCATCAGTACGAACCATCCGAAGAAGGCGACGATGAAATCTTTCAGAGCGACGGTCAGTCCGGCGCCGGCCAGGCCCAGAAATGTAGTGGTCTCATTGGGCACGCCGAAGATCACCAGCAGGATTACGATTGCGCCCACCGCCTGAACCGCAAACTTTACAACCGTCTGCAGCGTGCTCATGCGTTTATTTTCCGCGGTTACACCAGCCAACACACGGTCGATCATGCGATTCGCCAGATAGACGACCAGCACCACGATGAGGATCCAGAGCAGGGTCTCAATCATGTTGTGCAGGGCCGCGCGCTCACGGGCCGCCACCAGAACGCCCCAGTTGCTGTAGATATCGCTGAGCTCCTGCTCATCCTGAATACGTTTGTCGAGATCGCTAAGACTTTTCTGATCTTCGGAGTGGCGTTTCAACGAGTCGAGCGCCGCCTGGGCTGTGGCTTTCGATTCCGCACGGCTGGCTGTCTGGTTGCTTTGAGAAAATCCTTTAGCCTGCTGCTTGGCCGATTCGCGTTCCCCTTTTCTCTCGTCATTCTGCTTTTCGAGAGTGACATGTTGGCGGCTCAGGTTCTGAACCTCGGCGAGCGCCTCCTTCCGTGCCTCTTCGATCTGCATCCGCTCCTGCCGCAGCTGGCGCCACGCGCGAAACACGGCGAGAAGCGTGTGCGCCTGGTAATTTTGCTCCGTGGCCCTGGCCTGGGCCGAAGGAGGAATGGGGCCGCCGCTGATCCCGGCCTCGTGTTCTGCCTGCAGACGTTTGATCTTGGCTTTAGGATCGGCACCGGACCGCTGCAGGTCTTCCGTCGCGTCATCCACCTCATACTGGTCCAGTTCCAGTTGCGCCTTGGCCACGTCGAGTTGGTCTTGCAGATTTTCTTTCTGTGAGTCCGGCGCCTGCGCCAGCTTCTTGGTGAGTTGCGTGATCAATTCCTGATCGGTGTTGACCGCCGCTTCCCCTGCCTTCTTTCTCGCGAAAATGTCCTGGATCTCCGGCGTGTTGGGAGGGGTTTGCCGGCCGGCCGTTCGCAGCGCGTCGTAAAAAGCCAGATCGACTTCGTGGTCAGCAATTTTTTGTGCCTGATCGGACAGCCTTTGTTCATCGGAGGAAGCGGCCAGAGCCGCAACCCGGCGTGCCGTTTGCAGCGGAGCTACATCCACGAGGGTCTCAGGGGATGGCAAGTCGGTGGCGCCGGCAACTTTCTTGCCTCTGGACCTGGCTGACGTTTGGATGCCGGAAGGTTGGCCGACATTCTGTGTCAAAACGAGTCCCACGATGGCCGAGGCCACCAGCAAGACCAGAACGATCCCGATAATCCAGTGCCGGAATTTCATGATGTGGTTGAGAGCCTTCGCAGAACAGACTTCATGTTGCCGACGCAATTCTTCCGGTTGTGCGATTTCGAATCGTACGCCGGACTGCAAACCAATGTAGCAAGAAATGCGTGTTTGCGGCGATGCTTACGTCCCGACACCCGGGGAAAACTTTGCCAGAGAAAGACTTTGACCGCAAAGTTCGTGAAGAAGAACCGCGAAGTGCGCAAAGAAGAACAACAACTTCGAAGCTTTACTTCGCGTACTTTGCGGCCGTTCTTGGCGAACTTTGCGGTCACGAGCTTTCTGTTCGTGCCACAAAGTATATAGACAGCTTCTGGTCGAAGGCTTTACCCTGTGTACCTCTGTGTCCTCTGTGGCTAAGTTGTTCGATTTGATCGAGTAAAATCACTCGTTAACATAGCTACTAGCTATATGTAGACGCTAGGGCAGTTTCCAGGCTGCTGGACGACCTCGGGGATTTCTGTGAGCTTGGGGAGCCGGTCGCGTCTTGTCGGGGTTCCCGTGGCGTTCCAGCGCCATTGAAAGGGCATTCCTAACGACAGCCGACGTTGCCTTAGCAAGCTTGCGGATCCGTGGCATATAGTGTGCCGCATAGCTAAGTACAATAGAATCTGTCCTGGTTACGAGCTTATCCTGTAAAATGAACTATTTCCGGAAGTGATTGTGTATCGCCTCCGCTTGCCCCCGCGTGACAACCGCCGACAAGGCAGAAGGGTCCGCCTGCTTTACTGCCTGCAGGCTGCCAAAATGTTCCAGCAGCCGCCGCGTCGCACTTGCGCCCACGCCAGGAATCTCCAACAATTCGGTTTTGCGGTCGCGCATCTGCCGGCGCTTGCGGTGGAAGGTCACGGCAAACCGGTGCGCCTCGTCCCGGATGAGTTGGACGAGATGCAGCACCGGCGAGTGGTGATCGAGCGCAATGGGATCTTTTTCCTGTCCGTAGACGTAAAGGATCTCTTCACGCTTGGCGATGGCGGCGAGAGGTTGGTTGATAATCTCAAGCGACTCCAGCGCCTCGGCCGCTGCATGTAGCTGTCCCAGGCCGCCGTCGATCAGCACCAGGCTAGGCATCCACTTCTCGTCCTGCTGCAGTCTCTTGTAGCGCCGTGTCACCACCTCACGCATGGAGGCGAAGTCGTCCACGCCCTCGACGGTGCGGATGATGAACTTGCGATAGTCGGATTTCTTCATCCTGCCGTCTTCCCACACCACCATCGAAGCCACAGTCTCCGCTCCTTGAATGTGCGAGATGTCGAAGCATTCGATGCGCTTGGGCAACTCGGGCAGGCTTAGCGCTTCCTGTAATTCCTCTTGAATGGCCCTGGCGTTGGGCTTGAGGACGCGGAAGCGCTGATCGTGGGACTGCTTAGCGTTGGTTCCCGCCAGGTCGATCAGCGCTCGCTTGTCTCCGCGCTGCGGAACCAGAATATCAATCCGTGTGGAGCGGCCATTCTTGCCCGCTACCTGGTCGGAGAGCAGGTCTTCGAGAGTCTCGTGATCTTCGAAGTCGACGGGCACATAAATATTTCGCGGCACGTAAGGCTGGCCAATGTAGAGCTGCTTGAGCAGCGCGGAGAAGAACTCTCCGGGATGGAAGGCTGCAGCGGCAAAAGAAGCAGGCGAGCTCTGCTCGCCCGGACGGGCAAGAGTGCCCGTCCCCACATGTGCCGATTCCACATGTTCTGGTTCCACATGACCAGCGGAGGGTTCGGAGCTCTCGGCGGCTGCGAATTCCGGTAAATCTTCCCAGAAGAATTCCCGGCGATCGACTACTCGTCCACCGCGCATATGAAACAAATTCACCGCTAGCATCCCGTTTTCGTAGTGATAGCCGAAGACATCCACGTCATCGCCTTCGGCGGCAGCGATGCGCTGGCGTTCCTGCAATTGCTCGACGGTCGCGATTAGATCGCGATATCTGGCGGCGCGTTCGTACTCTTCCGCTGCCGCGGCCTGCTCCATGCGCGATTGCAGCGATCGGCTCAGATCGGTAGGACGCCCTTCCAGAAAAAGCTTAACGTCACGCACTGCCTCCTGATAAGCGTCCGGCGTCGTTAAGGCTTGCACGCACGGTCCCAGGCAGCGCTTGATGTAGTACTGCAGGCATGGGCGCGGATGAAAGCGCGTCAGATCAACCTTGCACGAAGGAATCAGAAAGTTGCGGTGGATCAGGTCGACGATGCGGTAAGCCAGGTTAGCAGGGAAGTAGGGCCCGTAGTAGGCGCTGCCATCTTTACGCAGGCGGCGTGTGACATAGACCCGCGGCCAGCGTTCGCCCACCGTGAGCTTCACGTAGGGATAAGTCTTGTCGTCGCGCAGCAGGATGTTGAAGCGCGGCTTGCGACCCTTGATCAGATTGTTTTCAAGCGCCAGCGCCTCTTTGTTGTTGGCCACCACGATGTATTCGACATCGACTGCCTCGCGCACCAGCGTGCCGGTCTTCGCGTCTTCCCAGCGACCCTCGTGGAAGTAGCTGGCCACGCGGCTTCGCAGGTTCTTCGCCTTGCCCACGTAGATGACATCGCCCTCGGCATTCTTGTACAAATACACTCCGGGCTCGGCGGGGATGGTGCGAATTTTCTGAAGTAGGTCCATGGCGCGGTGAGTTCTTTTATTTATTCTATTTGATGGGAACAGGAAGCATTGTGTTACAAAAATGGCAGATGAGTCGCCTATTCGCCGTCCATTCGGCCTTTGCCCGGAATTTGCTTTGGGCTGCGTGCTTCGCCTTCACGACCCTTTCATGCCCTGAGCCCGCCACAGGGCAATCCGCCGCACCCGCCCAATCCAATCAATCAAAACCTGCTAAACAACCGGTCCAGAATCAGGAGAACCTGCCTGAGATTGGTAAATCGGCGGAGGGGAAAAAAGAAGCAGCAGCCGAGGCCGCAGCCAAGGCCCCTGCCCGTCACTTTGATCGGGTGGTCATTATTGTGCTCGAGAACGTTGATTACGAGGTCGCGATTCAGGACAAGAACCTGGCGGCACTGGCGGAACAAGGCGCCAGCTTCACCAATTTTCACGCTCTCTTCCATCCTTCGTATCCGAATTATTTGGCCATGGTGGCGGGCACGGATTTTGGCGTTCGTCGTCGCCGCGGACGATATCTCGCCGACATTCAGGTGAACTTTCCTAACGACGCCTTGCATAAGACCATTGCCGATCGCCTGATTGCCGCCGATCTCGATTTCAAACAATACGTCGAGGAGTTACCGGGAGGGACTTGCCCCTGGACCATGTCCGGCCAGCACGTGTCCGATAAGAGAGGCAACTACGTTCGCAGGCATGTGCCGTTTTTGAGTTTCCGAGAGGTGCAGGAAAAATGGTGTGATCGCGTGGTGCCTGTCGACTCCGGTAAGTCAGACAATTTCTTCGTGCAGGATGCGAAGAAGGGCCTTGTGGCCTACTCGTTTTACTCTCCGAACATGAATCATGACGGCCACGACACCACGGTGCAGGTGGCCGGAGCCTGGGTGAAGAAGTTTCTGGATGACACCTTCCCGGAAAAGCTGCGTAAGGGGACACTCGTGATCGTGACCTTCGACGAATCTGGCGGGAACGCCGACAACCAGATCTATACCCTGTTTCTCGGCGACATGGTGAAAGAGGCGAGCCAGCAGGATCCGCATGCGCTGGGGCGACGTTATACGCACTACAACATGCTGCGCACAATCGAAGATAATTTCGGGCTGGAGCCGCTGACGGCTAACGACCGCGACGCGAAGCCGATCACGGACATCTGGAAGTAAACAGGTCGGACTGCTGCTCATTGCATGGATCGTTGCTGGATACTTCGCCTACAATGGTAGGGAATGATTAGGAGACTGACAGTTCGTCTGACCGACGTCCTGCTCGCGTGGCTGAAAGAAACGTCGCGCCGCACCGGCATGCCGATAGCGCGAGTGATCCTTCAGCATTTGGAGAATGCCAAGTCGAGCGGAGGGACGCGCCGTTTCCTGCGCCATGTGGGCGCGATAAGTGGCGGGCCTCCTGATCTGTCTTCTCGCAAGGGATTCTCACGTTAGGTGAGTGAGAGCGCAATTCTGTATCTGTCCGCTGCGAAACAATTGAGTCGCCGAAGCCCCGTCTAATCTGAGTGTTACCGTATAAAATTTCCCTGCCTTGTGTGCGGTTTGCTGTACTTTGGGGATGCAGCCCGCATTTGCTCCCGGCGATGGTAAACCTGCAAACCATTGAAAACGTATATACTTATCCCGACAGTCACGATTACATAAAACTGGCACGTGTCGTGCAAAAGTAAACCGCGTGACTGCTTATCGCATCATTAACTTCCAGGGACTAAGAATTCGGACCTTCTGCGCGGGAGCCTAACGCGCTTTGATGACAAGATTTCAGAGATGACAAAGATTCACACAAGGAGCCTCACCCTATGAACCGCACTTCGTTAGCGATACTCTTGGCTGGCAGCATGATAGCGAGCGTCGGCTGCTCCACCAAGAATTACGTAAAACAGCAGACCACGCCGCTGATTAACAAGACCAACGAACTCGACGATCTGACGGCCAAGAACAGCCACGACATCAAAGACGTCGATGCGCGCGCCCAGGCCGGCATACAGGCCGTAAACGCCAAGACGGCTGAGGTCGAGCAGAAGGCGCAGAGCGCGGGTCAGACCGCAGCTTCGGCGCAGCAGACGGCTGATGCCGCCAACACTCGCGTGGGTGCGCTGACCAATACCGTCGCCAACCTGGACAACTATCACCCGGTGGCGGAGACCTCGGTGAAGTTCGGTTTCAACAAAGACAACCTCACCCCGAAGGCCAAAGAAGCACTCGATCAGCTCGGAGGCAGCATCTCGAGCACGAAGGGTTACATTATCGCGTTGGAGGGTGGAACTGACTCCGTCGGTCCGGCCGATTACAACTACGATCTGAGCCAGCGCCGCGCCAATGCCGTGATCCAGTACCTGGCCTCGAAGTACAACGTGCCGGCGCACAAGATTTACGTCATCGGATTGGGCAAGGACAAGCCGGTAGAGACGAATAAAACTGCAACCGGCCGTGCCGACAATCGCCGCGTGGATGTTCGCCTTATGACGAACACGCAGGGCGAGAACGGTCAGCCGGCCGCTGCGCCGACGACTGGCCAGAGCAATCCGTCATCGATGTAGCGTAAAAAGTTTGCCTCCTCCCCGGAGGACTTCGCCAAACAGGCCGCTCAAAGCCTCCCCCTGAGCGGCCTGCTTTTTTTTGCTTGCAGATTCAGTGGCGCGCCTCGTGTAAGCTTCTTTTGCTCTTCGGGAGTGTGCGCGGAATGAAAGTCTGGCCCTGGCTTATGCGGACGGTTGGCGTGATCTGTCTGGTTTTTCCAGTGGGTGGATTCTACTTTCAGATCCTCGCCGTTCAGCGTGTACTTCGTCATCTGATATTGAATCCGCAGATTCCATTTTTTCATGCGGCATTCTTCACAATGACGGCCATTGACGCGATTCTTCTGATAGCGCTGGTGTTCGTGGGGGTACTACTCCTGAGGCTGCAACGAAAGGCTGCGACGATCTATACGTGGCTGGTGGTCATTATGAACGCCTACATTGCCGTGGTAGGAGGGCTATGGTTACTCCCCGAACCCGTAGGCCGTAGTATCGGTGCTGCATCTGGAATCGGTAATGTGGGAATTGGTCCTCTACTGATGTTCCCAATCCCTTTTGTTTATCCATTAGCCTCCGTACTGGTTGTAAATCTAGCCCAGCGCAAGCTCAACCCTGGGACTGGTTCCGCTGGTATGCGCGGGGACGGCCGTGCTAGCCAGATTTCATAGAGCGAACGGTACGGTCGGAGTAGGATGGCGGCATGAATTCTATCCCTTTTTCCCGGCGCTCCTTTCTTGCTTTGTCGGCGGTCCTGCCCTGGGCTTTCTGGCCCCTAGAATATTCATCGATTCCGGTTGGACTTGAACTTTATTCTGTGCGCGAGGCGCTGAAGAAAGATCCCGAGGGCACGATTCGTGCCGTGGCTCAGATAGGATACGAGGCAGTCGAATTCTACGCGCCGTATTTCGAGTGGACGGAGCCGCAGGCCAAGCAGATGCGCAAGCTGCTGGATGAACTCGGCATGCGCTGTTATTCGACGCATAACGACCAGGAGTATCTCAGCGCAAAGAATCTGCCGCGGACTCGCGACCTGAATCTGATTCTGGGGAGCAAGTATGTGGTCCTGGCATGGTCGGACCCGAAAACCGGCGTGGATGGATGGAAGGCGCTGGCCGACCAGTTAAATTCAGCGGCCGAACAGTTGGAGCCAGCGGGCTTGAAGGTTGGATATCACAATCATCAGGCTGAGTTCACCGTGAGCGGCGGGCATTGTCCCATGGAGATTCTAGCGAAGCAAACGAAATCCTCAGTCATGTTGCAGCTCGACGTCGGTACGTGTTTGGAGGCGGGATCTGACCCGGTGGCATGGATTCGAGCGAATCCGGGACGTATCCGGTCGATTCACTGCAAGGAATGGTCGCCCGCGCCGGAGAAGGGCTACAAGGTTTTGCTGGGCGAAGGAGTGGCGGATTGGAAGGGGATTTTCGAAGCGGCGGAGAGAGTTGGCGGAGTCGAGTACTACCTTGTTGAACAAGAGGGAAGCCGGTTCTCGGAGCTGGAGACAGCGCGCCGCTGTCTGCAGGCGTTCCGCGCCAGGCACACGCAGTCTTAAACATGTTGCGTTAAAATGTACTTATGTCGCGTGCCGTGTATTTGTGTTTGCTGGTGAGCCTCAGCGTAGGGACGTGGGCCCAGGAGCAGAGTTCGACGCCGAGTCAGAGTTCTTCATCGAGCCAGAGTCCCAGCGAGGTGAAACCGGCGAAGAAGACTGCGCCTGACCTTGCGCCGCCGCGTTCCGATCGCGTCAACGCCGCGGATCTAGGTGAGGGAATCGGTGAGAGTTCCAGCAAAGACACGCAGATCGATTTGAGCCCACCGGCGGACGATGCCAAGAAACATCCAGAGAGTTCTGAGGCGGTGACCGACGCCGAAGCTGGCGGTGGTGGCGATGTGGCGGAGTTCCATCCCTGGAATCCGCACAAAGCCGCGAAAGACGTAGAAGTGGGCGACTTCTATTTCAAGCGCAAGAATTACCGGGCGGCGGAAGACCGTTATCGCGAGGCGCTATTCTACAAAGACAATGACGCGATCGCGACTTTCCGCTTGGCAATTTGCCTGGAGAAACTGGAGCGGCCGGATGATGCACGAGCGGAGTACGAGAGTTATTTGAAGATTTTGCCTCACGGCCCGCAAGCCGAAGAGGCACAGAAGGCGATCGGCCGGCTCAAAGGCCCTGCCGCAAGCGCCAATCAGCCGAAGTGACAAGAGGCAACACGGTGTTGAGGACTTGACGCCAGACCGGCGTCGATTGTTTTCGTCATCGCCGGCCGCTTATTTTGCGGTCTGTTTTTCCGCCAGCTTTTCCGTTCTCCCCTTGATCGCGTCTCTCTTTCTCTTTGTCTTTCGTATGATGACGGCTAAGGCCGCTATGCTGGCCTTCTCCCAGTATCAGGTTCGCTGGCCATTTCGGTCCCGAAGGTCTCTTCCTCTTATTAGTAGACGCCCCAGCGACGATGGTTTCGAAGGCGTCGATGCAGGCATGAATCATCTGGGTCCGCAGCGACCCGGTGGCCCGGCCCCGGATGATCAGCATGGCAGTGCCGTGCATCAGCGACCAGAGCGCCAGCATCAGGCGGGTATGGTCGCGTGGGGCACCGCCGAGTTGCTGCGCCAGACGCTCGCGAAACAGATTGAACGAGGGCCAGGGTTCGTGCAGCGACGGAGGCTGCGCGACGCCGTCGAACAGAACCTCGTAGGCATGACTGCGTTCAAGGGCGAATTCCAGATAGCGCTCGCAACACTGGGCCAGCGAGTGGGAGTGGGTCAAGGCGTCGAAAAGTTCCTGCCGGGTTTGCTGCCGCAGGGCGCGCAGAATGTCTTCGCGGTCCCGGTAGCGTTCATAAACAGTGGGAGTGGTTGTGCCTGCGGTCTTGGCGACGGCACGCATGGTTAAGGATTTTGGCCCGCCACGTCCCCACAGGCGGCAGGCGGCGTCGAGAATGCGTTGTTCCAGTTGAGGATCGGGATGCCTGGGCAAGAATTAACCTCCGCATCGTTTCATAAGCTGTACTACGTCTAACTAACGGCGTATAGTCTAACGATATTCACTACGCACTGAACATCGCCGGCGTGGTCCCGCAGGAGCACAGCAGTCCTCCCCGACAAAACCGCCTCCGGGACCCGCCTGCGCGTTGTGTAGAACCGTGTTTTGCTGGAAACGTATCTTGTACAAGACAGGGAGCTGTGGATGTCCGACGATGCCCTCCAGAGACAAGCCGATATTGCCCGCTTGAATGCCGATTTACGGGCCGCCAAAGTGGAACTGTTGAGCGCACAATGCGCGGCCGACCGTCTTCGTCTGCAGTATCGCTTGCAGGACATCGTTTCTTTTGGAGAGCGCCAGAGTCTGGAACGGACGATCAATTCCGTCCATTCCTTGTACCGCTTTTTTTCCCAGATCGAGGCCCAAATGCGTCCGGAAGAGTAGGGGAAACGTCGCTTCCGGCTTCGTTTCTTATGCTTCCAATCTTCAATTCTTTCACAAACTGCTTCCAGCGATCTACTTCTCTACCCGAATAAATTCTCCCGAAGAAGCGTTGATTGCGACCGTCAGCTTGGACTGATCGCGGCCCGAGCCGTAGATCACGTGCCACACCAGTTCGTTGGTATTGTGGTTCCAATCACAAATGTAAATCACCGCCGGCGTATCGGGAGTCTTTTCCAGGATTTTGTCGCCGCCGTGCTTCTGCGCAGTGGCGAAGGCCTGGTCGGAATCGACCTTCAGAAAAGCGCTATCGAAAATCTGTGTCGACGAATTTGAGGGGCTGTAATTGTCCTCGTTGCCCGGGTTGACCCCGCGGGAGGGAGCGTTTTCGGCTGCGCTGCCGGACCAGATAAAAGGTTTCGCGCCGTGTTGCGATGGTGAAGCGAAAAACGCGTGCCAGATCGCCGACTTGCCGTCTCGACCGTTCGCGTCGGACGTGGGGCTGGACTCGATGCGGTACGGTTGCGCGTCGCGCGCCCAGCCGCGAGCGGCGATGAACATTTTCTGAAAAGCGGAACGGCCGGTAAGGAGTTCTGCTCCCTTGACTTCCGGCTTGGGACTCTCCGCCGGCTTGCTGGTTTCCGAAGAGCACCCCACGAGCAGCGCCAGCGGGATAAAGAGCGCAAGCAGCACGGCAGCGCGCATGAAAGCCATTCCCAACCTGTCTTGTCCCAATATCCCTTGCGTCGCTGCAACCTGAGACGCTGCTTCGGCGAGGCTCCGCTTATTCATGGCATCCTTCCTGTTATAAAGTTGAGGGGTTTGATATCGCGCATCATTCTACCCGATGAGGGCCGAAAAACGAGTACCGCCCGATGAACTCCCATCTTGAGCAGCTTCAGAAGGCATTGGCAGGCGCCCTTGCTGATATGTCCGACGAGGAATTGAGTTGGCACCCGCCCGAGAAATGGTGCGCGGGCGAAGTGCTGGAACATCTCTACTTGTCCTATACGGGGACGCTGAAAGGCTTCGAGCGCGTGATTGAAGCAGGAAAGCCGCTGGCTACTCTGCCGACACTGTGGCATCGCTGCCAAGTTCTGGTTGCGATCGATTTCGGCTATCTGCCCGAAGGGCGTAAAGCTCCAGCGAACACGCTGCCGCGAGGGATATCGGCGGAAACCGTGCGCAATGGAATAATTCCGAAGATCGCCGAGTTGGACGAGATCATCACACGTTGCGAACAACGGTGGGGCTGGAGACGGAAATTGCTGGATCATCCCATCCTTGGTCCGCTGGACGCAGCGCAGTGGAGAAAGTTTCATCTGGTACACGGACTGCACCATGTGAGGCAGATCCAGCGATTGCGGCAAGCAAAGAATTAGGCTCGAATAAGTTGAGCGCCGGGCTCTTGGGTCGGCGCTCATAACTCTGTGCAAGTCCGGTCTCATCAGCTTGATGACGACTAATCCCGGGCCTGGTCTTAGGGCTCGCGCACGTTAGCCGGGACCCCAGACTTGCGGGCCTCTTCCTGCATGTCGTCCAGCTTCTGCTTGGCGTCTTCGATGGCCTGCAGCTTGTCGGCAATCTGCAGTTTGTATTGTGCGTCCTGCTTGTCCCAGGAGCCGGAGTTGCGCAGGCGGTTGCCGGCATCGGCATAGAAGGCCGCGGCGCGAATCTGGTATTCACGCTGCAGTACGTCAAGCTCCCGCTGCAGAAGATCAATCTGTTCCTTCTGCGTGGCAAGTTTCTGTTGCCACTGCTTCAATGCCGCCTGCTTCTCGGCCGCTTCTTCGCTCGCAGATTTGGCTGGTGCCCGAGTCTCAGGCGCTGATTTGGTTTCCGGAGTTGGCTTGCTTTCGCTAGTCGCGGGAGCCCCTGCAGTTGCGCCTGGCTCCGAGGTCTTCGCCGCAGCGTCTGCTGGTTTGGCGTCGGCTGACGTATCGGCAGGCGCCGGTGACGGCTGGCCCACGATCGAAAGCTTGTCTTCTTTTGGAAGGTTGTCATTGTCGAAAACCCTGGGCTTGGCCTTCGGCTGGCTGGGATCCTTGCGAACTTGCCGGGCGTAGTCGCCAAGCGAAGAGCCGGACGAAGACTGGGTCGGAGCGCTTGACTGAGCCTGTTTTTGGGCTCCAGAAGTTTGCGCCCCGGCCGGAAGGGCCAGTAGAGCGCAAGACAACAGGAGTCCGAACCCACATTGTGCGATGCGTTTCATAGCTTCCATATTTTTTCCTCTCAAGCTTGACTGTCTGGCAGAGGCGGCATCATCCACCGCCCTCTCGCCATTGATTTCTTCGTTCGATCTCTTCATCATCAATTCTTTCATCCGCGATCCTTTATCTGCGATCTTTTATCTGCGATCCGCGAAACCGGCTCCGGCGGCCATGATCTTGCTCTTGGGTACTCGCCTTTCAGTCAGGAAACCTCCGATGCTTCGATCGAGGTGAGCCGCCTCCTGGGCGATGTCGGAAGCCAGTTGCGCCGCCAACTCAGGATCGCGGTTATTCGCCAGTTGTTGGGCATATCCGGAGATCGTGGTCAGCGAGGTGCGCAGATCGAGAGCCATCTCGGCCGAGATTTCGCTGTGCAACTCCTGCTGCTGCCGGATGCGTTCAAACTCGCTGAGGTCGTTGATCAGGCAGGCCGCACCGAGTAACGTCCCGTCAACCGAAGGCACCGGAGAAACTGTTGCCGAAATATGGCGCTTCTCGCCGGCAGGGGTTGCGTAGTCGGCCTCCACATGGCGGCGGCCGCTGCCTTCCCGCAGGACGGAGTGCACCTCTTCG
>WNFG01010334.1_pt1 | contig 14882 bp, 17 predicted proteins | sample 5400431 | NCBI WGS metagenome assembly WNFG01 (sample SAMN13153346, study PRJNA577476) | soil metagenome | isolation source: 120 cm saprolite under Douglas fir tree site 2 hole 3 replicate 2 | place: USA:California | collected 2015-04-18 | reverse complement strand
CCTCTTCACTCCACTCGGGGCGTGTCTTGCTCATCGGGCGGTCTCCCTTGCCGGACGGAAATTTCTGCGCGGCCCCTGATGCTGCCCCGAGCCGTGCGCGCTGTCAATCGTCCCTTTCGTTACCCACAATGCACCCCGCGGTCGCCATCCTGGGAAGGTCGCCGATGCGTACCCTCGATCGTAACTGGCCGTTTCCTCTCGTATTTCCCGATGGCCCGGCCCTTGCTCTCCCTGTACCGCCATGGATACCCAACAGCAGCAGCGCAGCCGCCGCGTTCACTCTCGTGCGGGCGTATCGTGGACCGCCTGGGTCACGTCCGGAAGCCGCCGAGTCCGTTGCCACACGGTCGATCTCAGCGTCAACGGGGCCAAGCTCAGGCCACGCGGCGAGATGCAGCCCGGCATGCCGGTGAACGTGCAGCTTTATCCGCCGGAAGGCAAGCCGGTCCACGTCGCAGCAGTCGTCTGGCGCGTGGACTCGGACGCGATGGCGCTGCTCTTCCTCAAGAGCATCCCGGTGCAGGCGACCGGCAGCAAGTCGTGGCAGGAGAACGGCCGCCGGGGCTGGAGGTAAGCTCCGCCGCGGCCTGGGCCCGGCGCCTCAGCTCACCCGGCGGTCGCGGCCCGCCCAGAAGGGCTCGCGCAGCTTGTACTTCTGCAGCTTGCCGGTCGCGGTCCGCAGCAGCGCCTCGCGAAACTCGATCGCGGTCGGGCACTTGAAGTGCGCCATGCGCCCCCGCGCGAAGTCGATCAGGTCGCGCTCGGTGGCCTGCTGCCCGGGACGCAGGACCACCAGGGCCTTGATGGTCTCGCCCCACTTCTCGTCGGGCACCCCGATCACCGCCACCTCCGCCACCGCGGGGTGCTGGTAGAGACAGTCCTCCACCTCGATCGACGAGACGTTCTCGCCGCCGGTGATGATGACGTCCTTCTTCCGGTCGGCGATGACCGTATATGCTCCCTCCGCGTGCCCGCCGTCGCCGGTGTGGAACCATCCGTCCGCGAGGGCCTTGGCGGATTCCTCGGGCTGATTCCAGTAGCCCTCGAAGACGTGGTTCGACCGGGCGAGGATCTCGCCGCTCGGGTCCACGTCCATGCGCACCCCGACCGCGGGGACCCCGGCCCGCGAGAGCCGCTTCGCGCGCTCGGCCGGGTCGAGCTGGTCCCACTCCTGGGGCGCGCGGTTGATCGTGAGCAGCGGCGACGTCTCGGTGAGCCCGTAGATCTGGATGAACTCCCAGCCGAGCTCGGTCTCGACCCGCTCGATGGTCTTGGACGGCGGAGGCGCGCCGGCCACCACGACCCGCACGCGCCCCTTGCCGGGCACCGCCTCTCCCCGCTTGCGGCGGGCGCCCGCCGCGTCGAGGACCGCGTTGATCACCGCGGGCGCGCAGTTGAACAGGGTGACGCCCTCGGCCTCCACGCGGCGCAGGATCTCCTCGCCGTCGATCTTCCGGATGATGACCTGGCGGGCCCCCATCGCGGTCACCGCGTAGGGCATGCCCCAGCCATTGCAGTGGAAGCTGGGCAGGGTGTGCAGGTACACGTCGCGGTCGGAGACACCCACGTGCCACCCGAACGTCACCGCGTTGAGCCAGCAGCCCCGGTGGGTGAGCTGCACCCCCTTGGGCCGCGCGGTGGTGCCCGAGGTGTAGTTGATGGAGACGGTCGCGTTCTCGTCGGTCACCCCGAAGCGCGGGCGCGAGTCCCGGCGGTCGAGGAGCCGGGCGTCGCTCGCTGCGCCCAGGATGATGCGGTGCTTGACCGGGATCGCCCGCAGGCTCTCCTCCAGCTCGGGATCGATCAGGGCGACGGTGGAGCCGGAGTGCTCGATGATGTAACGGATCTCCTCGGCGTTGAGCCGGAAGTTGACCGGCACCAGGACCCGCCCGAAGACGCTCACCCCGAACAGGGTCACCAGGAAGCGGGCCGCGTTCGGCGAGACGATCGCCACCCGCTCGCCTTCGCCGACCCCGAGGTCGTCGAGCGCGGCGGCCATGCTCCGGCACATCGCCGCGAACCGCCGGTAGGTGATGCGGCCGAGCCCGCCGCCGGGCGGGTTGGGCTCGTCGACGATGGCCTCGCGCTCACCGTAGACGAGCTCGGCACGCTCGAGGAAATCGGCCAGGGTCAGCGGGATGATCATGTGGGCCTCCTGTGGACCCGAGAATCGGCCGAAACCCGGGGCCGCGTCAAGGCCTCCCCGGCGTCAGGAAGCCGCCGGGCGCGCCCGGGAGGCGGCGATGGCCGCGATGCCGTTGCACACGACGCGCGCGGCGGTCAGGGCGGCGACTCCGTTCGGGTCCCGCTCCGGCACGAACTCGACGAGATCGAACCCCACGATGGTCGCCTTGGCGGCCACCCCGTGGAGGAGCTCGAGGACCTGGTGGTACCAGAGCCCGCCCGGCACCGGCGCCATCACCGCCGGCATGATCGAGGGATCCAGTCCGTCGCAGTCGACGGTGATCAGACAGCGGGCCCCGACCGGGACCCGGTCGAGCGCAACGCCGATCCCGGCGCGATGCACCTCGGCCGCCGTGACGATCGACGCGCCCCATCCGCGCGCATCGGCGACCTCGGCGGCTCGTGCGCTGCCGATCCCTCGCAGACCGACCTGGACCATCCCCTCGATCCAGTCCATCTCCGATGCCCGCCGCATCGGGCTGCTGTATCCGAACCGCTCCCCACGAACCTCGTCTCGCCAGTCGAGATGCGCATCGACCTGGACGACCGTGAGAGACCCCCGGCCGGCGAATGCTTGAAACATCGGAATCGGAACCGAATCGTCGCCTCCGAGCACCACCGGCACGACCCCCGCCTCGAGCAGGCGTCCGATCGCGCCCTGGATGCGCTCGCGCGTGCCGCCCGGATCGGACGGATCCCCGACCAGGTCCCCACAATCGACGACCGCGGACGGGCGCAGGCCCTCGAGGTCGAAGTCGTACTGCTCCGGCAGGGTGGCATATCCCTTCAAGATCGCCCGCAGCGCCCCCGGGGCGCCCGCGGAGTGGCTGGATTGTCCCACCGTGTACGGCGTGGCATCCGGGATGCCGAGCACCGCGATCGACGCCCCGGTCGGATTCGCGCACGCAGGGAAGCCCGCAAAGGTCGGCACGGTGATCGATGGTACGTCCCGACGAGCTTCCGCGGGGTGGAAACTATCTGCCCGGTGACCCGTCCCGGGGTGTACCGTCGGCTTGCTGACCGTCCCTCCCGGGACCGACGGTCGGGCGGGGAGGCACCTCCAGAGGAGCTGGCGGAGATGCCCTTACGCTCTTGGGTTCTGCCGCACGGGGCGACCGGGACCTCCCAATGCGGTAGGGACCGAGGAGCGTGCCCAGCCCGAGACGTCGACGACGCGTCGTGGTGGTTCATGTCGGGCGACGGATGCCTCGCGGCGTCTTTCGCGCGCTCGACGTCGAGCACGACATCCTCGAAGCTGCGGGCCTGCGTCGGGGGCTCGCTCTCCTCCGCGCCCAGACCGGGCGCGTCGATCTGGTCATCGTCATGGGCCTGACCCAGGCCGGCGGGACGCCCTATGCGGCGGGCGTCACGCTCCTCACCGACATCTTCAAGCACTGGCCCTGGATTCCGGTGCTCGTCTTCGCTCATCCAGGGCCGGGCACGGAGCTGCGGGCCGATGTACTCCTGAGCGGGGTCCGGGCCGTCCTCCCGCATCCCGCGTCCGGTCCCACGCTCAAGCGGGCCATCCGGCAGATCCTGAGCCGGGCTCCGACCCGGGATCCTCAGAACGGGGCGACGGCCATGAAGCGGGTGCGGGCGTTCCTCGACGACCACGACGACTCCCGGTACCGCCTCGCCGACCTGGCCCAGCGGGCCGGACTGAGCCGCTCGTATTTCTCGACCCGATTCCACGCGGTGCTCGGGATGTCGCTGCGCGAGTATCGGCGGACCCGGCGACTCGCCCGGGCCCACCATCTGATGATGACGACGTCGCTCTCGCTCGCGGCCATCGCGGCGGAGGCGGGCTTCTACGACCTGCCGCACTTGGACAAGGCGTTCCGCGGACGCCTGGGCATGGCGCCGAAGGAATTCCGGCGCGCCCTCACCGCCCGTCGCTAGCCGACGGCGGATGATTCCCACGTAGATTATTCCCTCCCGATCGGGCACGTCGCCTGGTCACGAGCGTCTCGACGGCAGCCTGAAGATGTCCGGGCGTGAGGTGGCTGTAGCGCGCCAGCAGCCCCAGATTGCTCCACCCGCCGAGCGCCATAATGGTGCGCGCGTCGACGCCGGCCATGGTGAGCCGGCTCGCCCAGGTGTGGCGATTCGCGTGCCACGTGTAGCCGGTGAGCTGAACGACCTCCTTCCCGGCCTCCATGAGGGCCGCCCGGGCGGCCTCCACGGCCCGCGGGAAGAAGTCGTCGGGCCGCGCGGGCGCATCCGGAAAGACGCCTTCACGAGGATCCCGGAGGCGCTTCCGCTCCGTGGCCAGATCGACCAGCAGCTCCCGCACGAGGGAGTTCATGGGCACGACGCGAGAGCGTCCGATGCACGGTCACTTGGGTGCGGCGCCGAGTTCAACCCGGAGGGTCACGCTGGACGATGTCGACGAGGACTTGCTGAAGTCAGCACTCCTCGCGTTCGAACACTATGGTCAACGGCTCGCAGATCATCGCGAGGCCCGCCCGCTGTGTGTCATGGCAGGTCCATGTCTTTCTGGCGATCGGCGCGGTGCCGGTGATCCATGGCCGCGTTTATCTTCTCGTGGAGCCACGCCGCATAGCTGGTCAATGCCGCGGACGCCGCCCACGCCAGCGCCACACGCCACGACCCCCATAGGAGCAAGCCCACCAACCCACCGAACCACACGCCCAGTACCGAAAGGAGAAGGACAGAGTGCACGGGCATGACGGGGGTCCTCCCTCCGGCGTTGTGATGGTTCACTCCACCTCCGGCCGTGCAGGATCGGAGGTCACAGTGCTATCCTCCTCGCCGTTATGGCTGCGCCGTGGGCGGTGTCATGCTCCTGCGGGTGGGTCGCGGTCGCCGAGACGCTCGACGAAGCCAGCGCGCTCGTCGAAGTCCATGCTGAGCAGGCCACCTGGAGCACCAGCCACGCCGTAACGATCAAGGGCAATGTAGACAATCGGGCGCGGCGCCGGCGACGGGGACCGCCCTCCGAGAGCGCCCCGATCTGACCCTATCTTGGGTTGTCCCTCGGGAGCTGAGAGAGGTCAACTCGCCGGAGCCGGCTCCTTGGCCGGATGCACGATCTGCGCTCCGCAGGAGCAGGTTAGCCAGGCGTAGATCATCGTGAGCCCGTTGAAGGCTGTCCTATACGTGTGGTCTCGCCCAACGCGTCAAGGTCTTTTAGGATGGTTGGGGCGGGACCTGAACGAATAAACAATCCCTCTTTCGAGAACGCGTGCGCTTCCCCGTTGCCGATCAGGTAGTCGCAGTCTTGCCCGATCACGATTCGGTGGTCCGTCGCGAGCAGACTGAGCGGTACTAATGCGCCTTCGACGCTTCGGACGCGCAAGTGGAGAAATCCGACGTGGGCTGGTGGGAGCCGCTTGGCAGATGGCATAGGGCAACCTCTCTCGGGGGCGGCCCGCCTGCCTCTCCTCAGCGGGGGGCGCGACTATAACACGCCTCTGCCATTCGCGGTCCTAGCTGTTTGACCCTCCCCGTAGAATGGAAGTCATGACCACCCAACGTCTTTGCACCCGCGAGAAGTACAGCCAGAACGCCGCGGACACGGCATGGGCCTCGTAGAGTTGCGGGTGGCGCAGGATTGGGTCGCTTTGGGTGCCGACTGGCGACCACGATGCGAACGACAGTCAAGCTGATTGGCTTGCGGAAGCCAACACCCCTGGTTGCCTTTCGCGGTAGGCTTACTGGGGTGACACGTCACACGGCCGGTCGCAACGAGCTACACGCCTTCATCGTTACTCATCGGCACTGCAACCACATGCGCGCGGACCTTGGGCGCCAGGAACCGAGTCGGGTTATCAACTTTGGATTACGTGCCAGTGCGGCACCGAGTTTAAGCGTAGGGTGACCGCAGACGGCGATGGAGTTCGATTTGTCTTACTGGCGTTGTGAGGGACAATCTAGCGAGCCGTGAAGAAGCCCGGCCCACAATGGCGCGTCGCTTGTTCGTGTGGCTATGAACGGGAGACTTCATCAGCCTGGGCCGCTACTGCGATTGCCCGTCTTCACGTCAAGCTGATCTTAGGTGCCCGACAGTCGGAACACACCTTCGCGATAGAAGAGCCACCGAGTGAGGACCCCGAGTCAGGACGGCTACCGTTGGTGTGAACCGCTAGTGGTCGTCAATCCACTTCTTTGCCATTAGCAGCGAGTACGTTACAGCATCATCCTCCGAATCGAACGACACTTCGACCGGCGCGCTCACGGATGTCTGACGGACCGTCCCGCCTTGATAGATGGACACAAGCGCCTTCGGTCGCCAGCGTTGGCCATCTGACTGGTACGCCTGAACCGCGATGAAGTGGCCACGATACTCGATATCGGGAGTCTGGCTCATACTGCCTGCCTCACTTTTGGCGACCTTCAGGCAGCCCAGAAATCCTCAGCAGCGTGCGGCTGGGTGGGCTGCTGACCGGATGGAGCGGACGACTCCCGGCCCCAACAGATCATGGCCGGGGGAGACAACTCCCAGCGACAAGGAAGCCCCTGACCCGCTCGCACTCACGGGCCCGCTCGGCATCTCTCTCCTCCCATGCCTTGCGGATCTCCTCCTGCCGGCGCGGCGATATCGAGCAGCCGTGGAGATTCCGGCCATGAGCAGCCCGACCAGGATTCCGGGAAGGTTCTCCCTCACTACTCGATCACCTGATCCGTACGAAGCAAGAGCGCCGGCGGGATCGTCAGGCCGAGGGCTTTGGCGGTCATGAGGTTGACAACGAGGTCGAACTTGGAGGGTTGCTCAACGGGGATGTCCGCAGGCTTAGCGCCCTTGAGGTCACCCCCGGGGTCGTGGGTGATGACGTCGCGAGAATCCCAATGACGGGGACGCGTTTCGGAGTCTGGCCGTGCGCGGCGAGCGGCGGGGCGAGGAGGCCGCTCGCCAGGGTGTCGAGAAACGCTCGTCGGTCCACCACCAAGCCCTCACTTGGCCGCATCGTTTAGGAGGGACGGGGCGGGGCGGCCAGCAGCGACCTTACTACAGCCGAGTCACGTGCAGGAGTCAGGCAGGGCAGCCGCCGGGGGAGGCGAACTAGCCGATGGACGACTTGGCGCCGCAGGAGCACGCTAGCCAGACACACGCGCCGTCCCTCCCGCCATCCGGATCACCGCACCGCCGGTGCTCAGCGACAAAGGCCACCAAGGCGGTGAGCACGTCCGGCATGGGGCGCGGAGCGTAGCACGGTCCAGTTGTCCGGTGGAAGAGCCCGAGGTGGCGGCCTATCGATGGACAGCCGAGCGCAAGCAGCGGCTCCCCATTCGGCGTACACTTCCCTCAGATCCACGGAAGTGAGCGGGAGGCGGTCATGAAGAAGATCCTCAGTGTGGCGCTCGTGGCTACGCTCTTCCTCGCCCTCGCCGTTCCCGTCTCTGCTGGGAGTGGGCATGGCGGAGGGGGCCGCGGCGGCTTCCACGGTGGGGCCCGTGGCGGATCTCGCGGCGGATTCCATCACGACGGCTTCCATCGCTTCGGCTGCTGCTTCGGCCCCGCCTTTGTCGGTGGGGTCTTCGTCGGCTCCGCCCTCGCTTACCCGTACTATGCCTATCCCTACGCCTATCCCCGGCGCCGGTCTACCAGACGCAAGTCTCCGTGGCGCCCTCAGTCCAGCGGGACGTCTGCTACACCGGCGGCTGCTACCACCTGCAAGGCGATGGAGTGACGGTCGCCTATGCGTGGATCTGGGTGCCGGCCGCGCCGCCACCGCCCCCAGCTCCACCGGACCGGTAACGGCACGCTGGAATTCGCCCCTCCCCCGGCGCGCCCGGACGGCCTGTCGCGTCTGCGCCGGTGCTGGGGGAGGTGACGTAATTGCTCGCGGTCTACTTTGATAAGACCGGCACACACGCGCAGTCATGCAGTGAGGCAGGATCTCCCGCATGCGCCAGCGTACGTGGATGGCGGGGCAGCCGCCCTGATGCGAGCGGTATGGCCTGTCCCTTTTGCGATCGCCGCCCTGCTCTCTCTCGCCGGCTGCTCCGCCGGCGTGCTCGCGATCTGCACGTCCGCCGGCGGCACGTATGCAGCAGGGACCTGCACTCGCTGGAGTGCGGGGCAGCAGGCAGCCGAGCAGCAGTGCGAATCCCACGGAGGCGTGTACCTGGGAGGCCAAGACATCTGCGTGGTCGGCGCGGGCGGGCCTTAGACGATGCTGATGAGGACTTGCTCAAGTCGACGCTGCTGGCGTTCGAGAACTGGGTGTCGAGGAGGAATGGCGTCGGAGCACGTGTTTCCGCCCCTTCCACCGGCTTCACTCGATCGAGACGACAGCGTGGCCTACCTCATCGGGTTGCAGGCGAAGCGGAGGGGATGCCGACGACGACCTTGCTCCGCTCGGCGGCGCGGCGGCAGCTCTATAGTGCGAGTTCGGACCGTCGGCCCTACTGCCTCACAACCATGCCTCGACTGCAGCAACCAGGACGAGCAGGACGGCGAGGGCGAAACAGAAGCCTACGGCGGTGGCCTGGGCAATCTGGTCCGGCTCGAATTCCGGATCCTGTGTCGGGATCATCATGTCGCCGGTGTACACCCGTCCCGGGGTCGCGTCGAGTACTTCTAGCCATTCTGCGCGCCCCCAGGTGGACTACGACTTGTCCTTCGGCTCCCACCCACGCTCCCCTTCCCGGTACTTCGGCTGCTTGACCTTTGAGATGTCCACCCAACTAGCACAGGAACTAGCTCGCCCCGCGGCCATCGCTCACGACGCAGCGGCGCCACGTGGTTGACGGTCCTTGGCAGTTCTCGTTTCAGACGGCCGCGTCAACCGACTGAATTCCTTCCATTCTGCTCGCTGGTGTGCGTCTTGCTGCCGCCCTGAGTGGCGGTGTCCGCCGATGGGGGTGGCGCAAATGACGCGCTTGGCCATGCTGCGGTTGGTCGTACTCGGAAGTCTGGCCGGCTGTACGACGTACCGGACGATGGACGGCGAGGCGGTAGGCCGAATGTCGCTCCAATTCGTCGGGCTCATCGTCATCGCTTTTCTGCTCTATCTTGGCCTGAGCAGCGCCATCGCGCGAATCTCTCAACGGTCGCGCCTGATGAAGCTAAAGCAGGCCATGCGCCATAGGCCCCGGCGGATACCGCAGATTCGGCGCTGATCACGGTCTCGCTCCTGTCTGCTGCACTCCCCATCCATCCCGGACCCGCCCGTGCCCGCACTAGTTCAAACGCGGAAGCTGGTCGAGGACGAGACGGGCGCGGCCACGCTGCTGGCCGTTCCGACCCGCGCTGATCGCGGCCTATCGCCTGGGCGTCGAGGGCAGGAAATGAACCACCGCCGTCTCCAGGTCGTACATCGCCCCGGCGATCTTAACGGCGCCGATGGTCTCGAGCTCGGCGATGACTGCACTACGGCTTCGGATCTCGGCCATGGTGAGCTCGACATTCTTTCGCGCCACCGCGTCGACGAAGCCGTAGTTCTTCGCGGAGCGCTCGCCCTGATACGAGGTGGCATCCACCGCCGGCTGGATCTTGGCGAGCAGGCCGGAGAGGTTGCCCAGTTGGACCCGGTCGATGGCACCCTTGATCGCGCCGCACGCGGTGTGGCCCATGACCAGCACGACCTTCGCGCCGGATAACTTGCAGGCGAACTCCATGCTGCCAAGGGTGTCGTCGTTGGCGACGTTGCCGGCTACGCGGGTGTTGAACACGTCGCCGATGCCGAGGTCCATGATCGTCTCGGCAGGCGCGCGAGAGTCGATGCAGCTCAGGAGCACCGCGGCCGGATACTGTCCCCTCGCGCTCGCTTTCTGCTGAGCCAAGTAGTCCTGCGTTGTCTTGTGCCCCATGCGGAAGCGCTCATTGCCGTTTTTCATGAGCTGGATGATCTCGTCTGGCGTCAGCTTGTCGCGCTGCGCCTTGGTCAGTGCGGCTGCCCAGGCAATCCGGCCCGGGAGCGCGGACCCAACGAGCGCGACCGCGCCGGCTACGCCGGCGGCTTTGAGGAATGCCCGCCGGCCGAGACCCTCCCGATTGCGCATATTGATTCTCCTCGATGAGGCTTGTTGTCAAACCGCCCTACGACGCCAGCCCCAATGCCCTAGCAGTCGTCGGCTGTAACATTCTAGGCTAGCACGCCCGCAGCGTCACTCGACCCGTTCATCATCATGGCCTTGCCCGGCGCGTTCTGCGGCACCACGCCGAGCGTGCCCGCCCTCATGGGCGCGATCATGAGCGTGGGCGTGGCCACCGCGGACGCGCGCGCCGCCGCGCTCGCGGCGGGCGCCACCCGCCTGCGCCCGGTGCTGATGACCGCGCTGGCCATGATCATCGGCATGCTGCCGATGTCGCTCGGGCTCGGAGAGGGCGGCGAGCAGAACGCCCCGCTCGGCCGCGCGGTCATCGGCGGGCTCGCGGTGGCCACGTTCGCCACCCTGTTTCTCGTCCCGGTCCTCTACAGCCTTCTCCGCCGCCGGGCCCCCCGCGCGAGGACTTCCTCGGCGAGCCCGAGACGGACACGCAGGAGCCGCGTCATGCCTAGGACTCGAACCACGTGGGCCGCCCTCGCCGGGCTGGCCATCCTCGCCGGGCTGCTCGTGACCAGGTTCGTGCCGCGCATGCGGAAGGACACCGAGCTGGTCGATCTCAACCTGCCCAGCAGCATCCAGGCCAGCGAGGAGACCGCCATCTACGCGCGCAGCAGCGGCTACGTGCGCGAGCGCTACGTCGACGTCGGCGATCGGGTGGCGGCCGGGAAGGTGCTCGCCCAGATCGACACCCCGGAGCTGGACCAGGAGCTCGTCCAGGCCCGCGCGACGCTCCAGCAGGCGCGCGCCTCGCTCGACCAGGCCCGAGCCAACGAGACCTTCGCGGGCGCGACCGCCGACCGCTTCACCCGGCTCGAGGCGAGCGTGGAGGCCGCGCGGCCCCGCCCGCTGAACCGGCCGCGTTGACTCGAGCCCGGCCCTGGGCGCACCATGTCGCATGGCGGCGCGCCCAGGGGCCGAAGCGTGAACCCCGACGTGGTCCGCGCCATCGCCGGCCTGAGGGCGGGCGACGTCCTCTCGGCCGGGCAGGCCGCCTTCTTCGACCGCGTCGCCCGGCGCGGGGTCGTGTCCGTTCGCTTCGAGATCCGGGCGCTCCTCTACGCGGGGGTCCTCCTGCTCACCGCGGGAGTCGGGGTCCTCGTCGCCCAGCACCAGGATGAGATCGGCCCGCTCGCCATCGCGACCGGCATCGCCCTCGCCGCGGCCGGCAGCTTGATCTGGGTCACCCGTCGGGCCGCCCCCTTCTCGTGGGGCGAGGCCCCGTCCCCGAGCCTGGCCTTCGACTACGTGCTGCTCCTGGGCCTGCTGCTCGTCGCGGCGGATCTCGCCTACGTGGAGATGCAGTTCACGGTGCTCGGCGCTCACTGGGCCTACCATCTCCTGATCGTCGGCGTGCTCTACCTGCTGGCCGCCTACCGCTGGGATTCGCGCACCGCGCTGGGCCTGGCCCTCGCCACGCTGGCCGCGTGGCGCGGCCTCTCGCTCAGCCTGGTCCCGGCCGCGCTCGGCCTCGGCGTCGCCGCCGACCTGCGGGCCAGCGCCATCGTCCTGGGCGCGCTCTACGTGGCCGCCGCCGCCCTCTCGGCCTGGCTCGCGCGCAAGGCCCACTTCGAGGAGGTCTTCGCCAACGCGGGCCTGCTGCTCCTGCTCGGCGGGCTCCTCTCCGGCGTGCTCGACGACCGCGAGGCGTGGAGCGTGTGGCTCGTCGCGGTGCTGCTGACCGCGGGCGGCGTCATGGCGGTCGCGCTCCGCCTCGGCCGCTCGCTCTACTTCGCGGTCGGCCTCGTGGCCGCCTACATCGCGCTCGTGCGCCTGCTCTTCGAGCCCTTCCGGTACGGGCAGCACGCCGACAGCATCCCGCTGCTTCTCGCCGCGCTGCTCGGCTCCGCGGTGCTCGCGCTGATCTTCTGGGCCCACCGGCGGATGCGGGAGCGATGAGGCCGGAGGCGATCGCCTGGGAGCGGGCCGCGGAAGTCCACGCGGCCGCGCGGGGCTGGCGGCGGGCCGGGGCCATCGACGAGGCCACCCTCGAGCGCATCCGCGAGGCGTTCCCCGATCCGTGCGTGACGCCCGGGGCAGTGTGGCGCGTGCTGACCGGAGGCATGGTCGCGGCGATCGTGCTCTGCACGTTCGTCGCGGTGGCCCTCGGGCTCTGGCGCAGCTCGACCGCGATCCAGATCCTCCTGTTGCTCTGGGGCGCGGCGTGCCTCGTCGTCACCGACGTGCTCGAGGCCTCGCCCCGCTCGGCCCGCCGCGGGGCCGCGGGCGCGACCTCCCTGCTCGGCGTGGGATTCTTCCTGCTCGGGCTCGGCCTGTTCCTGGTCGAGAGCGTGAGGCTCCACGTCGACGACGCGATCGACCTGCTCCTGGTGGCGGCCGTGTGCGCGTGCGCCCTCGCGGCCTGGCGCTGGGGCAGCCCACTCTTCGCGGGGCTCGGCGGCGTCGCGCTCTTCTGCTACCTGGCCCGGCTGCCGAACGGGCGGATCCTCTGGCTCCTGGCCGGCGCGGCGCTGACCGGGCTCTGGGCCTGGCGGCTCGACGAGGCCCGGCTCGCCCCGTCCCACCGGATCGGCGCCGCGGTCCTGACCGTGGTCGGGATCGGCGCGGTCTACGCGGCCGCGAACGTGTACTCGCTCGACGAGGGATCTCTCGAGCACCTCGCCCGGCTCGCCCCGAGCCGCGAGGACCTGCCGCGGGGCGCGCGTCTGGCTGCGGCGGTGGCCACCGTGCTCCTGCCCCTGGCGGTGCTCGCGTGGGGCCTCCGGACCCGCCGGACCTTCGTCCTCGACACCGGGATCGTGCTGCTCGCCCTGTCGCTCGTCACCCTGCGCCAGTACGTCCACGTGGCACCGCTCTGGGTCGTACTCATCCTCGCGGGCGCGCTGCTCGTGGTCCTGGCGCTCGTCGTCGAGCGGGCCCTGCGCCGCGCGCGAAGCGGGGAGATCGCGGGATTCACCGCCGACCCGCTCTTCTCGGACGAGCGCCGGCAGCAGATCCTCCAGGTCGTGCCGGTGGTGGCCGCCTTCACCCCGGCGGCGCGCGCGCCGGGGGCGGACCCCGGCTTCGCGGGCGAGGGCGGCCGGTTCGGCGGCGGCGGCGCGCAGGAAAAATTCTGAGGAGCCCGAAGGAGGGCGAGATGAAGTTCGGCATCCACATCGGTCACATGGGCGGTCCCCTGGACGAGATGCGCAAGCTGTGGAAGTTCGCCGACGCGCAGGGCTTCGACTGGTTCTCGGTCTCCGACCACTTCCAGGAGTCGCCGCCGCGCGGGGGCGACATGGACTGCTACGAGGCCATCGCGACCCTGACCGCGGCGGCCATGGACACCCGGAAGATCCGGCTCGGCAGCGGCGTCTACTGCGTCGCCTACCGTAACCCCGGGCTGCTCGCCAAGTCCCTGACCACCATCGACCATCTCTCCCACGGCCGCGTCGACTGCGGCCTCGGCGCCGGCTGGCACGACGTGGAGGCAAAGGCCTTCGGGTACCCGTTCCCCTCCATCGGCCCGCGGGAGGACATGCTCGAGGAGTACGCGCAGATCATGCGGCTGCTGCTCGACCCCGAGCGCCGGCGCGTCACCTTCGAGGGCAAGCACTTCCGCATGGTCGACGCCCCCAACAACCCGAAGCCGCTCCAGCCCCGCATCCCGATCTGGATCGGCGGCCGCGGCGAGAAGCGCACTCTCCGCGCGGCCGCGAAGTACGCCGACGGGTGGAACGGGGCCTACATCGGTCCGGAGGACTGGACCCACAAGAGCGCGGTGCTCGACCGGTGGTGCGAGACGGAGGGGCGCGACCCGAAGACGATCATGCGCACCGTGAACCTCGGCTTCTATCTGGGCGCCGACGCGCGGGGCGCCGCGCGGGCCGAGGAGGTCTTTCGCCGCCACTGGGGCGGCAGCCCGGACCGCGCCGACCGCACCGGCTACCTGCGCGGCACGGTCAAGGACGCGCGGGCGATGGTGGACCAGTTCCGGGCGCTCGGCTGCACCCGGCTCTGCATCGCGTTCCGCGAGGGGCCGTACGACTGGGACGCGCTCCACGCCTTCGCGTCCGAGATCGTGCCCGCCCGCTGACCAAAGGAGAGCTCATGCTCAACCCCGGAGACAAGGCCCCCGACTTCGTGGGGCGCGATCACAACGGACAGACCGTGAAGCTGGCGGACCTCACGGGCAAGACGGTCGTGCTCTGGTTCTACCCCAAGGCCGACACCCCCGGCTGAACCGCGGAAGGTTGCGGGTTCCGCGACCTGAAAGCCGAGTACGACCGCAAGAACGCCGTGATCCTCGGCGTCTCCTTCGACACGCCGGCCGAGAACCGGGCGTTCGCCGAGAAGTTCCACTTCAACTTCCCCCTGATCTCCGACACCGACCGCGCCATCGGGACCGCGTACGGGGCCAACGCCGACCCGGCCAAGGGCGCGCAGCGCGTCGGGGTCATCATCGGACCGGACGGCAAGATCAAGGAGTGGCACGCGCGCGTCGACGCGCGGGCCTGGCCCGCCGCCGTCGTCGGCACGCTCTAACCCGAGGAGGATCGCGATGGCGGCCAAGAGATCGAAGAAGAGGACCGGCGGCAAAACTGGGCTACCGCACGGCAGCCAGATGATGCAGTCGGACCAGCCGTGCCGCATCGAGATTCACGTGGCGCCGCCCCGGAAGGCCGAGCGGCAGCACGCGAGGCCCGGAGCCGGCATCAAGCGCTCGCGGGCCGCGATGCTCAAGA
>WNFG01002684.1_pt1 | contig 14886 bp, 11 predicted proteins | sample 5400431 | NCBI WGS metagenome assembly WNFG01 (sample SAMN13153346, study PRJNA577476) | soil metagenome | isolation source: 120 cm saprolite under Douglas fir tree site 2 hole 3 replicate 2 | place: USA:California | collected 2015-04-18 | reverse complement strand
GAGGCGTTGCAGGATTTCGGATGATTCGCTGCGGCGTTCGGCCTGCCTGACAGCGCGGCGGCGCACGAATTCGAGGAGTTGCGATTTCAAGTTGAGATGAGTTTCCCAAAGCTCGCCGTCGTCGACGTTTTCGATTCCCTCCCAGATGCGAGCTTCGCTACTATGATCGTGCCAGCCAGTGCCGAGGTGGCGGTCATACAAACGAAACATTTGCGGCGCGAGCCAGGAAGGAACGTGGACGCCATTAGTGATGTGTCCGATAGGCACTTCGTCTTCCTGCTTGCCCGGGGTCAGACCTGACCACATAGCGCGAGAGACCTCGCCGTGCAACGCGGAAACTGCGTTGGCGCGGCGGGAAAGACGGAGAGCGAGCACGGTCATGCAGAAGTCTTCTTCGCCATTATTCGGATTTTCGCGGCCGAGACCGAGGAAGCTTTCCGGGGAGAGTCCGAGCTCTTCGCGGATAAGACCCAAGTGTTCTTCCAGAAGAGCGGCATCGAAGCGATCGTGGCCGGCAGGGACAGGAGTGTGAGTGGTGAAAACCACCTCGCGAGAAACGCGCGATACGGCATTGTCGAAACTGACTCCTTCTTCTTCCATGCGAAGGCGAACCGCTTCGAGAACGGCAAAGGCGCTGTGACCTTCGTTGAGATGGAGAACGCTGGGAGTGATTCCCATGGCACGAAGAGCGCGGAGGCCGCCGACGCCGAGTAGCAATTCCTGACGAATACGGTTGCGGCGGTCACCACCGTAAAGGGTAGATGTAAGTTCTCGATCTCCGGGGGCGTTGCCTTCAACATTGGAATCGAGGAGAAACAAGTCACGGCGTCCAACTTCGACCCGCCAGACTTTGGCGCGGAGGCAGCCGCTAATGGTGTCGACCTGGACAACTACCGGAGCGCCGTTCTTGCCAATGGCGGGCTCCATCGGCATCTGACTCACATCGGTTGTGAGGTATTCCTCCTGCTGCCAGCCGTTCTGATCGAGACGTTGACGGAAATATCCGCGGCCATAGAAGAGTCCGACGCCGACGAGCGGAATACCCAGGTCGGAGGCGCTCTTGATGTGATCACCAGCCAGCACGCCCAGGCCTCCGGAGTATACGGGGAGGGATTCGTGGAGGCCGAATTCCGCGGAAAAATAAGCCACTGGGCGCGGACGAAGAACGCCGGCGTGGCGCGCTCCCCAGGTGCGGTCCGCTTCCAGATACTCCCGCAGACGCCGGTAGGCGTAGTTGATGCGGCTGTGCAATGCCAGTTCTGTGGCCCTGCCCTCGAGTTTGGCGAGCGGAAAATCGGCGAGCAGTGCCACTGGATTGTGATTGACTTGCTTCCAGCGCACCGGGTCGAGATCGAGGAAAATGCTGGAGGAATCGTGATCCCAACTCCACCAAAGATTGCGCGCCAATGACCATAGGCGCTCCTGGACCGGAGCAATAAAACGATCGAGAGTCCGGGCCTCGCTCACGATGGGAGCGACTTCGGTAGCGGCCTCGGTCAGCATGCGGATTTCATCTTCGCGAAAAATGCGGGGCTCGATAGTTTGAATCACCAGAACGCCTTGCAAGACACCACGCTCGATAAACGGCACGCCCAGGAACGACTGTAAGTTGTCTTCGCCGGACGCCTTGAAATATTTGAAGCGGGGATGGGTTCGCACATGTTCCACCGACACCGGGCTTACCTGTTCCGCGACCAGGCCGGTGAGTCCCTCATGAACCGCCATCCGCAGGGTACCGATGCACTCCCGGCGAAGTCCGACGGTAGCCGCCAGCACGAGGTTGGCACGATCCGGCTCCAGCAAATATGCGGAGCAGACATCGGCCTGAAAGCGCTTAGCGATGAGAGCGACCACGTTCATGAGGGTTTCGGCGGACTTGCCGCCACCAGCCGCCAACTTCGCATTTTCGTCCACCGCCAAAACATCGCTCGCAAGGCCGCGGAGAATGTTGGAGGCGATTTCCTTAATTGTTTCTCTGTTTCCGTCCAAGGTCACATCCTGATAATCGATTTTGTACAGTAGTTCAAAAGCTAGCCGCCCGCGAGCCTAGGATATGGCCGGCACCGGATGAATCACACTATTTTACGGATAAAAATGAATTTGAGGGGCTTTAGGGTAGAAATCTGAAAGGGTGGGAGCGTATTCCTCATCATTTTGGCGGAAGGAATCAGCAATAGAACGTGAAATTTCTGTGGGCGCCGAATCTCGAAAGAACTCAACTTGCGCGCGGCTGCGCAGCCCAGGCAGAGGTAGCGCGCAAGCTGATTTAACGCCGGGCTAACCCTCCACTCTGGCAATTTGCGAAACGCGGCTGCGCCATTTACAGGCGGCCAGTCAGAGCCAGAATGACGATGATCAGCAGGACCAGACCGAGTCCGCCGCTGGGGTAGTAGCCCCATCCGGAGCTGTATGGCCAGGTGGGAAGCGCACCAAGCAACAGCAAAATCAGAATCACCAGCAGGACTGTTCGCATGGGGATCTCCCTTCAGATAACGATTCAGTCTTGAATAACAGCCAGTCTTCGAACACATCAGCTCCGAGGACGCTCAACTTGCCGCCTTGCGTTCGGTCTTCTTCTCGTCCCTTTTCTCGTCTTCGCCAATGGATTCCAGCAGGGTCTTCATTTCCTCGGCGTGTTCTTCTTCGTTGGCGAGGATGTCTTCCATCAAGCGGCGGCTGGTGGAATCGTTGTCGCCGAGATAGCGAATAATCTCGGAGTAGGACTCGATGGCAATGCGCTCGGCAATTAGATCTTCGCGGATCATTTCGACCAGCGTGGCGCCTTCCACGTACTGCGAGTGACTGCGACTGGCCAGACCTTCGGGATTGAGGTCGGGATCGCCGTCGAGCTGGACGATGCGCTCGGCGATACGGTCGGCGTGCCCCTGCTCTTCATTGGCGTGCTCGAGGAACTCTTCGGCCACGGCCTGAGAATGAATGCCTTTCGCAGTGTAGTGATGGCGTTTGTAGCGCAGAACACAAACAATCTCAGTGGCCAGGGCTTCATTGAGAACCCTGATGACAGTTTGACGATCGCCTTTGTATCCGCCGGTGACGGCGCCGTCCAGGATGTGCTGACGGGCGCGTTTGCGGATTTCTTCAATGTCGGCGACAAATGTTGGCTTCGGTTTGGGCATCGGCTTGGTGGTCATAATGAGCGGCTCCTTGCTTCAAGAACTGGTAGGCTGCGCCGAGTTTACTGCGCGCACGGCGACGGCGAACCCGACAGAGCGACTCTGGCTGAAGATCGAATGAGTCAGCATCGTTAGTTGGGATTGGTCTTGTCCTCTACCTTCTGAGCGCCTTCTTTTTTTTTGTGCAGTCTTATGGGTTGCCTTTTTAGTTGTGTGCTTCACGGCATGGCCGGTTTTTTTCGCGGTCTTCTTGGTGGCCCTGCCCGTATCCTGGGCAGCATTCTTGGTCGAGTGGCCGGCATCCTTCATGTCTTGCTTGGCACTCTGGTCTTGCTGGCTTTGGGGAAGTGCGAACGACGATCCAACCCAGGCGGCGAACAGGAAAATGGCGAGGAAAGTGCTTTTCAATACGCGCATTGAAATCCTCCTTAAAAAGTAGCGACAGGCCGAGCTGACCGCTGTTGTGATCAGGTCGTCCTTTTACGCGTTGTGTTGGGGGGCCCCCCCTGAGGCCGTGCCCAGGCTAGACGGGCACGTCGATTGGTTAGTTGCGGAGGACTGGGTTAAGGGCAGCCATAAAAATGCAATCGATGGGAAAAATGGGGTTTACTGCAATTCTCAGGGCTTAATACCCCACAGACCGGATTGCTCTTTTTCGGGGATAGCCGGAGGCTGGAGGAAACGAGGAGCCATGTCGCCCAGAATCCTTATCGTCGATGCTAACGCCCGCATGCGACGAACCATCCGCCAGATGGTCGAAGACGATACTGATTTGCAGGTCTGCGGAGAGGGCATGGACGGCCAGGATGCGATCAGGAAAGCGGAACAGTTGAGACCCGATCTGGTTATTCTCGACCTCACAATGCCGAAGATGAATGGCCTTCAAGTGGCGAGAGCCTTAAAGAGGCTGCTGCCCAAGGTGCGCCTGGTTCTATTCAGCCTGGAAGAAAATCAATTTATGCGGAATGCGGCGAAAGCTGCTGGGATTAGTGCCGTGGCCTCGAAGCGAGAGGGCAGTCGAAGCCTGTTCCAGGGCTTGCGAACGGCGCTGCAGTCGGCAGCCTGATGGCCGCTATTTTCTCCTATCTCCTAACATGTTGTTCAACGGAAAATCTCCGGTGCGTGGCGTTCGCTGCTGGGGAGTCAGACGAACGTGCTCCTCCCGATCATGGAATGGGACTCTGACTGCGCGCTCAATTCCTTCCTGGGCGTCGCGAGGAAGACTTCGCTACCGCCGAGATTCGAAGTTCTTGCACCTTCTCGCGGCCTGTGAGCCGAGTTTCCGCGCTGGACGCGGGTAGCGGAAATTTTCACATTGACATCGCTGAACGACATGAGGAGAATCAATTGGCGTTGTTATCCCCTATGTCCGCTCAACCTGAATCCAACTAGCCCGGTTATTTGCAATGGTTGTTTCCGACTCGCAAACGTGCTCCATTGACATGAGGAGAATCTCGACCGCTATGAAGCAACGATTCTGTAGGAACTCTCAAATGTGCTCGGGACTTGCTGTGCTATTGCTGGCGGTGATCTCGGCGTCGGCGCAGCAGGTGCAGAGAAACCCGATAGTCATTCATGCCACAGCGCAGGCCACAACGCCTCTAGCATTCCGAGACATGACTCCGGTTCCCTGGCACAATGCCAGCAAAGTTATGCCCGAGCATGACCGAGCGCCGTATCCGCATATCAGCAGCGCGCCCGATCCAGTGACCCAGAGCTTAACCTTACCGCCGGTCAGCACGACTCCCGGGCTGAGTTTCAATGGCATCACCGACACGCAAGGTGGAGGTTTTGTGCCGCCGGATACCAACGCAACCGTGGGCGCAACTCAGGTAGTGGAGACGGTTAACGTGGCCTATGCCGTGTACGACAAGACCACGGGCCATCAGCTCATGGCTCCGACCAACATCCAGACTCTCTACACTCCCCTTGGCGGGCAGTGCGCGACTGGGAACTTAAGCGATCCCACCGCGACCTATGACAAAGCGGCTGGACGCTGGCTGATCACGATGATCGCTTTCAACAACAATTTCACCACCAATGATGCCTGCGTCGCTATTTCCACTTCCTCTGATGCAACCGGAACCTTCCACCTTTACCAGTTCCCTTATGGCACGACCCTCCCGGACTATCCGAAGCTAGGAGTCTGGCCCGATGCCTACTACCTCACGACCAACAGCTTCCCTTTAGGCGGTGCCTTCACCGGCGCGGAAACCTGCGCTTTGGACCGCGCCAACATGCTGGCTGGGAACACCTCCGCAAAGATGATTTGCTTCAAGCGCGGGACGGCAGATTTTTCTCTGTTGCCCGCCGATCTGGATGGCGCTACAGCACCGCCTGCTGGTTCGCCTAACTACGAGTTGGAGCTGGCCACTTCGACGACTCTGAAACTGTTCAAGTTCCATGTGGACTTCATCACTCCCACCAAATCGACCTTTACGGGTCCCACGACGCTAACAGTCGCCGCCTACAGCGATGCCTGCGCTGCGACGGGCACTTGCATTCCGCAGCCCTCGCCTGGCGAAAGGCTTGATTCCCTTGGGGACCGTCTGATGTACCGGCTGGCGTATCGTAACTTCGGCAGTCACCAAGCCTTGGTGGTGAATCACTCGATCCGAGCCAGCGGCACAGGTAAAGCGGCCTCGGCCGTACGCTGGTATGAAGTGCGCAACCCGGGCTCTTCCCCGGTTATATTCCAGCAAGGCACGGTGGGCGGCGGCACCAGCTCGGTGGCGCGCTGGATGGGCAGCATCGCCATGGACAAAAACGGCGACATAGCACTCGGTTACAGCAAGTCAAGCGGCGCGCTGAAACCAAGTATCGAATACGTGGGCCGGGTTCCCACTGATGTGCTGGGCAAGATGGAGTCGCCAAACCTGATAATTACCGGCACGGGCGTCCAGACCAGCAGCTTCCACCGCTGGGGCGACTACAGCAGCATGGCGATTGATCCCGCGGATGACTGCACCTTCTGGTATACCCAGGAGTACTACAAAACCACAGGAAGCTTTAACTGGAACACTCACCTAGCTTCATTCAAATTCACAACTTGTCACTAGAAGTCGAAGCAGCAACCAGACCCGCTCCGCAAGGAGCGGGTTTTTTCTTCGGGCAGTAAGGGCACTCCACTATTCCCGATATTTTTTCAGGACCGCCTCACTGGAGATGACGCCTTCCAGGTTGCGAGAGTCGGCACGGTTTACCACGGGCACGAGGCGAACCTGGTTGACGTAGCGCAGAGCCGCCTCCAGTGGAAGATCGGGATAGAGGCAGGGTAGCGTTTGCCGGGAGATGACCGAAGCAAGGGTGAATTCTTGTTTGCCTTCGCTTGCCAGGACACGCAGCGTATCACGCGCGATGGTATTCCATCCCGTAGGGTGCATGCGGATGAAAAAGATGTCCTGCGGCGTATCCTGCACGCGGCGTGCGGCGTCGGCGACGGAATCTTCTGCGTTGAGAATGACGGAAGGCACGGGCAGCATGGCGTCTTCGATGCGAAGGATGGTCTCTTCGCGTTCTTCTTCCAACGACGGGAGCACGAGTCCGTCCTGACGTGTGAGCAAATCGAAGATGGGGATCTTCTGCAGGCTGCGGGAGACGACATACGCGATGGTATTGGCGACGATCACGGGCACAATGATCTCGTAATTGCCGCTAACCTCGAGCACCATGAAGACGGAAGTCATGGGGGCGCGGAGAAATCCGGCGAAAAGCACACCCATCCCCACCAGGACGTACGTAGCCGCTGATCCGGTGAGATGGGGAAAGAAAATGTGCTCGACTCCGCCAACGGCTCCGCCCAGCATGCCTCCGATGAACAGCGTGGGAGCAAACATTCCGCCGGGCGTTCCACTCACAAAGGAAAGCGTAGTCGCGAGGATCTTGAGCGCGGCGAGACCAGCGAGCAGTTGCCAGCTGTATTGACCGTGCAGTGCCTGGTCCATGAACTCGTAGCCAGCGCCCATGACTTGCGGAAATCCGAGAAAGGCGATGAATCCGATGAGGAGTCCGGCAAAGGCGGGTTGCCAGTACTGTGTCCATGGGGGTAAGGCTCTGAGGCGCGGACGCAGATAGCCAATGGCTTTGGCAAAGATGACGGCGGCCCCACCTCCAGCCATACCGAGGACGGCGTAGGCGAGAAGCTCCGCCGGACGTACGAAAGTTGTAGCCGGAATGCGAAACAAGGGCTCGGAACCGAGAAACCAGCGGACGATGACCACGCTGGAAACTGCAGAGAGGACGACCGAGCCGAGAATGGCGGCGCTCCAGCGGCCGATGACTTCTTCGATGACGAAAAGTACGGCAGAGATAGGAGCGTTGAAGGCGGCGGCCAGTCCGGCGGCGGCGCCGACGGGCGCCATGAGGCGAAGCTTTTCGCGTGAGAGTTGCAGTTGGCGGCCCAAGGCTGACGCCAGGCTGGCCCCGATTTGCAGCGAAGGGTCTTCGGGGCCAAGAGAGTGGCCCGAGCCAATGGCGAGGGCGCAGCAGATGAATTTTCCGATCGCGGTGCGGAACGGAATGTAGCCGTTAAAAATGTAGAGGGCGGCTTTGGTCTGATTGACTCCGCTACCACGAATACCGGGGAACAGCCGGATTACGACGACGCCGATAAGAAGTCCGCCGACCGACGGAACTGCGAAGAGCCGCCAGCCATGACTCTGAGGAAGCGGACCGAGAAGTGCAAGGCGGGTCCAGTCGATGGCGAGGCGGAAGCAGACCACGGCCAGACCGGCAAAAATTCCGATAAAAACAGAAAGCACGAGGAAGAACGTCTCTTCGTCGAATACGTCCTCAAAGAAGGCGGACATGCGGAGCGAGCTTAGGAAACGTGGAGAGGCAGGCGGGTTGGTTTCACTCATTTGCGAAGGGGATATCCGGCAGCCGATCAAGCTGCCCTTTCTGGGATGTGGTTATCGCAATACGGGAAGCGCAGCGCCACCCAAAAACGGAGTCTGCCCCGGGGCTCTGTTTGGTCGGCCTTCATTGGTCGGCGGCCTCGCGATTGCGGGAAATCGAGAGAAGTGCCAGGTCGAGGCCCTGGGGCGGGCCGCATTCTTTCGCGGTTTGTTGCTCGATTTGAAACACCAAGTCCATGATGGCGTCGTCGAGATCCATTGCGCCGGGAGCGTGAAGCTGCGACAGCTTGGGCTTCATGTCTATCCATCGGGCTTGCAAAGCGGAAAGATCGGATGGCGACTGAGTCTGGGCATTCGTGGCGGCTGGAATATTTGATGCGGCATTGCCCGAATCGTTGTGCTCAGACTTGGCTCTCCAGATGATTCCGCGGCTCTGGGCGCAGGAGATGAGACGCTGTTCGGCCTGGGCGAAAGCTGCGGCGATGCGACGATTGCGTTCGAGATCGGAGATGCGGCGGCGAAAGGGGTCAGCTTGAAGAATCAAGTCTGCGGATTCCAGGAGTTGGCGCGAATTGGTGTCCTGAGGATTCAGCCTCACTGCTTCGTGCAGATAGCGCTGCGCGGTGCGGTAGTGTCCCATCTGATAGGCCGCGGATGCGGCTCCGGCAAATGCGGAAGCGTTGCCACGATCCAGTCGGAGCGCTTCTTCATACTGCGTAAGCGCGTTGGCATAGTCCTGAGCTTGCGCGAAAAGCTGGGCCACCTCGAGGTGCAAGGCTAGGTTTGGCGGCAGGACGCCGGCCAGGGCCACAAGTTCGGCCTGTGCTTTATCGCGCGCATTGTTCTCTAAGAGAAATTCAATGAGTTCGAGGCGCGTTTTGCGCCGGTTAAGGTCGGCATCGTTGGTCCAGACACCATACATAGAGTTGTGGTAGTAGCGGATGGCATCTTCGACGAAACCGCGGTGCGCGGCTACGCGGCCGAGCGCGAGATTGATGGTGCCGTCTTGAGGGGCACGCTGCCAAAGAGTGAGCAGGTATGACTCGGCTTCATCAAGACGGCGAGGGTCGCCGCTATCGCGGAGTGCGCGGGCGAGGCTGAGCTGGTACTGAGAGTTGGTGGGATCCAAGCTGAGAGCGGCGCGGAATTCGTCAATCGCACGGCCAAAGGTGCGCGCATTTGCGTCCACCAGGCCCTGCACATAGATTTTACGGCCGAGGGCTTGCCGGTTGGCGTTAAAGCGTCGAACGAGGTGGCCGACCACGGCGAACGCCGAAACCGCGCCGACCATAAGCACCATCAGAACCAGCGGAGCAGAGCGCGGAAGCTTGGTGGGCGTCCACTTCATATATCTCGTACCACGATATCATTTGCGAAATGATGATGCGTCCGGCGATGCGCCCAATCCGGCAGTGGTCGCATGGCTAGCGCCACAAGAGGCGGCTCGAAAAGTTGCTTCCCGGCTGCTCACCTTGAGTTCTTCCCAGAGTAGGCCGCGACACCTCTCATCGGGTAAGATACTTCGGCTGCGGCGGGACGTTGCCAGCGGCGTCTCTACGGAATTTCCATGAACCGCGAATATAACAGTGCCTATAGCCACGAACTCCACCGCGACGTGGAATTGCTGGTGTTTGGGCACGCGGGTTCGCCCTTGCTCGTGTTCCCCACTTCCATGGGAAGGTTTTTTGAGTATGAAGACCGGGGAGTGATTGGGGTGCTGTCGGCCAAGATTGAGCGCGGGGAATTGCAGGTTTTTTGTCCCGATTCCGTCGATACGGAAAGTTGGTACAACAAAGGTGTTCATCCGCGGGTGCGGGTGCTGCGGCATCTGCAATACGAACGCTACATTCTGCACGAACTGCTGCCGTTCTTGCGGTGGAAGAATCAGTCTCCGCAACTGGCGGTTACGGGGTGCAGCTTTGGCGGTTACCATGCGGTCAATTTTTCGTTGAAGCATCCTGACGTGGTGACCCACTGCGTAAGCATGAGTGGAGCGTATGACATCCATCAGTTTCTGGACGGGTATTACGATGACGACTGCTACTTCAATTGTCCTCCGGATTTTCTGCCAAATCAGAATGATGATTGGTTCTTAAGCCGCTACCGTCAGATGAAGATTGTGCTGGCGTCGGCCGATTGGGATATGTGCCTGGACCAGAACGTGAAACTGTCGGCGATGCTGACAGCCAAAGCGGTTCCAAATTGGCTGGATGTTTGGGGGGATAATTCCAGGCATGACTGGCCTTTGTGGCTGAAGATGGCTGGGAAGTATTTTTAGGGGCGCTGGTTTGGCCTTCGCGGTCGTGAGTAGCTCGATAAGCCTTGGCGTGCGAGCCGGTGAGAACGCCTGGCGGCGGTAATTTATGATGCGAAGGCCCCGGGTGGCCTTGGATTGGTTCAGGATGACAAGCGAGAGCGGTATTTTCAAATGCGCAACACGCGGTGAGGGGTGATCCGTGAGTGCTAAGAAAATTGGGATTGTTTTTGGGATGGAGAATACGTTTCCTCCGGCGGTAGTGGAGAAGATCAACTCCATGAATGTCGATGGGGTGACGGCCGAGTTTGTGAAGATTGGCGGGATCAGGATGGATGAGCCTCAGAAATATGCCGTCATCATTGATCGGATTTCGCAGGACATCCAGTTTTATCGAGCCTATCTGAAGAACGCGGCGCTGCATGGGACGTTTGTGGTTAACAATCCGTTCTGGTGGACGGCGGATGACAAGTTCTTCAACTACGCGCTGGCCTCGAAACTTGGAGTGGCGATTCCGCCGACCGTGCTTTTGCCGCACAACAAGCATCCGGAGGGAACGACGGACCAGTCGATGCGGAATTTAATGTTTCCGCTGAACTGGAAGGAACTTTTTGAGTATGTCGGCTTCCCTGCCTTCTTGAAGCCTTATTCCGGCGGCGGGTGGAAGCATGTATACAAGGTGCACTCGCCGGAGGAGTTCTTTCATCACTACAACCAGACTGGCGATTTGTGCATGACTCTGCAGCATGGGGTGGAATTTGATGAATATTTCCGTTGCTATGTAGTGGGGCAGGAGAAAGTACACATCATGAACTACGATCCGCGGGCTCCGTTTCATGAGCGGTATGTGAAGGGGAATCCTCCGCCCTCGTCGGCGGCGCTGAAGGAACGGGTGGAGAAGGATGCGCTGACTTTGTGCCGGGCTTTGGGGTACGACCTTAATACTGTGGAATTTGCCGTGGAGGATGGCGTGCCGTACGCAATTGATTTCATGAATCCGGCGCCGGATGCGGAAGTTACGTCGGTAGGGCGGGAGAACTTTGAGTGGATTGTCAATGCGGTGGCGGAGATGGCGGTGAAGATGGCGCGGAGCGCACAGAATCCGGCGCAAGAGCTGCGCTGGGCGGGGTTCTTAGCTGGAACCGCCGGATCCGCCAAGCCTTCGGCACGGAGAAAATCGAACGCCCAGACGCCAGTGGGATAAGCTGAAGAAAAAACTGGTTTTCCGGCCTGTTCGGTATCCTTGAGCGGATGATTGCTCCCTTTTCGTTGCCCCTCCCTGTGGTTGCTGAGGTTTCACACCCACCATCGGTTCTGAATCACTATTCCTGGACTCATTCTAGGGCTCCTTGGTTATACTGATACCCTTGCTTTCCCTACCCTGTCGCAAAGAACCCGACAAGGATGGGGCACCCCCGTCTGGGTTTGGAGTGATGCAATGACTCCCACTTTTACCATCGGGATTGAAGAGGAATATCAGACCGTGGACCCCGAGACGCGGGATCTGCGATCGCACATTCACGCTGAAATCCTCGAGAAGGGCAAGTTGCTGTTCGAGGAGCGGGTAAAGGCGGAGATGCACCAGTCCGTGGTTGAGGTGGGAACTTCGGTTTGCAACAACATTAAGGAGTGCAAGAGGGAAGTGAAAAAACTGCGCCGGGACATGGTGCGGCTGGCAAAGGAAAATGGGCTGAGGCTGGCTTCTGTGGCGACGCATCCGTTCGCGGACTGGCGAGTGCAGGAGATTTATCCCGATGACCGGTATAAGAATATTGTCGAAGACCTGCAGTTGGTGGCTCGGGCAAACCTCATTTTTGGATTACATGTTCACGTGGGGATTGAGGACCGCGAAACCGCGATCCACATGATGAATCATGCGCGGTATTTTGTGCCTCACCTTCTGGCGCTTTCGACGAACTCTCCATTCTGGCTGGGGATGAATACCGGACTGAAGTCTTATCGCTGCAAAGTGTTTGACAAATTTCCGCGAACGAATATTCCTGATTACTTCCCGAGCTGGGGCGAGTACGAGAATTTCATCAACCTGCTGATCAAGACCAACTGCATTGATAACGCGAAAAAGATCTGGTGGGACATTCGGCCGCATCCGTTCTTCAATACGATTGAGTTCCGCGTGTGCGACATTCCGATGCGGGTGGAAGAGACGATTGCGCTGGCGGCTTTGATTCAGGCTACCGTGGCGAAGCTCTACAAACTGCATGCGGCGAACCAGGGCTTTCGGCTTTATCGGCGAGCGCTGATCATGGAAAACAAGTGGAGGGCGGCGCGCTACGGGCTGGATGGCAAGATGATTGACTTTGGCAAGCAGAAGGAAGTGGCGGCGCGAGACCTCATTCGCGAGTATCTCGATTTTGTGGACGATGTGGTGGATGAATTGGATTCGCGCGAGGAATTGAATTATGTTCACGAGATTCTTGAGCGCGGCACCGGGGCGGACCGTCAGTTGCGTGTGTTTCAGCAGACTGGCGATTTGAACAAAGTTGTTGACTACATTATTGAGGAGACGGAGACCGGGCTGGCCGAGACGCAGGAGTCGGTTTCTGCAGGAAAAATAGGTTAATGACCACCCCTGAGGCAGAGCAGATCCCCACTTCTCGCAAAGAGCGCGAGAAATCGGGCACCCGGCTGAATCAAATTCCCTATGATCCGGAATTTACTCCTGGCGCGCGCAATGCGATAAATGTGTGCCTGCGGGTGCAGCCTAGCGAAAGAGTTTGCGTGATCACCGATGACCGAACGCTTGAGATCGCCGCGGCGATCGCGCACGAACTGGAGACGATGGGCGCGCCCTATCGCTCTTGGGTGTTGGAGGACATTGCCGAGCGTCCGCTCACCGGTTTGCCGCAATCGATTCTGGACGATTTGGAGAAGAGTCAGGTTTCGATCTTTGCGGTGCAGGCGCAGAAAGACGAGTTGAAGTCGCGCATGCAGATGACGGAAGTTGTGAACCGGCGGAAGATTCGGCATGCACACATGGTAAATATCAACCGCCAGATCATGCTGGAGGGTATGCGGGCGGATTTTCACAAGGTAGACCGCCTCAGTCAGAAAGTTGTTGATATGGTGCGCAAGGCCTCGACGATTCGGGCGAAGACTTCCGCGGGCACGGATCTGACGGCTGATTTGAATCCGAACTATCGGTGGTTGAAGACGAGCGGGATTATCTCCGCGGAGAAATGGGGGAACCTGCCGGGAGGAGAAATCTTCACCACGCCGGGCGAAGTAAACGGAACTTTTGTGATCGATGGCGTGGTGGGCGACTATTTGTGCGCGAAGTTTGGCAATCTGAAGGAGACTCCGCTCACGATTCACATGAAGAACAATCGGTTGACCGAGGCCCATTCTGATAACCGCGAGCTCGAAGAGGACTTCTGGCGGTATACACATACCGACGAGAACAGCGATCGGGTTGGGGAGTTCGCCATCGGGACGAATATTGATTTGAAGGACGTGATCGGACAGATTCTGCAGGATGAGAAATATCCCGGAGTGCATATCGCGTTTGGAAGCCCGTATGGGGCGCACACCGGGGCAGAGTGGGATTCGTCTACCCATATTGACGTCGTGGGACGGAAGTTTGATATCTGGGTGGACGACCAGCAGATCATGCGCGATGGAAAGTTCTTAGTGGAAGCGTAGGCGCAGAAAGCAGTGGGAGAATTCCTCGCGACCCCGGGTAAGCTCCTGATTGGACGAGATCCTTCGACTGCGTATCGAGCGCCCACTTTGTGGGCGTTTTGGCTGAGCTCAGGATGACAGGGCGGTAGAATAATCCGCCGATGGTCCGGAACGACCAAAATGATTCCCTCCTTGCGCAGGCAGTTCAACGAGAACTTCACTCCCGAGAAATATCAAACATTTTTGCGACAGATGGATGACGCCTGCGGGACGCATGTGCAATTTCGATTATGCGAGACTCCGTGCTTTTTTCCAAAGCAACTGATTCACCGGATGGCGGAAGACGGCAAGGAGCTGATCCGGCAGCTGGTCGATAATCCAGAGTATTTAGAGCGCTCCGATGAGTCGATTCCGGCGGAGTTCGACGTTCCCAACCAAGCGGCGCATCCCATGTTTGTGCAGGTAGACTTCGGGATGGTTCGAGATGCGAGCCGAGAGTTACAACCCAAGCTGGTGGAACTGCAGGGGTTCCCCTCCCTCTACGCCTATCAAGCGCTGCTCGCACAGAGCTACATTGAGGTGTTCGGGTTGCAGCCGCTGGCTGCGAATCCACTAAATTATTTTCTGAGCGGGGTCGATGCCACTTCCTATCGTGATCTTTTGAAGCAGGCCATCGTCGCAGACCATGATCCGGAAAACGTCATCCTCATGGAGATTCATCCTGAGCAACAAAAGACGCTGCCCGACTTCCTGCTCACGGAGAAAATGCTGGGCATCCGCACCGTTGACATCACCCAGATCAAGAAAGAAGGCTCGCGCCTTTATCACGAGCGCGGCGGCAAGAGGATTCCTATCAAACGCATCTACAACCGGGCTATCGTGGATGAGTTGGAACGAAAAGACGTGAAGTTGGGGTTCGACTGGCGGGATGATCTCGCTGTGGAGTGGGCGGGGCATCCGAACTGGTATTTCCGCATCAGCAAGTACTCCATTCCCTACCTCA
>WNFG01015576.1_pt1 | contig 14889 bp, 14 predicted proteins | sample 5400431 | NCBI WGS metagenome assembly WNFG01 (sample SAMN13153346, study PRJNA577476) | soil metagenome | isolation source: 120 cm saprolite under Douglas fir tree site 2 hole 3 replicate 2 | place: USA:California | collected 2015-04-18 | reverse complement strand
ATCCCGAACTCTTGGCAGTTGTCGTCCGGGGGAACTGGGCCAGTGACCGGGGCCTCTGCTTATCCAAAGAGGTCGCATCCCAGGGGACCTGTCGCTTCCGAAAACTCCATCCGCCGGCGTGACGGCGACAGGCGAATCAGAACATGATTGCGATTGATGATCGCAATTGGCCTCCTCTTCGTCCGCATGCTATGCGACTGCTTCAAGTCGCGACGGCGGCTGGAAGCGGAAATCCTGGTCCTGCGGCATCAGCTCAATGTTTTGCGGCAGCGTGCGCCACATCGATTGCATTTGCGTTGGGTTGACCGAGCCCTGTTCATTTGGCTCTATCGTCGCTGTCCTCGCATTCTTGACGCCATAACCATCGTCAGGCCCGAGACCATCGTGCGTTGGCATCGAATGGGCTTTGCCGCTTATTGGCGATGGAAGTCCTGTTCGCCCGGTGGCCGACCGCGGATCAGCAAAGAGGTGCGCGACCTTATCCAAAGAATGAGTTTTGAGAACCCGCTGTGGGGAGCTCCCAAGATCCATGGCGAGCTGCTCAAACTGGGCATCGATGTCGCCCAGTCCACGGTTTCGATCTACATGGTGCCGCGGCAGGATCGGCCACTGCAAACCTGGAAGACCTTCCTTCGCAATCACGCGGAGGGGATTGCGTCGATTGATCTCTTTGTGGTTCCGACGATTGCCTTTGAGCAACTATTCGCATTTCTTGTTCTCGGCCACGGCCGGCGGCGGCTGTTGTGGATTGCGGTGACCCGAAATCCGACGGCCGAGTGGCTGGCACGCCAAATCACCGAAGCGTTTCCGTGGGAGAGGGCACCGAAATATCTCATCCGCGACAATGACCGAGCATTCGGCGTCGCGTTCAAGGCTCGCGTGCGAGCAATGGGCATCCGGGACCGACCCACCTCGTTCCGCTCGCCCTGGCAGAACGGATATATTGAACGCTTGATCGGGTCGATCCGGCGCGAGTGCACGGATCATTTGATCGTTTTCAACTGAGTGCGAACTCACGTTTCGCTAGGAAAGGACGCGCCCTACACGCGCCAAATCGAGCGGTTCGGAGACATTGTTGCGCATCCGATCCTTGGCGGGCTGCACCATCGATACGCACGAATCTAGTTTTCGGAAGCGACACTATCAGCTACGCGGCAGGACCACGACTCGGCGCGGGCCCAGCGCCGACGAGGGAGATTCATGACAAGCAAGACCAAATGGCGCCGCCGCCGGTGCCTCTCGTGTGCCCGCCCTTGCCCCGACGCCGGCACCGCCCGGCGGCGCCTCCGGGCGCGACCCTGACACTATCAACCGCTGGATTGAAGAGGAACGACGCGTGCAGGTTTTCGTCCGTGACAACAATGTCGACCAGGCCCTCAAGGTGCTGAAGAAGAAGATGCAGCGCGAGGGCATCTTCCGCGAGATGAAGCTCCGCGGCCATTACGAGAAACCCTCTGAAAAGAAAACGTGGGAGAAGGCGGAAGCTATCCGCCGCGCCCGCAAGCTCGCGCGCAAGAAATGCAGCGCGAGGGCCTGCTGCCGATGAAGCCCCGGGTGGTCCCAGGAGCCCCGGGAAGAGGCGGCCCGGCGCCTTATCTACCATCTCGATACGAGCCCCATGGAGCCGGGCAACGGCAGCGACAAGACTGAGACTGAGGCCATTGCCGGGGGTGCGGCGACTCCGTTCCAGGACGGGGTGATCGCGCCTGCTCGCGCGATTCCACCCGCGTCCCGCGCGGGGACATCTTGCCCGGCGAATGGAAAGCACAGAAATTTCAGGTTACGCGCGCGGGCGCCGCCTTGTCCAGAATCCTTATCCGCACAGTGCACCTTGGCTTCTGGGCAGCCAAACAGACTGCTATCATTCATTCACGTCGATCCAATCGTCGCCTGGGGAACGTAGGCTGTCTCAATGCTCCGATTGCATACAGGAACAAGGCGATGGCGGGCCTAGCGCTTCCGAACGAATGCGGCCACAAGATCAGATTGTCTTTGGCTATCGCAGTCGCATCATTTCTTTGGATGGTTCCTCTGCAAACTCGAGCGATGACCGACGATGACGTGTTTCAACAAGCGATCAATTATATTTTCACTGGGCGAATAGATCCAAAGGACGGTCCTGAAATTGTAGATCAAAAATCCTGTATCGTTGTGATACCAGAGCCTAATCTCAACAGATACGCCAGATATTATTTGAATCGGTTCAAGATGGACGTTTCCCGCATCAGCAAAAAATATGCCGGCAGGCAAATCTTTTACGAATGGGAAGTCGAAGGCGATGATGTCATTCTCGAGTATCTGAAAGCCGACAAAACGACGGTGAATTTTGGGTTCAAGTCTGCTCACATTTCTCTGCCTGGGAACATCGATCAAACAGAAAAGGCACTTCATCTTGTTTTTGCCGAGCACTGTAAGGCTGACAAACCGAAGTCCCCTTTTTAGCACCCGAAGACAAAGCCGTGCCCAGCGAGCGGCAGCAGACGCCGCGAGTCGCGGCGCCGGCTGCAACGTGGCGCGGGTCGAGCGCGGCTGACAGCGCAGCGTATCCTGGCGATTTTGTCGCGTGCAATAGCTGCGCTATTGCGCCCTACCGCTGAGGGCCTGTCAACGCGCGATCTGCCCGTCCTTGCCGTTGTGCGTGACCGGCTTGGTCGTGCGCACCCCAGGACGATCCGCCGGGATCACCGGCAGCAGCAGATAGGCCTCGCGCCCGGATCCCGTATGCAGCGTCGTGTTGCCGGCGAATATGTCTGTGGGGCGATCGTAGCGATCATTGTGCATCCACGGGCCCGAGCCACGCGCCGGGAACGGGAGCTTGGGATCATCCGTCCCCGGGCGTTCGAAGTCGCGGCCGGCGATGTTCACGGCAATGCGGAAGCCGGCCGGCAGCACGATGCACATCGGCCAGACCTCCACGTCGAGCTCGTAGACCTGTCCGGGAGTGAGGGGCCGCTTGTCGTCGTGCATGTGGTAGGGCCGGTAGGGCAGCGACCGCACCTGGTCGAGCTTGCGGTGCGACGCGCGCAGCCAGCCCTGCGCCAGCGGCGTGTGCGGATCGATCGTGCCCTGGAACTCGACCTCGCGGGCGTCCGGCGAGAACGCCTGCACGGTGACGAACAGGTCGGCATCAACGGTCGACGACGACACGTAGAGCTTGAGCGCCATCGGGCCGGTGATCTCGGTCTCGCGCTCGAGCGGCGGCGACATACAGGTGACGCCCGCGCTATGCGCCGCGAATGTCGCGGCGCCCTCGCGCGCCGGCGCGCGCCAATCGAGGCTGCCGTTCCCGGCGTCGAGGAACAGCCTGGTCCAGCGCGTCCCCTCGAGCGGCCATGCGTCCTCCTTGCGCAGCTCGAACTCCTTGCTGAATGGCCGGCGCAGGTTCACCCACACGCGCGGCTCCTTGTCCCACCCGTTTTGCTCACCCTTGAGGAAATGATCGAAGAAGCGCTTCTGCAGCGCCATGCCATACGGCACGTAGAACCATTCTTCGTGGCGGCCGGGGTGTCCCTCCAGCCACTTCTGCTTCGACGCCGCCTGGGTGAACGCCTCGAAGTTCCCGCGCGGGTGCAGGCCGAAGCCCGCCCAGTTGGCGGCGCTGAGGAACGGCACACGGACCTTCGACCAGTCCGGCGACTGGTTGCGGTACCATTCGTCGTCCATCTCTCTCGCGCGCGCGTTGGTGAGGTTGTCGACGCGGTTGGCAACCAGCTCCTCGGGTGACAGCTGCTCCGGGCCAGCCGCCGACTCGTTCATCCAATGGTCCCTCGGCGCCTGGGGATTGCCGTGCTGCACCTGCAGGACCTGGCGCGGGTACCACACCTCCATGAACTTGTTGGAGAGGATGCCGCCGTGCCGGTACCAGTCGCGGTACATGTCGGCGGCGCCTTCCCACGGGACCATGGCGGCGAGATGTGGCGGCTGCAGCTGCGCCACGTGCCATTGATTGATGGCGTAGTAGGAGATGCCGTTAAGCCCTGCCTTGCCGTTGGACCACCGCCGCGTGCCGGCCCATTCGATGGCGTGGTAATAGTCGAGCGTCTCGCGCGGCGAGAAGATGTCGAGCATGCCGGGCGAGCGGCAGGCACCGCGCGAGTCGACGCGCACCACTGCGTATCCCCACGGCACCCAGGTTTCCGGATCGACCGTCTCCCAGGCCATGAACGAGCGGCTCGAGCCGGGAAGCAGGTCGGGATGCTGCGCGATCAGCCAGTCCCACATCGCCTTGTAGTGGTCCTGGTACATCACGCCCTTGCCGTAGGGACCGAGCGTCATGATCACCGGCACCGGGGCGTCGGTCTTCGGCCGATAGACGTCGGCGCGCAGGACGAGCCCATCGTCCATCGTGATCTGCAGGTCTCGTTCAATCACCATGTTGGCAGCTGCGTCGCGCGGTGACATGCAGGCTCTCCGGGTTCGCCCGATCGTCCGCGGACCGGGAGAGGGACAGGTTAATTGATCCGCGTTTTTCGTTCGAGCCCCTGTTTCGACGCCGGCAGGATGTTTCACCTCTTCAACAATGAACGTTCTCCCTTGCTCCAACGCACGGCCGGACCATACATCTGGGTCATGAGCAGCGCTGGCGCCAAGCACGCGCTATGTCACCTGTACCCTCAACACCGGAAATGCGCGGCGCTCTTTGACACTTCCGAGTCGGTAGAGTTGATCATGGGCGCGGTAGCAGGGCATCTGATACCCTGGATCAGACGCAATCGTCATCAGATACCCTCAACCATGGAGGGGGAGGGGGCCATAGAGAAGAGGATAACCCTCCCCAAGGGGCGCCAACGGCACGGGTGCGGATCCGTGAGATCCGGGCGCCAGCAATCTCGTGCGGACCCGGCGATAGCCTGGACGGCTTCAACTGAGGGCAAGAGCAGGACGAAAGATGACCCGAAGAATCGACGGTGACGCGCATGTCACCTTCACCAACATCAAACGCATCTAAGTGAATCCTGCCGTCCTCTTTCCAAGGAGATCAACATGAACGTCGAAGGAAAAGTCATTGTCGTCACCGGCGCGGCGCGCGGGATCGGGCAGGAATACGCGCGATATCTCAGTGGCCTCGGCGCTCGCATCGTGATTGCGGACATCAATGACTGCTCAAATACCCTCGACCTGGTGAAGGCCGAAGGAGGCACAGCGGCCGCGGCAAAGCTCGACGTCGCGAGCGCCTTGTCAGCGATGGACATGGCGCGGACGGCGCTCGACGCGTTCGGCCACATCGACGCGCTTGTCAACAATGCAGCCCTTTATGGCGGCCTGAAAGGTGGCCGTTTCGATGCGATCAGCGAAACCGACTGGGATGCCGCGATGACCGTGAACGTCAAAGGCATCTGGAACTGTTGCAAAGCCGTCGTGCCTGCCATTCGCCAAGCCGGCGGCGGCAGTATCGTCAATATTGCATCGCTGGCAGCCACCTACGGGATGCCGTTCGGTTTGCACTATACGACGTCCAAGGCTGCCGTTATCGGCCTCACCCGCGGTCTTGCCCGGGAACTGGGACGCGACAACATCCGTGTGAATGCTGTCGCACCGAGCGCAGTCTTAACCGAGGGAACGCGCGAATTCTTCGCGGAGAAAACGGACAAGGCGCTCGATACCATCAAGATGAATCAGGCGATCGCGCGGAACCTGGTGCCGTCGGATCTCGTGGGCACCATTCACTGGCTCGTCTCCGACGCAAGTCAATTGGTCACGGGTCAAACGATCGCCGTCGATGGCGGAACGGTCATGCACTGAGCGGGTGCGGCGCTCGCGCATGCCCGCTCGCACGCGAAGGTCTTGATCAAACAATGCTCGATCATCCAACGCTGGACGGTTTTGATGCCCGCGAAGCGCCGGAACGAGCGCTCGCTCAAGGAGGATACCGATGGACTTGAAGCTGAAGGGGAAGCGCGCGCTTGTGACTGGGGCCAGCAAAGGCATCGGCCTTGCGGTCGCCCAGTCGCTCGCAGCTGAAGGCTGCCACCTCGATATTGCGGGTCGCGGTGTCCCCGCGCTCGAGCTGGCGCGCGACATGCTTCGCCAGGCTGCGCCGGGCATCGACGTCCGCATTCACGGCGCCGATCTGTCCCAGGTCGAGGACCAGGAGCGTCTCGCGCAGGCCTGCGCGGAGGTCGACATTCTCGTCAACAATGCCGGCTCGAATCCGGCCGGAGACCTAGACGATACGAGCGACAAGACCTGGCGCAACGCCTGGGACCTCAAGGTGTTCGGCTACATCAATCTCACTCGGTCGATTTTTCATGCGATGAAGCAGCGGCGCGTCGGCGTCATCGTGAATATCATCGGCTATGCAGGAGAACGGCTGTTCGCGCGCTACATCATCGGATCGACACCGACCGGGCCGAGAGCGTGCTGCGCAAGATCGCCGAGAGCAAGCTCGGCTCGGCCGAGCGATGGCGCGATGTCGAGCGCGAGTTGGACCTTCCGTTCGGGAGAATGGGAAGGCCGAGCGAAGTCGCGGACGTCGTGACGTTCCTGGTATCGCCACGCGCGTCCTATATCAGCGGAACGGTGGTGACGGTGGACGGCGGAGCGGCGAACCGGAACGGGTGAGGTCCAGTCGCCTCGCTCTTCGTTGGCGTCAGCCGACCACTCCGATCAGATCAATCTCGATGCGGCAGCCGTCGACCAGCAATCCGGATGTTCCGACCGTGCTGCGCGGCGGCGGATTCTTGAAGAACTCCTTCCAGACCTCGTCGAACGCGAAGAAGTCAGCGAGGTCGGTCAGAAACACCTGCGCCTTCACCACCTGATCGAGCGAGCTCCCGGCCGCTTCGAAGGTGTTCTTCAGGTTGTTGAGGATGTAGCGGGTCTGCTTCTTGATCGACGAGCCGTAAAACGGAAACGCGGGATCGACCCTGGCTTCCCTGGCAACCCCGGTCGAGAAGTCCGACGCGATCTGACCCGCCGCGAACACCAGGTCGCCGGCGCGGAACGCCTCGGTGTAGTTGGCCAGCGGTTTCGGATTGCTCGAAATGATCGCCTCGCGCTTTGAGCCTTTGCCGGGGATATGGCCGATGAGATCGATCTCGACCCGCGCGCCCGCAACCAGGAGCCCGGAAGTGCCGATGGTCGTCCGCGCCGGCGGGACCTTGAAATACTCCTTCCAGACCTCATCGAAGGCGTTGAAGTCCGCAAGACCAGTCATGAAGACCTGAGCCTTGAGCACCTCGTCGAGCGAGCCGCCGGCGGCCGTGAATGTCTGCTTGAGATTCTCGAGAATGAAGCCCGTCTGCTTCTTGATGTCCGAGCCGTAATACGGGAAAGCGGAGTCCTTCTTCGCCGCGGCCGGTATGCCGGTCTTGAAGTCGCTTGCCAGCTGACCGGCGGCAAAGATCAAATTGCCCACGGTGAACGCCTCGGTGTAGTTCGCGAGCGGCTGCGGCGCCGCCGACTTGATCGCTTTGCGTTCGATGCCTTGCCCCGGCACGTAACCGATCAGATCGATCTCCACCAGAGTTCCCGGGACCAGGAGCCCAGTGGTTCCGATGGTGGTGCGCGCCGGCGGCACCTTGAAATGCTCGCGCCACACCTCGTCGAAGGCATTGAAGTTGGCAAGGTCCGTCATGAACACCTGCGCCTTGACGACATGATCGAGCGAGCTGCCGGCGGCCTCGAACGTCTTCTTCAAGTTGCCGAGCACGTAATGCGTCTGCAGCTTGATGTCGGAGCCGTAGTACGGAAACGCCGAATTCCGGCGCGCCTCCGGCGCCACCCCGGTCTTGTAGTCGCTGGCGATCTGGCCGGCGGCGAATACCCAAGGGCCGACCTTGAAGCATTCGTTGTAGTTGGCCAGCGGTCGCGGTGCGCCGGATTTGATGATCTCGATCTTCATGGCTTCCTCCACCGGTCTTGATTGCGACCGCGCTCCCACGGCACGGTTCAGACGACGCCGTCGAGCGGGAACCGAGGCGGGCGCTTTTCGCGTAGCGCCGCGGTGCCTTCCGGCAGCTCGGGTCCGGAGAAGCCGAGGAATTCCATGCCGAGCGACGCATCGAAGATCGGCCCGGCCGCGCGTAGCCAATTGTTGAGCGCATATTTGGTCCAGCGGATCGCGTTCGGCGCGCCTTCCGCCAGCCGCACGGCAACGTCGAGTGCGCGCGCTTGGAGTTCCTCGCCGGGCACCGCGAGCGAAACGAGGCCGATGCGCTCGGCCTCCTCGCCGGTGACAGGTTCACACAACAGTAAGTGATATTTGGCCTTGGCCATACCGCACAGCAGCGGCCAGATGATCGCGGCGTGATCGCCGGCCGCGACGCCGAGCTTGGTATGACCGTCGATCAGCTTGGCTGAGCTGGCGGCGATCGAAATGTCGGCGAGGATCGCCAGCACCAGCCCCGCGCCGACCGCCGCGCCGTTGATGGCCGAGACGACCGGCTTGCTGCAGTTGATCAGGTTGTAGACCATGTCGCGCGCTTCCTTCCAAACGCGCATGCGGGTTTCGAAATCCGCGATCATCTTGTCCACCAGATCGAGATCGCCGCCGGCCGAAAACGCCTTGCCGGCGCCGGTCAGCAAGACTGCATTCACGCTCGGATCGGCGTCGATCACGCGCCAGATCTCGGTCAGGTCGGAGTGCATCTCGCCGTCGGCGGCGTTGAGCTTGTCCGGTCGGTTCATGACGACGCGCAGGACGCGCGGATGCGGCCGATCGATCAGCAACCGCGAAAAGCGCGCGTAGCGTTCATCCATGGGTTGTTCTCCGAGTTCGTTGTGAATCAGCCAGCGGCCGAAATCCGCGCCACGACCTCGCGCACGAGCGCGTGGCGCTGGATCTTACCCGTCGGGGTGAACGGGAATTGCGTGAACAGCTCGAGACGCTCCGGCAGCTTGTAGGTGGCGACGCTGTTGCCGAGGAAGGCGACGAGGCTCTTGAGCGTCGGCGTCTCGCCGGGGCGCGGCACCAGGCACAGGCAGTTGCGCTCGCCCAGCCGCGGATCCGGAATGCCGACGATGGCGGCGTAGAGCACCTGCGGATGGGTGTAGAGAATCTCCTCGATCTCGCGCGGGAAGAACTTCTTTCCACCGCGGTTGATCATCTCCTTCAGGCGCCCGACGATGCGCAGATTGCCGTCGGTATCGATCATGCCGAGATCGCCGCTGCGGAACCACCCGTCCGGCAGGAAGGCTTCCGCGTTGGCGGTGGGGTTGTTGTGATAACCGAGATGCACCGAGGGTCCATCACAGCAGATATCGCCCTCCTCGCCGCGCGCAACCTCGCGGCCGTCGGCGTCCACCAGCTTGAGGCCCATGTGGCTGGCGGGGCGCCCGACCGAGCCCGCCACCCGCTCAGGATCATCGGTGGCACGCGTGTAGGCCTGATAGCCCGTCTCCAGCATGCCGAGCAGTTCGAGCAGGACACCGGGCGCGGCGCGGCGCCAGGCCCGGATGGTCTCGACCGGCGCCGAGGCGCCCCCGCTCACGACAATTCTCAGGCTGGACAGGTCGCGCCGAGCGAGATCGGGCTCCTGCCGATGAGGTCAAGCGCCGCTGCCGGCCTGAAGCGATCGAGCAACACCGCCTTGGCGCCGGCGAGGACCGATTGGACGAGCGTGAGATAGCCCCAATTGAGGCCGAGCGGCAGCCAGATCATCATGACGTCATCGGCCGCGAGCCCGAGATCGCCGTTGAGAATGCGGGCAGCGGCCAGCGTAGTGTTGTGACTGTGCATCACGCCTTTGGGGTTGCCGGTGGTGCCGGACGTAAAGGCCATCCGCATCACGGCGTCGGCGTCCATCGCCACGGGCGCAAAACCCGCAGGCGGCCCGGCGACGACGTCGTCGAGGCTCACCATGCCCGGGCGTGGAGCGCCGCGGACGACGCCGATACGTGCGAGAGCAGGAAGCCGCGGCCTAAGCTCTTCGGCCATAGCGACGTGATCGAAATCGCGGAACTGCGCACAGCAGACCAGCATCTTACTGCCGGCGAAACGCATGATGTATTCGAGCTCCCGGCTGCGGAAGTCCACGCTGACCGTCACTGCCACCGCGCCGAGGCGCTCCAACGCGAAGAACACGAACGCAAACTCGATCCAATTCGGCAGCTGGATCGTCACAACGTCTCCTTGACCGATGCCGAGCGCGCGCAACCGGGCCGCCATGCGATCGATCCCGTGCGCGAGTTCGCGGTAGGTGAGCCGGCGCGTCCCGTCGGTCAGCGCCTCGCGATCGGGCGTCTCACGCAGGCGGCGGGACAGTACCGTCGCGAAAGTTTCGTCGCTCCATAGGCCGGCGCCGCGCCAGCGCGCGGCCATTGCCGGCGTCAGACGCGTTTCGAACGCCATGCAACCTTCCTTGCCGGGAAGACAGACATCATGACGCGTTCTTCTTCATTGCGATGTGGGCTTACGCCGCGATGATCTGCCCGCCATCGACTTGCAGCACCTTGCCGGTGATGTAGGCCGCGTCGGGCCCGGCCAGAAAGCACACGACGCGCGCAACCTCTTCGGGCGTACCGATCCGGCCCAGTGGTATGCCGCGAATGACCCGTTCGGCGGTCTTCGGTCCCCATTCGGCGAAGGCCATGCGCCCCATCTCGGTGTCCGTCAAACCGACGGCCACGGCGTTCGCGCGAATGCTGCGCCTTCCCTCCTCGCGCGCCACCACGCGCACGATCGCCTCCAGTCCGGCCTTTGCCGCGGCTCCTTGGACGTTGCGCGGCTGGCACATTTGTGCGGCGATCGACGAGATGGCCACGATCGCGCCACCGCCGGCCTTGCGTAGATGAGGCAGGGACGCTCGAATCGCGTAGAATGCCCCGGACAAGTCGACCGCCACGTAGCGGTCCCAATCGTCGGTCGAGAGCTCCGCGGTCTCGTGCCAAGCGCCCATGGCACCGGCCGCCTGCACCAGAACATCGAGCCTTCCGAACTCGGCCGCGGCGCGGTCGATTGCCGCGCCGACACCAGAGGCGTGCGCGAGATCGGTCTTGAGCGCCAGCGCGCGCCGACCGAGCGCGCGAATCTCCGCCGCCGTCGCCTCGGCCTCGGCGTCCCGACTGTGATAGATGAACGCCACGTCGGCGCCCCGGCGCGCGAGTTCGAGGCACACCGCACGCCCGATGCCGCGGCTGCCGCCGGTCACGAGGACCTTCCTGTTTTCGAAATCGGTCTCGCCGCTCATCGCCTGATCACAGCCTTCCCCGGACGCGTTCGATCGTGAACATTACAGTGTGAGGTACTTCGCCTTCACGTCCTCGCGCTCGGCCCGGAACCGTTCGATCGGGGCGTCATAGACCATCTTCCCCTTGACCATGACGTAGACCACATCGGCCACGGCCTCGGCCAGCTTGAAGTTCTGCTCGACCAACAGGAGGCTTACCCCCTCGTCCCGCAGCCGCGCGATCAGCCGCGTGAGCTCCTCCACCACCAGCGGCGCCAGGCCTTGCGAGGGTTCATCGAGCAGCATGACCTTGGGATCGGTGACGAGAGCGCGCGCAACAGCGAGCATCTGCTGCTCGCCGCCGGAAAGCTGCGACCCTTTGTTCCGCCGCCGCTCGGCGAGCGAGGGGAATAGCGTGAAGAGGCGCTCCATCGACCATTGCTTCGCCGGCACACGCTGCGCCACCTGGATGTTTTCCACCACCGTCAGGTCCGGAAAGATCATCCGTCCTTCCGGCACGTAGCCGACGCCGACCCGAACGATGCGATGCGGCGGCCAGCCCGCGACGTCTCGGTCGCCGAGCAGCACTCGGCCGCTCCGCGGGGACGCCAAGCCGATGATCGAGCGCAGCGTGGTGGTCTTGCCGACGCCATTGCGGCCGAGCACGGCCGCAATGCGGCCTGGCGGAATCTCCAAATTCACGCCCTGGAGGATGTGCCCATGGCCGTAATAAGTGTGCAGGCCTTCGATGCGCAGCATCACTCGGACCCTCCGAGATAGGCGCTACGCACGGCCGCATTGGCCTTGACGGCGGCAGGCAGTCCATCGGCGATCACGCGGCCGCGATGCAGGACCGTGATGTCGTCAGCGAGCTTGAACACCACTTCCATGTCGTGCTCGACCAGGAGCACGCTGAGATTTCCGACGCTGAGCATGCCCTTGAGAATCTGCACGGCGCGATCGGTCTCCTCGAGCGAGAGGCCCTGGGTCGGCTCGTCGAGCATGAGCAGCCGGGGCTTCTGCGCAATCGCCATGGCCACCTCGAGCAGGCGCTGGTCGCCGTGCGAGAGCATGGCGGCGGAGACGTTGGCGAGACGGGTGAGCCGCATATGCTCGAGTGCCTCATCAGCGATGGCAGCGGAGCGGCTGAGCACCCTGCCCCCGCCGACGAACCGCCAACGCTGATCGTCGCGCGCCTGGGCCGCAATCCGAACGTTCTCGCGCGCGGTCAGTGCCGGAAAGATGTGGCAGAGCTGGAAGGTGCGCGCGATGCCCTTCTGCGCCACCACGTGCACAGGGAGCCCGGTGATGTTCTCGCCCGCGAAGATGACCTCTCCAGCGGTCGGCTTCAGCACGCTCGTGATCAGGTTGAACACGGTCGACTTGCCCGCGCCGTTCGGACCAATGACGGCACGGATCTTACCGGCCGCGAGGCTCATGTCGACCGCGTCGACGGCGACCAACGCACCGAAGCGACGCACCAACCCCTTGCATTCAAGCAGCGGCATCGGATGTTTCCTTGCCACCAGCCGAGTTCGGGACCTCGGGCTTGGCGTTGAAGCGACTGATCAGGATGCCCCAGATGCCCTCTGGGGCGAACATAACGAAGGCGATGAATATCGATCCGAAGATGAGCGGCCAAAGATCGGTGACCTGCGACAGTTCATGCTCGAGGAACACGAAGAACACGGCGCCGAGGATCGGGCCAATCAGCGTCCCGGCCCCGCCCACGACCACCATGATGAGGACGCGGCCCGAGACCAGCCAGAAGAACAACTCGGGTGACGCAAAGCCAGCAAAAGCGGCGTAAAGCGCGCCGGCAAGCCCGCCGAATCCGTAGGCTAGTACCACGGTCGCGATCTTGTAGACGCGCGTATTGTAGCCGAGCGCAATGGTCTTGGCCTCGTTCTCGCGGATACCGGCGAGCACCGCGCCGAACGGGGAGCGCACGATGGCACGGCACAACAGGTAGGAGCCGAGCAGGCAACCCAAAACGAGATAGTAGTACCCGATCTTGCCCTGGAACCAGGTGATGCCGAACGGCCCGGGCGGGCGGGGGATGCCGACGATGCCGTCCGATCCGCCGGTGATGTCACGGAAGCGAAACAGCATCGCGTAGCCGAGCTGCGCGAACGCAAGCGTCAGCATCGCGAACGAGACGCCGGTGGATCGCGTACATATCCAAGCGATCGGAATCGCAGTCAGAATCGTCGCCATCACCGCGAGCACGATGCCGATCGGGAGCGGCAGCGCGAGGTGGGTGAAGATGAGCGCGGTGGAATAGGCACCGAGCCCGTAGGCGGCGGCGTGGCCGAACGAATAGAGCCGGCAATAGCCCACCAACAGATCGAGGCTCATGGCGAACAGGCCGAAGATCAGCGCCTCGATCAGGATCGTCAGCGAATATTGCGGCACCACGAATGGCAGCAGCGCGCAGACGCCGGCGGCGACGGCGAAGTTGACCTTCCAATTCACTCAGTCCTCCTTGCCGAGCAAGCCGCCGGGTCGGATCACCAGAACGGTCAGCATCAGGAAGTACATGAACGCAAGCGCGAGGTCCTGAAAGTAGTAGGCACCGAGCACCTGCACGAAGGCGACCAGGATGCTGCCGATGAGGGAGCCGAGGAACGAGCCCATGCCGCCGATGATGACGATGACGAAGGCGTCGATAACGACCGTCGTTCCCATTCCGAGAAACGCCGTAACGAGCGGCGCGGCGAGCACGCCACCGAGGGCGGCCATCGCGCAGCCGAGGCCGAACACGCCGGTGCGCACCAGATCGACATCGGTGCCGAGCGCGTGGACCATTTCCGAATTCTGCGATACCGCGCGTATCAGCAGGCCAGCGCGGGTGCGCTCGAGGAATTGCCACACCGCGATCGCGGCGGCGAGCCCGAACGCGATCAGGAACAGCCGGTACAGCGGGAATGGCTGGTCCAGGATGATGACGACACCGCGCAGGAAATCGGGAATGCCGGCGCTGAGCGGCTGAGCGCCCCAGATGATCCGGATCAGCTCGCTCAGCACGACGGCAAGCCCGAAGGTGAGCAGCAGATAGGCGCCGCCGTCGCGCCGGCCATAGAGGTAGCGCAAGAAGATCCGCTCGAAAGCCATTCCGACGGCGCCGACGACGATCGGCGCGACAATCAGCGACAGCAGAAAGCTTCCGGTAACGGCGACGGTGGTGTAACCGACATAGGCGCCGAGCATGAAGATGACGCCATGCGCAAAATTGACGATGCGCATGATGCCGAAGATCAGCGCCAGCCCGCAGGCAATGAAGAACAGGATCGCGGCCTGCGAGAGCGCGCTCAGGCACTGCGCCAGGATGAAGCCGAGGAAATTCATCTGGCCTCTTGGGAACGCCAGCTAAGCGTCCGACGGCCCGTCGAGTGGGTCGCCCCGAGTAACAGACCTCACTTGCTGTAGCTGGCGCTCTTGCAGTCCGGAGTGTTCACCTCGCGCGGATAGATCTTGACGATTTCAGCGATCGGCTCGGCGTATTTGTCGTTCTTAGCGACCTTGACGACGAAGCCCTGGTTTTCGCCCTGGTGATCGCACTTGCGCATGAGGATCGGCCCCTTGACGCTGGTGACCTCGAGGTCCTCCATCGCCGCGACGATCTTCATCGGCTCGGGCGACCCGGCCTTCTCGATGGCGGCGAACAGGATCATCAGCGCCTGATACATCTCGCCGTCCGACCAGTCCGGGATCTCGTTCTTGTACTCGCTCATGAACGCCTCGCGGAACGCCTTGTTCTGCGGAATGTCGTAGGTGAGCG
>WNFG01003747.1_pt1 | contig 14889 bp, 9 predicted proteins | sample 5400431 | NCBI WGS metagenome assembly WNFG01 (sample SAMN13153346, study PRJNA577476) | soil metagenome | isolation source: 120 cm saprolite under Douglas fir tree site 2 hole 3 replicate 2 | place: USA:California | collected 2015-04-18 | reverse complement strand
ATTTCGAGTGGAACGAAATCGCCCAATCCAGGTGCCTTGCTAGGTTCGCAAGTGATGCGTGATCTACTGAATACTCTGAAATCTCAGTATGACTTCATCTTGATCGACGCGTGTCCCACCCTGCCCGTTAGCGACGCCGTCTTGCTGTCGAACGCAGTAGATGCGGTTGTGTTCATCGTCAACAGTTCCAAGACGCAGCGTCAACTCGCTCGCCGAGCCATAATTCGGTTAAATCGTGCGCAGGCGCCGCTGGTTGGTACTATCCTCAATCAAGTGAATCTGCAGCACGGCCGCGACGCCTACTATTATCGCGACAATATCTTCTATTACGAGCCGGACCCTTTAGACAGTAGCTTTGACGAAGCTGTCTGAACTCGACCCCAAGAACAGGCCCCTCCTGGATACTCATTCATTTGTACTTCTTTGATCATGAGTCAATTCTCGTCGATCACCTATTGATAACAGTCACCCAGACCGAATGCAGAGCCATGAATGGCTAGCCCGCCCTTGAAAGTTCACGTCGACGAAAGTGAATCGAGTAGTAGAACGCCTCGGCGGCGTGAACCTTCGAACAAAGAGAATTCCGCCAGCAGCAAGGTATCCTTTTATGCAATGAAGGGCGGCTTCGCCTTTCTCGACCAGGGATTGTTTGCCGGATCAAATTTTATCGTCAATGTACTGATGGCTCGATTGCTGCCACCTTCGCAATTCGGCGCTTTTGCGGTGGCGTTTTCGATCTTTCTCCTACTTGGTGCCTTCTACACGTCGGTCCTGACCGAGCCCATGATGGTATTCGGCGCCAGCAAATATAAGGGTACGTTTGGCAGATATCTCGGCGTCCTTTCCCTGCTGCACATAGGTCTAAGTACTATAGTCACTTTGCTATTGGCGATCAGCGCCCTGCTCTTTTGGCATTTAGGTTCCCCGTTTCTAGCGGATGCTCTTTTCGGATTAGCGGTCGCATCACCAATGCTGATGTTTACCTGGCTGATGCGAGCTGCTTGCTATGTGCGTTCGCGGCCGCAATGGGCCGCGATCGGGAGCGGGATCTATCTCGCGCTCTTCCTCAGCGGATTCTACGTTCTCTTCCGAATGGCTGATTTGACGCCTGGTATGATCTTCGGCTCGATGGGTGCCGCGGGATTGCTAACCTCGGTTTGGTTTCTTTGGATTCTCGCACCGGTTGCGACGATCGAGCGCAAAGCAGTGGTCAAAGTCGTTGGAGATCATTGGACGTTCGGAAGTTGGAACGTAATGGCTACTGCGCTCAATCTGGCGTCCGGGCAGATCCTGATCATCCTGATTCCGCCATTCTTTGGCTTGGCGGCCGCCGCCCGCGTGGCCGCGTCGCTCAACTTCATGCGTCCACTTAATCCGTTGATGAGATCGGTAGTTTCAGTAGCGTTGCCCTACGCTTCTCGGCTGAGGAGCAGCACGGAGAATGAGGTTGACCGCACCCGAAAATTCCAACGCCTGTTACTGGGTTTTCCCGTCTTCATACTGCTTTACGGATTGACGGTTTCTTTAGCCTCCCGAGATTTATTTTTTCACGTCTACGGAAGTCATCGCTATGACGACTGCGGAGTCCTGCTGTTTTTGTTGTCGCTAACATACACCGCTTCTATGTTGGTTCAGGTATTTTCTGTTTCAATCAAGGCCGCCGGCGCGACCCGTCTGATGGTAAGTGTCTGGGCGCTCCCAGGAATTCTTACTTGCTTGCTCTCATTACCCGCGCTGTTATTCGGCAATCTATCGACGGTTCTGGGTGTCTTCGCCTTTAGTTACTGGGTGGGCGCTCTCTGGAGTTGGAGAATCGCCACCCGGTTGACGTCGGGAAGTGCGACGATAGGGTCGGCGCTTGCCGCGCAATTGCAGGAACAATGAGTTTTCATGTCCCGCTCGCGAAGCTGGCGCAAGGCCCGGAGAAGGCGCAAGTAAACTATTGTGTTCTCCACGGCTGGCAGTCATTGGCCGAGACAATTGATTCGGACATAGACATCGTTGTCGCTCCGGAGCATCTAAATCGATTTGAACAGGTGCTGAACCTGGAACTAGGCGGCCGCATCGTCCAGCTTCTGCAGTATGAGACTAGCGGCTTTTATTTCGTGGTCGCGCGGCTCGATGAGGCCATACGTTTTACGGCTGCAACAACCTCTGGGTCGCCAGCCCACGAGCAGAATACCTATACTTGCTCACCAAGAAAATTTGCAAAGGGGTGGTACCCCCTTACCAAAGGGCGCGCCTCGAGCAACTACAAGAGATTCTGGGAGCTGATGCTGTCGAGGCAGCGAAAACGGTTTTAGGGCCATACTGGGGCAAGCGCACTTTCCGATGGATCGACATGGGGGCATGGCTGCTCCTGGAGAACTACCTACCTCAACTAAGGCGCTCCTTGCGAATGATACAGATCAGAAATGATCCAAAAAAGTGGATCCAGAATTGGATCCCTGAGGTAAGTCGCAGATACCATCGGTGGCGCTATCCCACGGGTATGTTCGTTGCGATCCTCGGACCGGACGGCGCAGGCAAAACGCTGCTGGTCGAGAATCTGAAGCGGTGCTTGGGTCCAGCCTTCCGCCGTACCGTTGCTTTCCATCTAAGACCCAATTTGTATCGTTCGCTGGCAGCCAGCGGACCGGTTACTGATCCTCACGGCCAACTTCAGAGGTCTTATCTCAGTTCAGTAATGAAACTGTTCTATTATTTGTTCGACTATGTAGCAGGTTATCTTATCAAAATAAGGCCGGCGCTAGTCAGATCAAGCCTGGTTCTTTCCGATCGTTACTACCATGATTTGTTTGTAGACACTCAGCGGTATCGCTACGGAGGTCCTCGGAAGCTGGTACGCGGGATCAGCCGATTCATTCCGAAACCGGATTTGTTTCTCATTATCGACGTCCCAGAGAAACAGCTCTTGGCTAGAAAACAAGAGCTGACCGTCGAAGAACTGCAGCAGCAGCGGAAATCGTACCGTTGCCTTTCAAACGACGATTTTCTGAACGCTGTTGTCATCGACGGCAACATGTCTCCCGAATGTGTGACTAGACGAGCCTCAGAAGTATGTCTCGATTTCATGGCCTCGCGGTACCGCAAACGCCGTGGGATCTCACTACCGAATCAGCCGCCCGAAGATCTCGCTTGGATATCCTCGCTGCTCGTGCACGGCGACGATGCCCGCTTTGCTGAGACTCCCCCTCACGCATCAAATGTAACCCCTGATCCTCAAATGGCATTCTCATGGCTCAAACTCTCGGGCGGCCGTTCTTATTTAATTCCGTGTGGCTCGCATCAAAGTACAGTATCGGCTCTGCAACTCTACAATGCTCAGACTTGGAAAGCTCGACTAGGTGGATTTTTGCTTACCACCAAGACAGGGTGGACTCTCGCCAAGTGTTTTGCACCCAAGGTTCGGCTCATATATCCGGAAAAGGAAGACAATGAAGTCCCTAGCGGCGTCTTTCTCGACCATTTGCGAACTTTGTTTTCGTCTAAAAACCTCAATTTCGCGATTTCATTAGGAACGCCTGGACCACAGCGTAAGCCAGTCGTTCAAATCGCGACGGGCGGCGGAGCCATTTTGGGCTACGCTAAGGTGGGATGGAATAAACTAACAAACGATCTGGTTGAGGTTGAAATAGATATCTGCAGGCGCTTGGCGGACTATGGTCCGAACTCATTCCAGGTACCGTCAGTAATTCATTGTGGCAAATGGCAGCAGCAATCGTTCTGTGTTCAATCAGCCCCCGATGGATACATCGTGCCAGCATCGCGCAAGATAGACGACGATTACCTGTGCGTCCTGGCCGAGATGAGTACCATAGGATATTTCCATGCGCCGTTTGTCGATAGCCTCTTCTGGAAGCGCTTGAAGGAACGGATTCGATTTATCCGGAACCAGTACCAGCATGATATTCTAGGACAGTTAACTTCAGCCGTCGAGCAGTCAATTGGCAAGGAGCCTATCTCCTTTCATCTGTCCCACGGTGATTTTGCACCCTGGAATAGCCGAATAGTCAACCAGCGCCTCTTTCTCTTCGACTGGGAACAGGCAGAGTGGTCGGCGCCGGCCGGGCGGGACTTCTTTCACTTTGCGACCCAGTGCCGCCTTCTGCTTGAACGTAGCACGGCCGAACAGACATCTCAGGAACTCATCCACGGAGCACTTCGGCAATACTTAGAGAGGTATCTGGATACGCTGGGCCTAAGCCCTAGGTTTATCGTCCCTCTTTGGCTTATATATCTAACTGAACGACTAGCATCGGTACCTTGGGATGAGACCGTTGGCGCCAACCACGTTCAGCACTTAGTCGCTTTGGCCAATCTTGGTATGGCCGAAGCTGTCGCCTGCCAATGACAGTTGCCCGCAAGATTCTCCTATCCGCCTATGCCTGCGAACCGGGGAAAGGTTCGGAACCTGGCGTTGGCTGGAACTGGGTAAGTGCTATCGCCGAGTCTAATCAAGTTTGGGTCATTACCCGTTCCAACAATCGCCCTCGGATCGAAAATGAGCTGGCCCGCAAGCCAATCGCGAATGTTCAGTGGGCGTATTTTGATTTACCTCGGGCGCTCAGGTTCTGGAAGAAGGGTCAGAGAGGCACCCGTCTCTACTATTTTCTCTGGCAGATCGGCGCATTTCGTTTGGGTCGCAGCTTGCAGGATATGGTCGGATTCGACCTTGTTCATCATCTCACCTTTGGCAAATACTGGTCGGCCAGCTTTTTGTCCCTGATGCAACCGCCATTTGTATGGGGACCGCTTGGAGGCGGCGAATCCGCGCCGGATGCGTTCAAAGCCGATTTCGGATGGAAAGGCAAGGCTTATGAAACCCTCAGGGATGCGGGGCGACGCACGGCCGGCTTTGATCCATTTCTCAGAATGACAGCACGCCGTTCCGCGCTCGCCCTCAGCAAGACCAGCGAGACCGCGAAGGAACTGCGAGATCTTGGTTGTAAGCGAGTAGTCATTTGCTCAGAAGTAGGAATGAGCCGCGCTGAGATCGACGCTTTAGCTACTGCGACTTCTTCAAACCGCGGCGATTTCAAACTGCTTAGCATTGGACGACTTATACACTGGAAAGGCTTTCATATTGCACTGATGGCATTTGCTCAGATGCAGCGGAGTTTCTCTAAAGCAGAATACCGCATCATCGGAGACGGACCAGAGATCTATTCTTTAAGACAGCTAGTTCGTGAGCTTCACCTTGAACACAAGGTTAAATTCCTCGGCGCTCTCTCGAGAGAGAAAACCTTAGCAACGCTGATTGAAAGTGACGTCCTGGTGCATCCCAGTTTGCACGATTCAGGTGGCTGGGTATGTGTCGAAGCAATGGCATGCGGGAAGCCGGTGATTTGTCTCGAGCTGGGCGGCCCGGCCTATCAAGTAACAGCACAGACCGGATTTAAAGTGGCTGCGCAAAATCCTGATCAAGCGGTTAGAGATATGTCCGCCGCGATGGTTCGTTTGGCTGTGGACCCCGGACTGCGGTTTGCTATGGGGGCGGGCGGTCAAGCCAGGGTTAACGAGCATTTCGCGATGGAGAACATTGGTCGCACGATGACTAGTCTGTATGATGAACTGAAAGAAGAAAGCAATGCCTATACCTCCTCACTCAGACACAGGGCTAGTGCTGTGATGTTCCAGCCTTAGGTCGCAGTCAGGTTTTACATTCGCCACTCTGCCGGAACCTTGTTCGATGAGACACTTCTTGGACAAATCTACGACCGCGGAGTCCATTGACGCAGACTACACGGAAGGTGCTCTGCGTCTGACACCCAGGCCAACCATTGTGACTACCAGTTGGGACGACGGGCATTCCTTGGACTTTCGCCTAGCCGAGTTGCTTTCATCACACGGCGTGCTGGGAACGTTCTATGTCCCCCTGTCTCATCGGCGGATTCCGTCTGTGACGCCCCGTCGCTTGCAGTCGCTAAGACAGTTTGGAATGGAAATTGGCGCACACGGGATAGATCATACGGTTTTCACTATGGTCAGCGACCTCAGTACCGAACTCGTGACCGGCAAGAAGCTGCTCGAGAACCTTGTTGGCGAACCGATTTCATCGTTGGCGTATCCCAAAGGTGTGTTTAACAGCAGTGTGTGTCATTTGGTTGCCCACTCGGGTTATCGACTGGCGCGCACCACAGCCGCTTTCCGCACGAGCCTCGCATTCGATCCGTATCGCATGCCAGTCTCGCTTCATTTTACTCGTCACTCCAACAAGGTGCTGATCCGCCATGCACTCAAGGATGGGAATTTACGCGGGCTATTCGATTGGTGGAGACGCTGGCAGTGTGAAACCGATCCATTTCTCCTGGCCGAATTGATGTTCGAAGATGTGTGCAATCGAGGAGGCGTGTTTCATATCTGGGGGCATTCTTGGGAAATAGAGACTCTCGGTTTGTGGGATACCATGGAGCGTCTCCTGAAACGCATTGCAGCTCGCCCTGGCGTCCGCTACCTGACCAACAAACAGACTGTAGATGCGATTGAACGATGAAGGTACTCATAGCTCACAACACTTACCAGCACGCAGGAGGAGAAGATGTTGTCGCACAGCAAGAGGGAGATCTTCTCCGCCGAATGGGCCACGAGGTCATCGAGTATAGACGGTCTAACCACGAACTCGGCGTCACAACGTTAGGCGGGCTATCCGCACTAAAGGATACATTGTGGTCGTCACAATCCTATCGCGAGATTCAGGAACTGACTAGAGATCGAAAGCCAGACATTGCTCATTTTCACAATACGTTTATGTTGATCTCGCCCGCTTCGTATTACGCGTGCCGCCGAAGCAACGTCCCGGTCGTACAGACCCTTCACAATTACCGCCTGTGGTGCCCGCGCGCGGACTTTTACAGAAACCATTCGATTTGCGAACTGTGCCTCGGCAAAACTCCGTGGCCAGGAATACTGCATGGATGTTATCGAGATTCTCGGCTTCAGACAGCTGGCGTAGCGATGATGCTCACGATGCATCGATCGCGTCGAACATGGCAATCGCAAGTCGACTCGTTTGTTGCGCCGACTGAATTTCTGCGTACGAAGGCTGTGCAAGGCGGTATTCCAGCCGACAAGATCGTCGTGAAGCCGCACTTTGTGTATCCCGATCCTGGAAAAGCTCAACGCAACGGAGATTACGCGTTGTTTGTCGGCAGACTATCGCGCGAAAAGGGCCTCGTTACCCTCCTCAACGCGTGGAAAGGGTTGAGTGGTTTAAAATTGAAACTGGTAGGCGCGGTTGGAGACGATCCGACAGTCTTGGAGCTTATAAGGAGCAGGGACGTAAACGATGTCGAAGTTTTCGGCCAGGTTTCTCGTGACGCCGTCCTCGAATTGCTGAAAGGTGCAGCAGTGCTGATATTTCCGTCGGTCCTCTACGAGAGCTTCGGTCTTTCCATTGTCGAAGCTTACGCCTGTGGAGTACCAGTAATTGCGTCCAGGTTAGGGGCTATGGCGGAGATTGTTAAGCATGGCAGTACAGGATTGCTTTTCGCCGCGGCAGATAGCGTTGACCTCGCTGAGAAGGTCAAGTGGGCGGTCGAGCATCCGGACGAGATGAACCGAATGGGATTGTGCGCTCGACAAGCGTATTCGAGTCACTACACGGCAGAGCACAACTACAAAATGCTTATGTCCATCTATGATAAAGCTATAGCCGGTTTTGCAGTCGCCGACTTGTCCACTTCGACGGCGCATTTGGCGCCAAGCCTCTAGGGCGGACCAATGCCTTCCCAGAACCTCTATTTACGATGACGAAGACTATGCTTACCAGGAGTCAGACATCAGTAGTATTGCTAGCTATGATGGTCCTGATTGGAGCAGTTGCAGCCAGCCGGCTTCTCGTTTTGGCTGGCATCGCTGCAGTCCTGGGGCTGTCATTACTGATTATTCTGGTTCTCGGAAAAGAGAAAGGACTGGAGTGTTGTTTCTTTCTCGTATTGTTTGCCGAGACGAAGTTCCGAAACCGTAGCGCTGGAGCTTTGCTGTCGGGCGATGTTGACGCGCAAATCGGCTTCGAACTCGCCTTGTATACAGTCGTCTTCATTCTGACAGCAGTGAACTTCGCTACCCTTCCGCCAGAACGATTAAGACCAAAATCGAACGAGCAGTTCGTGATCTATTATGCGCTAGTAGCTGCTGCTTCCTACTTTTGGTCCTACAATGCGAGCATAACCGCAGTCCGCGCGCTACAGCAAGTGACGCTGGTTGCTTTCTTGTACGTCGCGATCAGGATTTTGACACCAGCGCGTTTTCTTCGAGCTTTGGGTCTGACGTTGGTCTTCTCAGTGCTGACCTTTGCTCTGTTGGCGATTTTGGTGCCAGCGGCCCGTGGACCGTGGTCTATTGAAATGGGCCATCGAGTCCAGCGATTCTCCTGGTTTGCGGTTCATCCTATCACAGCGGCATGTGAGGCTGGGGGTGCCCTGGTGTTTTTGCTGTCGGAACGGCTCTATGGGAAAAGTAAAAATCTGCTGAAGATACCTCTTTCAGCCTTCATTGTTCCCATAGTGGCGATCTTGTTCGCTACGCGTGCACGAGGCGCGATCCTGGCCGCAATCGCCGCTGTCACGCTCTTAATCGTTCGCCCGAGAATAAATTCGCGCTTGGCGAGATTCGGCGCCATCTCGGTATTCGGCTTAATTGCCGTTCTGGCAATCGCTGGATTCGATCCAATAACTTCCACGGTCACCATGATTGCTTCCGAGGATAACCCGATAGGCAGATACGTGCTGAGAGGGCAATCGGTGGACGAATTGCTCACAGTAAGCGGGCGAACGGAACTATGGCGCGGCGCTTATGAATTGTTTCTCAACCACCCGCTGCTGGGCCACGGTTACATAGCGTCCAGAAGCTTGCTGCTGGCGATAGAATCGTGGGCTGGTGAGGCCCACAACGCGCTTGCCGAATCACTTCTCGATCTTGGCATTGTTGGAACCGTACTGCTTTGGCTCCCACTGCTCCGTGCCCTGGGAGGGTCACTAAAAATGGTCAAAATAGGCCGCCATACAGAATGGCCGTATGCGCTAGTAGCTGCGATTCTAACATTCGTCCTCTTTGAAGGATTTGTCGCCGCTGGTTTTGCCGGTTTTCTCACTTACGATCCAACGTTGTTGTTCGGTTCCATATTGGCCTACGACGCAATCGCGGCTGAGCTAACTGCCAGAAACCTGCAGCGGCAAAACTACGGTGGACGACAATTCGCACCGCGGGAATGGAGAGGTGGCAACGGCACCGCGGCAGCAGCAGCACAAGGTGTCACTCCTATTTATCCGACGATCAAACGCATGAACGAAGGTTCCTAACTGTAGAGCATCCCGTTTCAGACTAGCGCCACCGGTTATGGCGCTTCATCTTTAGCGACCTATTTCAAAGGTCTTCCAACAAACCGAGGAGAAGGAAAATGACCCTGCGATGCGACGTCGCGATCGTGGGCGCAGGTCCCTACGGCTTGTCAGTGGCAGCGCATCTTCTGCCAATGAACATCGAGGCTCGCGTCTTCGGAGAGCCGATGGATTTTTGGCGACGCCAAATGCCTATGGGCATGTTGCTGCGGTCCGAAAAGCATGCGTCGAATATTTCCGCTCCCGACCGCAACCTGGGACTCGAAGACTATCTAGCAGGTGCGGGCATTAACGTTTCAACGCAGGTAAGGGTAGAGGATTTCATAGAATACGGTTGCTGGTTTCAGAAACAAGCGATTTCGGACTTGGACACGCGAAGAGTGATGAAAGTGGATCGCCACAAAAGCGGCTTCCTGCTGAGACTGGAAGACGACGAACAAATTTTGGCACAGCGAGTAGTCGTGGCGGCCGGAATTGCTGCCTTCGCCCATCGTCCTCGACAGTTCCTTTCGCTGCCCGCGGAGCAAGCTTCACATTCCGTCGATCACCGAGACCTTGCGAAGTTTGCAGGCGCGCGAGTCGTAGTAATCGGAGCTGGGCAAAGCGCGTTTGAGTCGGCCGCTCTCCTGATTGAGAACGGAGCGGACGTCGAGATCATCGTGCGCGCCCCGAACGTCTTCTGGATTCCAGGTCGTAAGTCCTCGAAGCCCATAGCTGGCATCCAGGCACGCCTGTTTCCACCTCACGGAATAGGATCAAGGAAATTTAGCTACCTGGTAGCAAGACCTCATCTTTTTCGCCAACTGCCTCGCGTCCTACAGGATGTGATTACCTATAGCGGTGTCCGTCCTAAAGTCTCGACTTGGGTAAAGCCTCGGCTCGGAAGTGCGTCAATAACGACCTCGTGCAGTGTGCTTTCTGCCCTTCCTACCATCGGCGGGCCCCTTCTGACCCTCGTCGACGGGAGCGAACGTCGCGTCGATCACGTGCTACTAGCTACCGGCTATCGGGTAGACATCTCCCGCTATCAATTCCTGCCCCCGGAACTGCTTCAGTCTATCGATTGCGTAAACGGCTATCCGGCGCTCAATCCCGATTTCGAATCTTCCATACCTGGATTGTATTTCGTCGGTGCCTCTGCCGGACAAAGTTTCGGGCCGCTGGTTCGGTTTGTGGTGGGCGCCGATTACTCCGCCAAAGCTGTGGCGCGCTCGATCAAGTCGCGTTTTGGCTCACGTCCCCGGAGGCAGAGGCCGCAATTGAGCATCAACTCGAACATCAGTCACCTCCCTAAGAAACGTTCCGCCACCGTAGGTGCCTTGGTGCTCGGCGGCGACTTTGGGGCACTCGGCGTTGTGCGTAGCCTCGGTCGCCACAATATTCCGGTTTGGACCATCCTTGAGCCACACGAGCTCGCTGGAAAGTCATGCTATTCGGCACGTTCATTGCGTTGGCCCGATCTCGGCGAAAATCGACAAGTAGAGTTCTTGCTCGAGCTCGGACGACGATTTGCTCTCGAAGGTTGGGTGCTCTTCCCTATCGGTGACGAGCGAGCCGCTTTGTTGGCACGCAATCGCGATCTCCTTGAACGTCAGTTTCACGTTACGACCCCTGATTGGCAAGTCATGCGATGGGCCTATGACAAACGGCTCACCTACCAGCTAGCCTCCAGTCTAGGCTTGAATTGCCCACAGACGCTCTATCCGCAAACCCGCGATGAAGTACTCGACCTCGACTGCACGTTTCCGGTCATCATTAAACCCGCCATCAAAAAAACTCTTAACAGGCTCACGTTCGAAAAAGCCTGGCTGGCGCGCGATCGAACCGAATTGTTGAAGCTCTACGACCAAGCTGTGGGGCTTGTCGATCCGAGCGTGGTAATGTTGCAGGAAATGATCCCTGGCGGAGGCGACACCCAGTTCTCCTACGGCGCATTATATTCCGAGGGTAGCCCGATCGCCTCACTGGTCGCGCGGCGCACACGGCAGTTTCCTGTCGTTTTCGGCCGTACCAGCTCCTTTGTCGAGACCATCGAGCGCCCGGAGGTCGAGACTGCCGCTAGCACGTTACTTAAGGCCATGAATTATAGCGGAATAGTCGAAGTCGAATTCAAGTACGACTTTCGCGACCGGTCCTATAAGGTTCTTGACATCAATCCGCGCACTTGGGCCTGGCAGGCGCTGGGCGGTCGCGCAGGCGTTGAGTTTCCATATCTGGCTTGGCGCTGGGCCCAAGGTCACCAGTTGACTCGGACTTTCGGCCGTCCTGGAATCAAATGGTTGCACGGCCGCATGGATGTCCGCGCTGCAGCGAGCGAAATGTGGCACGGCCGCCTTTCACCGGCCCGTTACCTGCAATCGATCTTGAGTGCTCGAGTGTGCGCGATTCTGGCGGCAGACGACCTCGTCCCAGCGCTGCTGGCGACTCCGCTAACTCTCGCCTCTCGACTCTCTCGCAGTCGTCTGTTTCGGAAGTCGAGGATAGGAAATGTCGAGTATCAGCCAGGCGATGATTCCCAGGCCGCCGTACCTAAGTCGACTGCCTCGATAAAACGTGTGACCTTTGTTCAAAAGACCCTATCCCGCGAACCATAAGCTTACCTTCGGATGTTACTTATCGACCTACGTGATCATGTCCCTCTCGGAAAAGGATCGAGATAAGCGCAGCCACTATAGACCCGAGATGCAAGCTATAAACATACCCGATCGGAACCTACCCTATTTGCGGACTCTAGGACGCTTTTATAGGCCTTTCGGCAGAGGAATCGCCGGTTTTACCTCTAAACGCTTCCTGGTGCTGATGTATCATTCGGTCGGATCCACGAAACACGCTGTGAAACCGGCCGATTTCGCCGCACAGATGACTTTTCTCAATGAACACGCGAACGTAATCGATTTAGTAGCATTGATAAAAGGCGAAGGCTGGCGATGTGAACGGCGCTTGGTGTGCGCGATAACTTTCGACGACGGCTATATGAGCGTGCACGATGAAGCGTTCCCACTTCTATGCCGTTATCGATTTCCGGCCACAGTCTACATTACAACGAGTGCACTTCGAGCCGATCAGAATTCCAGGTCGGATGAATCCCCCTATCTGCTACCTGGCGAGCGGATGCTTAGTTGGAGCCAGTGCCGTGAAATGGCCGTGCACGACATCACGATTGGATCGCATCTTTGCCACCACCTAGATCTTGCCAGGTTGCCTGCAACTTGTGCGGCTGCCGAACTGAAAGGATCCAAGTTCGAAATTGAGGATCGCCTTGGCAAGGTTTGCAAGCACTTCGCATTTCCTTGGGGTCGCTATACCCATCGTATGCTGGATCTGGTTCCCGAATGTGGTTACGAAACTGCTGCGACCGTTATCCATCGCCCACTGGCAGAACCGGTTGATCCACTCAGAATACCCAGAATGAATATCGGACCGGGTTACACGCTTGATGATTTTCGTGCCGTACTTGAAGGTGACTGGGACTACCTCGGCATAATCCAGGCCGTTAAGCAGCCGCGGCGTTCGCGACCGCGAGAATGACTCGCGCGAGTCGTTCGTTTCGATCGAGCCTCTAACGTTTGAGCGGCGTCCAGCGACGATCAATCTTCACCAACACTAGGAGCATTGTTCAGTCTTCGGTTAGCTTTTTGCGTTCTGCTTCACCCCGTGCATCACTTTAGCAAAAAATTGGTCGAATGAAGGTCTCGAAACCGTGGCGGCTTATTCGTCCGGCGACTATAAGCGCCTTGTTTCTGTTAGCGATGGCCTTTTTTTGTCCTGTCCTATCGCGCAGTCAAATCAACGTTCCGTCGACGATTGGTGCATGGTCAGGCGATTCGCCCTGGCCGACCGTAGGTGTTCACCTGATCGTTCTTGGTGACGGCCGAGCGTTGACGTGGGGCGGAGACATACCCTCGCCCGGTGAAACTGCCTTCCCTACTTACGTTGTAACGATTCCTAGCGGTAGTACGAACACCAGCAGCGTGCAGAGCTTTATCATTAACGACGACATCTTCTGCAGTGGCGATACGATAATGCCCGATGGACGCGTGTTCGTATCAGGCGGAGGCGACGAACCAGCGCCGGACGCCGGCAGCGGGCGTGCGACTACCGATATCTTCGATCCATCGACGAACACCTGGAGTTCGGGTCCGACTATGAGCGGCCGGCGATGGTATCCGAGTGCGACAGTCTTGCCGAGCGGCGACATTCTGAATCTTCTAGGCAGTATCGATATGAATTTCGTGCCCAACGAAACTCCCGATGTTACCACCAGCAACGGGAGCGCAATCCGAAGTCTTACAGGCGTTTCATCAGCGAACCTCTATTACAACTACCCGCGAGCCTTCGTTGCGCCCAACGGTCAGGTATTCATCGCGGGGATGGAGCCAACCACTCGATATTTAGACACATCAGGGACCGGAGCTTACTCGACAGTTGCTACCAGCCATTTCGGTTATCGTATCTACGGGACCGCCCTCATGTACGAGCCCGGGAAGGTTCTGATAGCGGGCGGCGGCCTGACGGACAACTCCACACCTACTAATACCGCAGAAGTGATTGACCTCAACGACGCGACGCCCGCATGGCGAGACGTCGGGCCAATGGAATATCCTCGTAGATATCTAAATTCGACCTTGCTAGCCGATGGCAAGGTGCTAATCAGCGGCGGAACCGAGAGTGCTCCTACGGATGATTGCACCCTTGCCGTTCTTCCCGCAGAAATCTGGGATCCTGCCACTGAACTATTCACCACCGTGGCAAGCATGCCCCACTATCGAGTATATCATTCGACCGCCGCGTTGCTGCCTGACGGAAGGGTTCTCTCGGCCGGCACTACCTCGGCTAAAGGCACCTGCGGCGGGATCAATTACAAAGACGCGGACTTTTACTCACCGCCGTATCTGTTCAACGGCACCCGACCTGCTATTAGTTCGGCGCCGTCGGCTGTCAAGTATGGTCAACCATTTACCGTCACCACCCCGGACGCTTCGACTACTCTCGCCGTAAATTGGATCGCCCTTAGCGCTGTGACTCATCACTTCAACTTCAGTCAACGTTTTAATCGATTGACTTTCACGTCAGATGCGACATCGCTGACGGTAACGGCTCCGGGTAATGCGAACATCTGTCCGCCTGGCAAGTATATGATGTTCATTCTAAATTCTGCCGGGGTGCCGTCCCTTGGCAAAATAATAAGAATTGATACCTCAACACCAACCCCGACCCCCACAAGAACTCCCACCCCGACACCTACAAGCGCATCAACCGACACCCCGACGATAGTACCGACGCCGATTGCGACACCGAGTGCGACGGTTAGCGCGACCGCGATCGCAAGTACCCCGACCACGACCCCGACCGCGACGCCCACCGCGCGGCCGATAACCTTGCGCGGCTTGGTCCCGAGCAGTGCCGACGGAGTCGCTGCGATTACGCTCAATATGCCGGCCGGGGTACGCGCCAACGACCTACTGATCGCACAACTCGCCGCCTACTCGAGCAGCGTCTCGATCCAGGCCAATGCCCCAGCCGGCTGGACGCTCATCACCAGCAAATC
>WNFG01006697.1_pt1 | contig 14892 bp, 6 predicted proteins | sample 5400431 | NCBI WGS metagenome assembly WNFG01 (sample SAMN13153346, study PRJNA577476) | soil metagenome | isolation source: 120 cm saprolite under Douglas fir tree site 2 hole 3 replicate 2 | place: USA:California | collected 2015-04-18 | reverse complement strand
ACGCCAATCCGTACTCAGGTCAAGGAATGTGGCGTCGCCATTGGTATCCAGGAAAGAAACCAGAAAGCGGCTTAGAGCGCGGGAGAGTAGCATTCCCAGGAGCGAACCAACTACTGCCAGCAATACACTTTCCGTGAGCAGCTGACGCAGCAATCGTCCCCGTGAGGCGCCTAAAGCCAGCCGCACAGCGAGTTCCTTTTCCCGCGCGCTGGCACGCGCCAGCATGAGATTGGCGAGGTTAGCGCAGGCAATCAAGAGCACAAGGCCGGCGGTTCCAAGCAATAAGCAGAGCGGAGTCGTGTAGGTCTCTCTCAACTGGGAGACGCCCGCTCCCGCCGGAGATGCCGCGAGCCTGAACTTCAGATAACTTGGAATGCTCTCAGTGGGATAGTTGGGAGGAACTGTTGACTTGAATATACCTTCAGAAATCGAGTTCAGCTGGGCCGTAGCGCGGTCCAGCGACCACCCGGGCTTCAGTCGCCCTATCACCACGAGCCACCATGTAGTGCCATCGGCGAGACGACTCTCTTCTCCGCGCACTGTGGGCTCCGCGCAGAGCGGCGCCGCGACGTCATAGGATTGGCCGATCTCTAGTCCAAAGAAATTTGGCGGCGTGACGCCGATTATTTCAAATGGATGGGAATTCAATGTGATGGTCTTTCCGGCCACGCGAGCGTCTCCGCCAAATTCGCGCTGCCAAAAGGCGTGACTGACGACTACTCCTGTCGCGCCGCAACCTTTGTAATCGTCAGCATCAGTGAAGGTGCGGCCCAGAGCGGGACGCACTCCCAACACGTCGAACGCGCCGCCACTGACGTAAATTGCTTTCGCGTAACGGGCTTCTCCGCCGTTGGCCAAATTCAGACTCCCTTTTCCCCAGGCAAATATTCCCGAAAACGCCTGCTGGTCGGCTCGAAGTCGTTCCCAGATTGGATACGTCACCTGACCGTACCAATTCATGGCGCCTCTCCGGTCTTCTCCGTTAGGGATGGTGACTTCAGCCAACTCCTGCGGATTCCTGACCGGCAGAGAACGAATACGGACCGCATTGAGTAGCTCGAAAATTGCAGTGTTGGCGCCGATACCGAGCGCAAGCGATGAGAGAGCAATAAGCGTAAACGCCGGACTCAGCCGCAGCAGGCGCGCTGCATAACGAAGGTCCTGCCAAAGGGCAGCAAGGAGGTTGCTTGCTCCGCGTGCGCCGGCAGGGACAGGTTCGCTGTGAACTTGCTGCTCCACCCCTCGCAATTGGCGCACGAGCAGACCATGTCGGTTAATCTCGTTGAGCGCGATGTTCTCTGCTTCCTGCGGCGGCTCTCCCAAAACCACGAGCTCTTGATAGCGATCATCCAGGTGCTGCGACAGCTCTTCAAGAATCTCCATTTCGCGGGTGGGTTCCAGTTTCAGTCCCGCTACGCGCTTCCTGAGTTCGTTTTTCCAGTCAGGCATGTTGGCCTCCGCGATGCTTTCCAACGACGGTCATCAATCACCAGGGCCCGTGGGCATTGGCTGCGATATTTGTACGCGCATTACTCTTCCCTGAGCGCGACCATAGGATCCAGACGCGCGGCCCGTTGTGCCGGCAAATAGCTTGCAGTGAGCGCAACCATGGCCATAAAAGCAATCGCAGCGGCGAGCGTAACCGGATCGCGGGGCTGCAAACCGAAGAGCATCGCCCGTGCGGACTGGCCGACGATCAGCGACAGCACTGTTCCGACCGCCAAGCCGGCCGCAAGTAGAACTCCGGCTTCCCGCAGGACCATGGCCAGCACGTTGCCCCGGTCGGCGCCCAGGGCCATGCGAATGCCGATCTCATTCGTCCGCCGCGCAACCATGTAGGACATCACTCCATATAGCCCGATTGTCGCCAGCAACACAGCAAGAAAGCCGAAGAAACCGGAGAGCGTGGCCATGAGGCGTTCGCGCACAAGCGTGTCCCGAATTGCGGTTTTGTAGACGCTGAATTGAAATGCAATGGCAGGATTACTCTGACGAATGGCGCGGTCCAGTGAGGAGGCCAGCGCGTCAGGCGCTATGTTGGAACGAATGAAGAAAGCAGGTCCTATGTCGGGATCTTTGGCTTGCGACATGGACACGTAGGCGATGGCGGAAGACTGTTCGCGGAGATCAACGTATTTGGTGTCTTGCACGACCCCGACGATCTGGTATACGAGTTCCGGCTTGCCCGGCGCCGTCTCCACGTGGAACGTCTTGCCAATGGCATCTTTTCCCGCCAGCATTTTGCGTACAAATGATTCATTCACCATGGCAACCAGTGGTGAATTCAGAGTATCGCTTTCATCGACATCACGGCCACGCAGTATGGAAGTCTCCATCGTCCTGAAGTAGCCCGGGCTTATGCTGTCGAAGTTCACACTAGCGCGCACCTCCTGCCCTGATGCGTTGGTGTGAACCATGTCGTTCCAGTAATCTCCCGTCACGGGGATGACGCTGGTCTCGGCAGCGGACTCCACTCCCGGGACGGCCCGCAAATGTGCCAGCAGGTCCTTCTTGAAACTGATCCGGTTCTCCAACGGCAAGTTGACGCCCCTGAGGTCGACGTGTGCAACAAGGATACCGTCTGGCTGAAAGCCGGGATCCAGGGTAAGCAAATTCTGAAATGTGCGCACAAAGAGCAGAGCGCCGACCAGCAAGACCAGGGAAAGCGCGACCTGCGTAACCACCAGCAGACGGCGCAAGCCGAACCGCTCACGCGTGCTTGTAGCGCCGCGGCTGCTTGCCTTCATGGCGGTTGCGGGAGACGCCTTCGTTGCTCTGATGGCCGGCAACAATCCAAATAACACACAGGTGAGGACAGCCAGTCCCGCGGTAAAACCAAGCACGCGCCAATCAAGGTGCTGATCAAGAAACACCTGGCTGGATTGCGTGCTCAAAAATGAAATCAGCGCCCGCGTTAGCGCCTGGGCAAGCAGAACGCCGGCGGCTGCGCCGGAAACCGCCAGCAACAGGCTTTCCGTCAGCAACTGCTCCAGCAATCGCGCGCGGGAAGCTCCCAGCGCCAGGCGCACAGCAAACTCCCGTTCGCGGACAGTGGCGCGGGCAAACATCAGGTTCGCGAGATTGGCGCAAGCAATCAGAAGCACTGCTCCCGCAAGCGCCAGCAGGAGCCAAAGCGGATCTTCATACTTCTGCCGTAATCGGGAGAGTCCGGAACTAGCGGAGGCTGCTCCCAGCTTCGCGTTCAAATAGACTTTTGCCATCTCGGCGTTATAACTGCGGGGAAGCGTGGCCTGAAATACTCCGGGTGAGATGGATTCGAGCTGCGCGGTTGCCTGGGTGACGGTGAAGCCAGGTTTGAGTCGTCCGATGGCTGCAAGCCACCATCCGTCCCGGCGCGCAAAAACCGTATCTTCGCCACGTAGGAGCGGCTCCGCGCAAAGCGGGACCGCCACATCATAAGACCGCCCCACTTCAGTACCAAAGAAACTTGCCGGAGTTACTCCAATGACTTCGACGGGACGCCCGTTAAGTCGCAGCATGCTCCCTACCGCGGAAGGACGGCTGCCGTACTCTCTCTGCCAAAATGCATAGCTAATGACAGCGCTGGGCGAACCGCATCCATGCTGGTCATCCGCCGGGGCCATGACTCTTCCTATTACCGCCGGTACACCAACTACGTTGAAGAAACTCCCGCTCACGAACAGGCCATTGGCATCACGGACCCGCCCACCCGCTGACAGATTGAAGCCCATTGTGCCATACGCCATGACGCCGGAAAATGCCTGTTGATGGTCGCGAATCTGCTCCCACAAGGGATTGCTTAAAACGTGGTTACCGCCGCGTCCCGCACCCGTCCTCCCCCACATGTTTGGGGTATCGATCGCAACCAGCTCATTCGGTTTCTCGACCGGAAGAGCGCGAATGCGTACGGCATCGAGCAACTGGAAAATAGCTGTATTGGCGCCGATACCCAGCGCCAGAGACAAAGTCGCGATGATGGAGAAAACGGGACTCAATCGCAGCGTGCGCACGCCATAACGGACGTCCCGCCACATCGCGGCCAGCATGTTCCCTGGTGCGGCGGCCCCAGGAGCGACGGGCTGACCATGAACTTGCTGCACCACGCTCCGCAACTCACGCGAGAGCAGGTCACGCCGGCTCAGGTCATCCAGCACCTTGGCGTGCGCCTCCACTGCCGAAACACCTGAGGACAGCAATTCCTCATACCGGTCTTGCAGGTGCTGGGACAGCTCTTCCAATAAATCGGCTTCACGTGTGGGATCGAGTTTCAGGTCCGCAATCCGCTCTCTCAACTCCGCTTTCCAGTCAGGCATTTTCCACTCCCGCAATGCGGTTGATGGCGGTAACAAAGGACTGCCATGTACTGCGCTGGGACCGCAATATTTTCCTGCCTTCCGGCGTCAGGCGATAAAAGCGGCGGCGGCGCTGTCCTTCTTTTTCTATCCATCGCCCCTGAAGCCAGCCGCGTTTTTCCAGCCGGTACAGCAGGGGATAGAGCGACGCCACGTTGAAACGGACCGCGCCATCGGAGCGCGATTCGATCAGTTTGCTGATTTCATATCCGTGACGCGGACGCGCCTCTACCAGGGAAAGGATCAGCAGTTCGGCGCTGCCCTTCTTTAATTCGCGGTCCAATTTGGGTGATCTTATATGTTGCATAGACATATATTGATACGCGCTATGTGTCTTGTCAATCTATTGGACGGGGAGATTCGGGGAACGGTTAGCTGGAAAAATTGCTCTGGATAAATCAGGCCCGGGCGTCGAGCAACTGACGGACTTTGTCCAGCAGGGCTTCCGCGGTGAAAGGCTTCTGCAGAAACGCCATATCGGAAGAAAGCACGCCGTGGTGGACAATGGCGTCGTCGGTGTAACCGGAAATGTACAGGGTCCGCATGGTGGGACGCAGATCGACAAGCTTTCCCGCGAGTTCGCGCCCGCTCAGGTGTTCCAGCACGACATCAGTAATCAGGAGATCGATGTTCCCTGCGTGCTGCTCGCAGATCATCATGGCCTCGGCGCCATTTTTGGCGTGGACCACGGTATAGCCTTGCCGTTCCAGCATTAACTTCACCAGAGTGCGGACTCCGTCTTCATCTTCCACGAGCAAGACAGTCTCCGCCGCCGGTGCAGGCCTGGATACGTTCGCAGCTTTGACCGGTTCGGCAGATTCCGCAGCCTGCCACGGCAGATAAATCCTGAACACCGTGCCCATGTGCTGTTCGCTTTCAATCCAGATATAGCCGCCGCTCTGCTTGACGATCCCGTAAACCGTGGACAGCCCCAGACCGGTGCCTTTGCCCATTTCTTTTGTCGTAAAAAATGGTTCAAACGCATGGACGCGAATGACCTCGTTCATGCCGATGCCGGTGTCGCTGATGCTCAGCACTACGTATCTTCCCGGCTTCATGTCAGTGCGATGCTCGACGTTGGCTTCGCTCGTCTCTATCTTCAGGCGGCCTCCGCCCGGCATGGCGTCGCGCGCATTAACGGCCAGGTTCATGATGACCTGTTCGATCTGTCCCGGGTCCGCCTTGATGTTGCCAAGGCCGGGTTGCAGGTTCAGGTGGAGTTCAATGTCTTCGCGCAGCAATGGGCGCAGAAGCTTGTCCATGTTGACGATAATGGAGTTCAGGTCGAGGACTTTTGCTTCCAGCACCTGCCGCCGGCTAAACGCGAGCAATTGCCGCGTGAGAGCTACGGCGCGGTCCGCCGCTTTCTTGATCTCATCTGCGTCCGCGCGCAGCGGATGGCCTTCGTGCATTTCGCTCAGCAGCAGTTCGCTGTAGCCTTTGACCACGGTGAGCAGGTTGTTGAAGTCGTGGGCGATACCACCGGCCAGGCGGCCGACCGCTTCCATTTTTTGCGATTGCCGAAGCTGCTCTTCCAGGTTGCGGCGCTCGGTGATGTCTTCCACGATCATTTCAAATCCAATCGTCTCGCCGCGATCATTGGTGCGGGCCCGCCCCGCCGCGCGGACACGAATGATCTGTCCGTCCTTGCGCTTCCACGGTATCTCGGCAGTCGCAATCTCATGGGACTTGCGATATTTCTCCACGAGATAATCGCGGTCTGAAGGATTGGCATAAACGTCGGTAGAAAGTTTCAGGCGCAGCAGCTCTTCTTCGCTCTCATAACCCAGCATTTTGACCAGCGCCTGGTTGGCATATTCAAAGCTGTCCGCCATGCTGGAGTGGTACATCCCATAGACCGCGCTCTGCACCAGCCCGCGGTAACGGCTTTCGGACTCGCGCAAGGCTTCTTCATTGCGCTTGCGCTGTATGGCGCCCGCCACATGCTGCGAGACGAACGTCAGTATATCTTTCTCATGTTCGCCGTAGCTGGTGTTTTCGTCGGAGCTCTGCAGTGCCAGCACGCCGATCACGCTGTTGCCGATCTTCAGCGGCACGCCCAGCCGTACCATGGAGGGATTGCCCGGCTGCTCCACCTCTCCAGCCTCCACAAGGTTGCGCACCACATCAGGCGTAGCCAGCAATGGCTGCCCGGAACGCAGAACGTATTCGATGAGCTGCATTCCCGGACACATGCGACCGGGAGTGTGCGGCGTGATCTCATCGCGAAAATACGGAAGCGTGATTCTTTCCAATACCGGGTCCCACAGCGCGATGTAAAAGTTCCTAGCCGGAATCAGCTCGCCGACAATCTGATGGATGGACTGGTAGAAGCTTTCCAGGTCCACGGCCGCGGCAGCCTGCTCGGAGATACGGTAGAGCGCTCTCTGCAGCTGTTCGTTCTGCTTGCGCTCGGTAATGTCATTGCCCGTTCCCAGCACGGCATGATCTCCGCCGAACTGTATGACGCAGGCGCTGTAATCGAGCCAGCGCGTCTGTCCGGACTTGGTCAGGATCTTGAGTTCGTATTGCGCGGGAACATCGAGGCCCCGGAGGCGCGCCTCTCTGCGCTCCCTGCTTTCATCTCGCTGGTCAGGATGTATGATCGTCTCGGGATGGGCTCCCAGTAGTTCGTCACGACTGTAACCGGTAATCTGCTCAGCCGCTGGATTCACATAGAGAATCTTGTCCGCGCCGAAGATCAAAAGGCCGGTCCGCGCAGTCTCGGCTACGGCGCGAAATTTGGTTTCACTCTCCTGTAACGCCTGCTCGGTGCGCCTTCGTTCGGTCATATCGCGGCAGCTCACCACCAGGCCGGTGATTTTGCCGTGCTCTTCCAGCCGGTTGCCCAGGATTTCGAATGGACGCCACTCGCCCTCATGGCTCCGCAGCCGCACCTGCACTGGACGCCTATTGCGGGGCCGGTTCAGGCCGTTGTCGAAGCCAGCGAAGCCCTGCTTCATGTCGTCAGGGTGCACGATCTCGAACGCGTTCTTGCCCACAAAGTGCTCGGCAGTGTAGCCCAGCATGCGCGCGATGGACGGGTTCTCGTAGAGCACGACGCCATCCAGCCCGATGATCACGATTCCGTCAGAGACGCTTTCCACCAGAGTCCGGAAATGCGCTTCACTGCGTTGCAGTGCTTCTTGTGCGCGCTTGCGGCCGGTAATGTCGCGGTAGATGCAATACTGCGCCATCCTCCCGCTGCCAAGGTCTACCGCCGATACCTGTACGGCTACGTCAACCAGGGTACCGTCACGACGGCGGCGCACGGTCTCAATATTGATGTCCTCGCCCTGGAGGCTTTTCGCGCTGAGCCACACGCTCTCCTGCAACTTCTCCGGGGGAACGATGAGTGGCTCCAGTTGCTGACCGAGAATGTCTTCACGCGGATGTCCGAAAAGTATTTCAAACCTGCGGTTCGCCCGCAGGATCACGCTCTTCTCGTCGATGATCACGATGGCTTGGGGAGCGCTCTCAAACAGTTTTTCCAAGTAAGCGTTCTGGACGCTGAGCTTTCTCTCCGTCTCCTTGCGGCCCGTAATGTCCATGGCAACGGCCAGCAATGCGGGAGCGCCGTTGTAGGAGAGAGGACCGGTCGTCACATCGAGCCAGCGCTCTGAGCCGTTCTTGGCGGTGAATTTAACTTCGTAGCGCGCACGCTGCTCGCCCAGCGCCGTGGGCCGCGCCAGACGTCGCAATTGCGGCATGAGCGACTTCAAAAAGTCGGTATTGCGAAGTTCCTGCCGTGTGAAGCCGCTGAGTTGCTCTGTCGCCGGGTTGGCAAAGACGATCCGCCTATCCTGATAGACAAAGACCGCCGCCGGCGTGGTCTCCGCCAGTATCTGGAACTGCGCGTCGCTGCCGGCAGGGGAGTGCTGCAATGCCCTGAGCAGTGAGTCAGGCACCGGGGAGGGATTCGCCTCTGTCTTCATAGCTCCGCGTTTCGGCCGAGTGCCGATAACCAGCTCCTTGGTTGTTGAGAGGATTTCGGGAGATCAAACTTATCATGTATTCTCAGGGGCTTGCCTTAACTTTCAGGATTCCCACTATGCCGAAAGTAACATTGGAAGAATTGGTAATTGCCAAAATCGGGTAATCGGGTAATTTGGATTTCCGGTCGGTTCTCGCGCTTAACAATTTTGGCAATTGCGGCGATTGTGGCAATTCTGGCAATCCGTTTGACAGCCACACCGTAGCCTATAAAATAGAAGAGCAGTCTCCCTGTCATTGTGTCCGGGAAGTTCTCCGGCGCATCTCATTGCCGAAGTGGCGGAATTGGCAGACGCGCATGGTTCAGGTCCATGTACCCGCAAGGGTGTGGGGGTTCGAGTCCCTTCTTCGGCACCAAACTGAGTGCGACAACTGGTCGCTACTGCTGCCAGCCTCCACCGAGATTTCTGTAAATGCGAACCAAAGCCACAAGCTCGTTCAGCTGGGCCTGAGCGAGTCCCAACTCGGCAGCAAAGTAATTGGTTTCGTTGGTCAGTACTTCCAGATAACTGGCGGCCCCGCCTTTATAACGCATCTCAGAAAGCCGCGCCGCATCCTGCGCCGAGAATGCCAGTTGCTGCTGGTACTGCCGAAACTCCTGGTCCTTGTGATACTCGACCAGCGCGTCCGAGACGCCGCGAAAGGCTTGCTGGATCGTCTGCTGATAAGTCAGCAGCGCTTCCTGTTGCCGCGCTTCAGCCAGCTTGACGCCGGAGCGGATCCGTCCGCCGGTGAAAATGGGCTGTGCCAACGATCCTCCAAAACTCCACAGCCCAGCCGGACCTGTGAACAGGCTGGTAAGAGCTGAACTCTGGTATCCGCCGTTCGCCGTCAGGGTGATTTGTGGGAAGTAGGCAGCCTTTGCCACGCCAATTTGAGCATTGGCCGCGATCAATTGCTCTTCTGCCTGACGAATGTCAGGCCGCCGCTCCAGCAGGCTTGAGGGAAGTCCCGGCGGAACCTGGGGCGCATGCGGCTGATCGGTCAGCTTTGTTCCGCGCGCCACAGAGCCAGGGTTGTTCCCGAGCAGTGTGCTGAGAAAGTTCTCCTGCTGCTCGATCCGCCGCTCCAGGTCGGGAACGGCCGCAGCCGCGGTGGACACCAATTGCTCCGCCTGCCGGACGTCGAGCATCGATGTAGCCCCGCCGTTAGCCAGCGTTTGTGTGAGCTGTAACGAACCCTGGCGCGAAGCCAGCGTACGCCGCGCGATCTCGAGTTCAAGATCGAGTTCGCGAAGCTGGAAAGCTGTTGCCACGTCACTGACCAGAGTGCTTCTAACCGCTTCGCGGGCCCATTCAGTCGCCAGCAGATTTGCCCTGGTGGCTTCAGTCGCTCGGCGGTACTTTCCCCAAAAATCGAGCTCCCAGGCCAGCGAGAGATCAACTTGATTTGCGCTGCTCTCGAATGCGGGGAACTGCTTTGTGCGTACGGAACGCTGGTCCGCGGCCTGGCCTCCGGCACTGATCGTCGGCAATTGATCGGCTCGGGTGATGCCTAGCTGCGCCCGGGCCTCGAGAATTCGTGTTGCCGCGATGCGAACGTCGTAGTTCTGCAGGAGGGCTGTGTGGATCAGGTCTTGAAGTTGCTTGTCTTGAAACACCTCCCACCATTTTTGGTCTCCGAGCGATTCCGCGGCCGGCTGCGTTCCCGCTTGCGGCTCAGCTCCACGGTACACAGCAGGGGCGCTTACACTTGGTCTTTTGTAGTTCGGTCCTACAGCGCAGCCCACGGTGAGGGCCACAATCAGCAAGAGTGGTGTTAGTTTTGTCACCTTAGTCTCCTTGTGCCGGGCTGGGTTGGGGCACAGCGTGCAGTTCACCGCTCCAACGCTTCGACAGATGCTCGACCAAAACGAATAGCGCAGGAATAATGAATATGGCAATGGCGGTAGCGGCTCCCATGCCACCGACTACGGTGGTACCCATGATCTGACGTGCCACCGAGCCGGCGCCTGTCGCTGTCCAGAGCGGGATACAGCCCAGAATGAACGCCAGGGATGTCATGAGGATCGGACGCAGCCGGAGTCTGGCGCCCTCCAGCGCCGCATCCACCAGAGGCTTACCCCGTTCGTGCTGTTCCTTGGCAAACTCGACGATCAGAATCGCGTTCTTGGCCGCCAAGCCGATCAGCATTACCAAACCGATCTGGGAATAAACGTCATTCTCGACTTGCACCATGTAAGCCGGATAGAAAGCGCTGAGTACGGCGCGGCGCAGCCACAATACTCCAAATGCGCCGAATACCGCGACCGGTGTGCTCAGCAACACGCTGAAGGGCAGCGACCAGCTTTCATAGAGGGCCGCCAGGATCAGAAAGACAAATAACAGCGAGAAGCCGAAGATGACCGAAGACGGAAGCCCTTGCCGTGCCTTCTGCTCCTGATAAGACATACCCATGTAATCGAAGCCCATTTCGCCAGGCATGGTCTGCTTGAAGACATCTTCCAGAGCGCCCGTGGCCTGGTCTGAGCTGTAGCCTGGCGCGGCACTGCCGTTGATCTGGACCGAGCGGTACTCGTTGTAACGCATCGTAAATTCGGGGCCCTCACGCGACTCGAACCTTGTTAGCGCGGTAAGCGGCACCATTTGGCCTTGATTGTTGCGAACATAGAACTGCCCCACGTTCGCCAGATCCGACCGGTACGGAGCTTCCGCCTCCACATACACCTGCCAGGTACGTCCGAAATCATTGAAGTAATTGACGAACAGCCCTCCCATGAAAGCCTGGGTTGTCTGGTAGACATCATTGATGGCGACACCTTGCTTCAGCACTTTTTCGCGGTCCACCTGTAAGAATTTTTGCGGCACGCTGGGTAGAAAGGTGGTGCTGATGGCTCCGATTTCCGGACGCTTGCGGGCTGCCGCCAAGAATTTGTCGAGGTTGTTTGAAAGGAACTGAACGTCCTTGCCCGCCCGGTCCTCGAGAACAAACTGAAATCCGCCGGAGGTGCCTACTCCAGGTATGGCTGGCGGCGAGAAACTGAAAGCGGTGCCTTGCGGAAGCTTGCTGAGCTGCTGGTTCAGGTGCGCCTTGATTTCCTGATATTGCTCCGCCCGCGAGGTGCGAGCGCTCCATGGCTTCAGAGTAACGAAATAGAAAGCGTTGTAACTGGTCCGGACAAAACTGAGCAAACTGAAGCCAACCACGCTCGTTGTGTATTGGACGCCTGGCGTATTGGCGAGAATCTCTTCGACTTGTCTTGATGCTGCTGCCGTCCTTTCCAGCGAAGCCGCGTTCGGGAGCTGCATGTTGATGAAGATATAGCCCTGGTCTTCGTCGGGCAGGAAGCTGGATGGCAGCAGGCGGCCGAAGAAAATTCCCGCAGCACCAAGTCCCACAAGCAGCACCAGCGTGACGACGCTCTTGCGAACGATCAGGCCGGATAGGCGGACATAGCCCTCGGTGGCGCGCGCAAAGATGCGGTTGAACCAATCGAAAAACTTTCTCAGCGGCCCGCGGCTATTCTTCTCTTCGACTGCGCTCAGGACAGGCTTTGGCCGGAGCAGTAGTGCGGCCAGTGCCGGGCTCAGCGTGAGGGCGTTAAAAGCCGAGAGGACCACCGAGATCGCGATGGTCAAGGCAAATTGCTGGTAGAGCCGTCCGGTAATGCCTGGGATAAAAACTGTCGGAACGAAAACCGCCGAGAGCACAAGTGCGATACCGATGACCGGGCCGGAAAGCTCTTCCATAGCTCTGCGAGCCGCATCCTTGGGCGCCAACCCCTCCTCGATGTGGCGTTGCACGCCTTCGACGACGACAATGGCATCGTCTACCACCAGGCCGATGGCCAGCACCAATCCGAACATCGAAAGCGTATTGATAGAAAAGCCGAAGAGCGGGAAAAGCGCAAACGTGCCCACTAGCGAGACCGGCACGGCGAGCATCGGGATCAGGGTAGCGCGCCAGTCTTGCAGGAAGAGATAGACGACAAGGAGCACCAGCGCGATGGCGATCAAGAGGGTTTGAATAATTTCCTTCATGCCTTCGGTCACCGCGTTTGTCTGGTCCAGCGATATGGAGTACTCCATATCTTCCGGGAAGCGCTGCTTCATTTCGTCCATCAGCTTGCGGACTCCTGCGGCGGTTTGGACCGCGTTGGAACCAGGCAACTGGTAAACGACGACGATTGCGGCGGGCTTGCCGTTCAAGCGGCTGACGATACTGTAATCGTCCGCACCCAGTTCGACCCGGGCGACATCTTTCACGCGAACGATTCCGCCGTCAGGAGCTTCACGGACGACGATGTCTTCAAATTCTCTGGGCGAGGTCAGGCGGCCTTCCGCAAGCACCGAATAAGTGAATTGCTGGCTCGCCAGAGCCGGCTCGCCGCCAACTTGACCCGCAGGATTCACCTTGTTCTGCGCCTGAATGGCATTGACGATCTCAGTGACGGTGATGCCCAGCTTCGCCAATTGGTCCGGCTTCACCCAGAGCCGCATGGCATATCTTCCCGACCCGAAAACCTGCGTCTGGCCGATACCGTAGAGGCGCGCGATCGGATCATTAAGGTTGATGTAGGCGTAGTTGGCCAGGAACTTCGCATCGTGAGTGCCGCGCGGCGAGGATAAGGAGATCAGCATGAGCGGAGCGGTCACCGACTTTCTGATGGTGACCCCAAGGGTGTTAACTTCGGGCGGAAGCTGGCCCGCGGCAAGTTGCTCGCGCGACTGGGTGAGGATGAGATCCGTATTTGGGTCCGTCTTTACGTCAAAGTCCACGACCATTGTGGTTTGCGAGTTGGCCGTGGCGTTCAGGGAGTACATGTAGTCCATGTTGTCCACGCCGTTGATCTGCTGTTCGATCGGCGTGGCCACGGCTTGCTCGAGTGTCTTTGCGTCCGCGCCTGGATATGTGGCCTGCAACTGAATTTCCGGTGGAACGATATTCGGAAACTGCGCCACGGGCAGGGTTGCTATGGTGACCGCGCCAACAATCACCATAAGGATGGAGATCACGATCGCGACGATCGGACGGTTGATGAAGAACTTCGACATAACTTAGTTTCCTTCCCCCGAGAGATGCGCGAGTTTGGGAGTAACCATGGTTCCCTCTTTGAGTTGCTGCAGCCCCTCAACCGCAACTTGCTCGCCTGGCTTCAGACCTTCGTCAATCACCCACATCGTCCCGACCGTCTCGCTGGGCTTCACGGTGCGCACACCCACTTTGTGATCGCTGCCGACAACCGCCACCTGATAGCTTCCCTGCGACTGCGCAACAGCGCTCTGAGGCACGAGCAGAGCGCCGTTTTTCATGGCGGTTTCGACACGCACACGTCCATATTGGCCGGGGCGCAGAATATTGCCGGGATTGGGAAACGCGGCAACGATGCGAATTGTGCCGGTGCTTGAATCCACTTGCCGGTCCGCCAGCAGGATCTTGCCTTTTTGAGGATAGACACTGCCATCCGTGAGAATCAGTTCGAGCGACTTGCCGAAAAAACTGCTGGTATGTTTGGCAGAAACAGCATTGCTCTTCTGTACCAGGACATACTCGTGTTCGCTGATGGGAAAGAAAGCCTTAATGGGTTCGACTTGTGAAACCGAAGTCAGCACGGCATTGGGTCCTACCAGGTTGCCGATCTGGACTTGTGCAATTCCCGCAATTCCGTCCACCAGCGAGATTACCTTCGTCCACTCCAGGTTGAGTTCCGCCTGCTCCACTGCTGCCTTGCTCGATTCAACGCCGGCCTTGGCGCCGAGTTTGGCCTGAATCTCGTTATCCAATTGGCTCTTGGCGATGGCCCTGGCCTCCGCAAGCGGTGTGTCGCGCTCCACATCAAGAGTGCTTTTGCCAAGTTGTGCCTGCGCTTGAGCGAGATCGCCCTTGGCGCGATCGAGTGCCGCCTTGAAGGGCCTGGGATCTATCTCGAACAGCACTTGGCCCTTGTGTACGAGCGAACCTTCTTTGTAGTCTTGCTTGATTATGTAGCCTGAGACCTGGGGACGGATCTGGGCATTTACATATCCATCCAACGTCGCGACCCATTCGCTGTAAACGGGGACGTCCTGCTGGATGACGGACGTTACCCTCACTTCGGGAGCGGGCGCCGGCGCCGCTGCCTGAGTTCGTCCGCAGCCGATCATCGCCAGGGCGGAGACGGCAAGAAGAATAAAAAATAGAACGCTGATCGAAATGAATCGTTTGAGCTTCATTGAAGTCGGTACTCCGGTAGACGTGCGTAGGTGTTTCCGAACGATAGGTAGAGGAGCAAGGCGTTTGCCAAAGTTCACCGGTGTCTAAGTGGTTGAAACGCAAGGCAGACTCAAAAACGAAACTCATCGTCAAATCACAACTGTTGAAGCTGTCGAAGACAGCATCAACAGCTTCGCCGACTCGCGGCGAATCGGTGTTGTCGCCAGAGTTGAATATCGAAATCTGGTAAAGCTGGGGAAGCGACGCCTTCCCTTGCCAGAATCCCGCGGATTAGAGGCGGGAGGCAGGAGCCAACGAAAGTCACCTAGGCTCCTGCCTTGTGGGGGGACTTGATAACTAATAACGAGCTGCTGTTACGCCGGATTCGCTTCACTCACCCTATAGCTGAGAGATTCTGCCCACCAGACTTCAC
>WNFG01002682.1_pt1 | contig 14894 bp, 13 predicted proteins | sample 5400431 | NCBI WGS metagenome assembly WNFG01 (sample SAMN13153346, study PRJNA577476) | soil metagenome | isolation source: 120 cm saprolite under Douglas fir tree site 2 hole 3 replicate 2 | place: USA:California | collected 2015-04-18 | reverse complement strand
AGCGGTGTCGACGCCTGCTCGAGCTTCGCGGAGGCTAGTGTTTCCAGGTGATTGATCGCGGCGATGTGGGCCTTCTCCGCGCGCTCGACCTCGTCGATGGCGGATGCTTTGAGAATGGCTTCGTCGAACTCCGCGGCATGCATGCGCCGCTGCGCGATCCATGCAGTGGCGCCGAGGGCGGCCAGGAGGAGAAAGGCCGCGGCGATCTGCCACACGCGCGTCCGCGTGCTTCGCTGTTCGCCTCGGCTGGCGCGGATCGCGCGTTCAATACGCGGCCAGAGCAGCTCGCTGTTCCAGGTCGCGTAAAGGCCGCGGGCCGTGTCGGAGATCTCGTTCCAGCCGGCCAGCTTCTCCATGCAGGCGCCGCACGACTGGGCATGCCGCGCGGCGAGCTCGAGCGAGGAGTGGTCGCCTTCGAGAAGAAGATCGTCCAGTTGATTGCAGTTGATGGTCATGGTTATGCGGGCTTCGCCGTTGTCGGTTGTCGGTTGTCGGTTGTCGGTTGTCTCTGATCTACTAATCCACTGGTTACTTCTTCCACTGCTCCTGGAGTTGTTTCTTGGTCGAGAAGAGAATCCATTTCGAATTCCCCTCGGTGATGTCGAGGATGCCGGCGATCTCGGCGTGACTGAGCCCCTCGATCTCGAAGAGCGCGAAGACGGTGCGGCGTTGCTCGGGCAATTCGCTGAGCAGCTTGCGCAGGGCCATGCGCTTGACGTCGTCGACGGCGTTTGCGGCGCGTCCGCCGGCAATCTGGTCGTCGATCGGCGTCTCCCGGATCCTGCGGCTCCGCCGCCGCAGCATGTCGTAGCAGGTGTTGATCAGGATCCGGTACAGCCAGGTGGTGAAGGCCGCCTCGCCGTTGTAGCTCGCCGCCGCGCGATGCACCTTCAGAAACGTCTCCTGTACCGCATCCTCGGCATCGGAGACGTTGCCGAGCTGGTGATAGGCGATCGATTTCATCCGCTCGCCGTGGCTGGCATAGATCGATGCGAAAACATCCGAATCGCCGCCGGCACAGGCGCGCGCCAGGCGAAGATCGTCTTCACTCATGCGCGGCGGCGGTTGCGGTGTGATCGTCAGGTTCACAGGCCCGGGCAAGTCTACGGCGGAGGCTACGGCGTCCATCGGTCTGGGTGGATAGACGCCGGGGGCGGGGGGAAGTTAGAAAGGGGGTCAGGTCGAGTTGACGGAGAGTGACATCGCGCCGTAGACTCATTGTTGCTACGGAGGCTGCTTGATGAGAGCTCGGGTTCAGAAGTGGGGAAACAGTCTCGCTTTGAGGATTCCTAAGGCGTTCGCCCAGGAGGTCGGCCTCGAAAAGGACGGAGAGGTCGAGCTCTCCGTCGAAAAGGGCCGTCTCGTCGTCGTGCCGCCGGTTGCACCTTCGTACACCCTGGACGAACTTCTCGCGGGCGTTCGCCCCTCCAATCTCCACGCCGAGACCGATTGGGGGCCACCCGTCGGTAAGGAAATCTGGTGATCGATGGCGTATGTTCCCGATCAAGGCCATGCCATCTGGTTTACCTTCGACCCGCAGGCGGGTCACGAGCAAGCGGGTCGGCGGCCGGCCATCGTCTTAACCCCTGCAGCCTACAATCGAAAGACAGGCCTTGTTCTCGTTTGCCCAATCACGAGTCAGGTCAAGGGTTATCCCTTTGAGGTATTGCTTTCTCAGGGCCTTCCGATCTCGGGTGTGGCTCTTTCCGATCAGGTCAAGAGCGCAGATTGGCGGGCGCGGAATGCAGCATTCATTTGTGTATTACCGGCCACGACGCTGGCGGAAGTCGTGGCGAAGCTCTCCACGTTGCTACCGATCTCAGGTAAGCCGTGAGCGACGGCATCCATCGCATCACACGAGGAACGTGCTTCGTTCATCAATGCGATTACCGCGCCGTTGCCGTTCTTATCGCAGTGGGTGCGGCCTACTGTGACCCACCGCTGGTGATGAGCGTCATCGAGTACGGGGGCAGGGTCATGGTCGCCGCCGGATCGAAATTCGAGACGGTGTTCGTGGTGACCACGACGTTCTCCGCGCTCTCGTTGCTGTCAGTGAGGTTGGCCGAGGTGAGGCGCTTGATGGTGACGCTTCCGGAGGGGGCGTTCGCGCCGGCGAAGGTCACGTCGAGCGAATTGGTGCGATGGAAATTGAAGAGGATCAGCGCGCGGCCCGCCGGGCCGGCGAAGGCGAACGACTGTACGAATGGAACGTTGTCGAGCTGAATGCGGTTGGTCAGCGGCTCGCTCCAGGTCGGATTGTCGCCGGTCTGTGTGGTCTGCACCATGTCGCCGCCGAGGGCCTCGTTGGCCATCTTCGCCGCGAGGTACTGCGGCCGCTTTCGGTCGGTGATGCCCATGTCGCGGGTGATCGACCAGAGCAGAACGGTCTTCAGGTCATCGCGGGTGTATTGGTATCCGCCGAGGGAAAAGATGAACTGGTCGCGGATCTTCTCGTCGCGCAGCATGATCAGCATGTGATCGACGACGGCGAGACCGGCCCCGAGCGAGGGCGTGAACGAGTCGAGCACCGGCTGCGTGATCGACCCTTGCGTGGTATGCAGGTTCACCTCGTAGACCATGAGCGGCACGGGACGGGTGGTGGAGTTGACCATGTCGTACATCTGCCGGACAGGACCGGCCTGCGGCGTTCCCACCGCGGGGCTGGACCACCACGAGGCTTCCGCGAAGAGGCTGCCATAGAGCTGTTCGTCGGTCGCGAAGTCGTCGATGCGCGTGGCAATGTACGGCCCGATGGCTAGCGTGTCGTGATTGGCGCTGGCGTTATGCGTCACGCGCGCGTTGAACGGATTCGTGGCCTGCACGCCGAGGGCGAGATCGAATTTGGTGCTGTAGTACGGAGACTGGCGCATGATGCCGAAGAAGTCGTTGCCGCGTTTCCCGTAGTCGGCAGCCAGAAGAGTCCCGCCTCGGAAGATGGGATTCCAGGCTTCATTGCCGAGCTCGAGGTGAATGCGCGTAAATGAGTCTGTCCACGACGCGGGGTGCCCACGCGCCGCCCGCCGCGCGCCGTACGGGGAGCTGGTGGGGCCGGAGAGATATTCGATCAGGTTCGCCGCCTCGGTGTCGGAGAAGACGATCGGGATGGGGAGATACGGCTCGGCGCCCAGGAGCTCGCACAGCTCGAGGAACTCGTGCCATCCGTACGGGATCGTCCCTTTGTTCGTGGCGAACACGGTGTACTCCGGCCGGCGATGCGCGAACGGAGGTCCGATGAGATCGTCGAGCGAGTCGCCGAGATCGAGGCAGTGCGCGCGCAGTCCGCCGGGATTGAATGAGCGCAGCGCGGCCACGACCGGATCGCGGAAGGCCGTCGTGTTGGTCGGATCGCCGTTGGTCTGCTCCAGGCTTACGTCGTCCAGAAGGACCGACGACACGTTCGGCGTGAAGGAAAGAACGACCAGGCCGACCGGCGCACTCGGCGTTTCCGCGGCGGAGAAATCAACCGTGTAGGTTCCCCAGGATTGTGACAGCGTCACGTTCTGGTTCGTGAACGTGTTGTTGCCGCGCGCTACGGCCACCAGCACGCGATTGTTTCCACCCACTCCCTTGGCCTTGAAGGTGACGCGATAGGTGCCGTTCATGATGACGAAGTTCGAGCCGCCGAACGCTCCGAACGCCGTGTTGATGCTGGCGAACTGCCCGCTTCCGGCCGCGGCGATGCGGATGCATTGCCGGCCGGCGGTGTCCGGCGGCAGGTCGGTGAACTCCGTGGAAATCGCCGCGCCGCCATACGTCTGGATGTTCCATCCCATGTCGGCGCCGCCGGACGTGTATTTGCGGGCGATGAAGTAGTCGCCGGCCGCGGGAGCGGTTCCGGAGTCGGCGAAGTTGAAGGTGCTGCCGGTGACGTTGTCGTGAGGCGCGGCAACGAACGAGCCGATGGTTCCGGTGCGCCCTTTCGCCGTGCCGAGGACGAACTCGAACGTTCCGCCGTCCCAGAAACCGTTGGTCCACTGGGTGGAGGGGTTGTCATCCACGCAGCCAGTCGCCGTGCCGGCCGCGCCGCAGCGGATCACCGACTGAAACAGCAACCCTTCGAAGCCGGCGTTGTGCCAGACCAGGTTCTTGAGCAGAACGCGGTCGTAGTAGTAGTGCGAGATGCCGCTGACGCCGAACCGTTTTACGCCCGGAACGACGACGTTGGTCCCGACGTTGATGGTGGTGGCGGCTTGTGCGGTGGCGGCGGCGAAGAGCAGAAGAGCGATCAGGTTGCGCATGCGGTAAAGACGCAGGAGGGCGGCTGTTTTTCTCACCCGCGTTCGCTGTTCGCGCTTTTAGGCGCTGCATGACAGCGCCACTTGACGACGCGCCACACTTCTATCAATGTGACTTCAAATCACATCGAATTCCATGGCAGCCCAGAGGAGTACCGAGGCTCATGAGCGCTTCGAGCGCCTGATGGAGCGCTACGCGGCGCTCTTGCAAGGCCTTGTCGCGCAGCACTGTCCTCGGGGACTGGGCGTCGAGCCCGACGACATCGAGCAGGAGGCGCGCCTCCGCCTCTGGCGCGCCATCGAGCGTGAGAAGGATTTGACTGATCCCGCGTCCTACATCTATAGGATCGCCGTGACCACCGCCATCGATGCGGTACGGCGGGTTGTGGCGCGTCGTGAGGACCAGCTCCGCGGCGAAAGCTTCGAGGATGGCGAAACGGAAAGTGTCGTGACCATCGCTGCCGACCCCTCTCAGGCACCCGACGCCCAGGCGGCGCGCCGGGAGCTGATGAATCGCATCGCGGCCGCGGTTCAGTCGCTGGGGGAGAATCGGCGGCGCGCCGTGGAGTTGCACTTGCAGGGTCTGACGCTCGCCGAGATTGCCGAGCTCCAGGCATGGAGCGAGGCGAAAGCGCGGAACCTGGTCTATCGCGGATTGGACGATCTGCGCGATGCGCTCCGCCGGGAAGGAATCGACTACGAATGAAAATGACGGAGACCGAAGCCGCCGAGCTCTATCGTCAAATGACCGCCCGCGGACGTCAGCGCGGAGCTGATTGTCTCGATGATGACCTCCTCCTGCGTGCCTCGTCGAACGGCCTTCAGCCGCGCGATCGTGAGCGCATTGCGGCGCACATCGCGCAATGCTCGGACTGCGCGCGCGAGTATCGCGTGGCCCGCGCCATGCGGCCATTCCGCGCCGATGCCCGCGCTGCGCTCGGCTGGCCGAAGCGGCAATGGTGGGCCGCCGCCGCGGCTGCCGCCCTCACGATCGCCGTCGTCACGTATGCATGGCAGACCGCCGGCACCATTGGCGATCTCCGCCAGAGTGTCTCCCGGCAACAGCAGGAACTGATGCATGCGCGCCGGGCGCTGGCCGGTCAGCGCGCGCGAATCCCGCAATCGATGCCGCGGGAGCCGCAGATCGGCGTTCCGATCGTCGACATCGATCCCGAACCGGCCCGCGGCTCCGCCGCTCCCCCCACGACGGTTGACGTGCCGAAGGGCGCCGATGAATTCACGCTGGTGCTTCATCTGGCTGAGGCCATCCACGCGCCGGCCGAGATCGAGATCGATGACGACAAAGGCCCGGTCTGGCGTAGCACGATCGGCGCTGGCATCGAGTCCGGCACGATCACTCTGGTCGTGCCCCGCGGTCTGGTCCGTGCGGGCCAATACACCGTTCGCGTCCGCTCCGGGCAACGGCAGACGACATTCCCATTCCGCGCAAACTACCGTTGAGACTCGCTCGCCTCCTCGCTGTGCTGCTGATCCTGGCGCCGTCCGCCGCCGTGGCGCAGACGCCTGCCCAGAGAGCGAAGACAGCCTCAGAGCTTGCCTTCGAGCATCAGCGTCAAGGCGACTTCGAGGGCGCGCTGGCGGCATTCCGCGAAGCGCTGGCGATCAGCCGCGAGATCGGCGATCACTCGCTCGAAGGAAACACGATCAATTTCATCGGCCTCGTTCACCAGTTCCTCGGAGACAACGCCGCCGCGGAGGTGTCGTATCGACGCGCCCTGCAAATCGCCCGGGATACGGGCGACCGCAAGCTCGAGGGCGTGGCGCTCTTCCAATTCGGATGGCTGCACTTCATGCGCGGCGAGTTCGAGGCGGCCCTCCGCTTGTTCGAGCAGTCGCTCGTGTCGCGTCGCGCCGCCGGCGATGGCAAGGGTGAAGGTCTGACGCTGATCAAGATTGGCATGACCTACAACTCGCTCAGTCAGCACGAGAAGGCGCTGCAATATGAAAACGAGGCCTTACCGCTCGTCCATGCATATGCCGATCCTCGGGCTGAGGCCGATGTGCTTGATCACATGGGTGTGGCGCTGACGTTCCTGCGAAGGCCGGAGGAGGCCATTGAACGGCATACGCGCGCGCTGGAGATTCGCCGCTCGCAAGGCGATCGATGGAGCTATCCCTTCTCGCTGTCGCGGCGTGCGCATGCCTTCGAAGCCTTGCGCCGCTACCCAGAGGCGGCAGCGGACATGCGCGAGGTCGTCGACATCGTGGACACGGGCCGCCGCCATCTATCGACAAAGCGATTCCGCGAATTGTTGTTCGCCGGAAAGGCCGGTCACTATGAGCACACTGTCAATGTGCTGATGGAGAGCGGCGACGACCTCGGCGCGCTGTCGGTGAGCGAACGGGCAAGGGCGCGATTGACGCTCGACGCTGTTCGCGAGGCCCTGGCACGCGCCGACAGTGCCTATGGCCCGTCCGTGTTCGGGCGTGAAGACTCACTGCGCGACGAGATCAACGGCAAGCAGCAAAGCCTTGACACAGCGTCAGCCGCAGCGTCGCCACCCATCGCCACCGAGATCGAAGCACTGAACAAAACGCTGCAGAGCCTCGAAGAGGAGATCAGCCGCCGCTATCCCACCCTGGCCGAGGCACGCAACGCCGATGCGCTCAGCCCGGAGCAGATCCGTGCCGAATTGCTCGATGGCCACACGGCCGTCGTCGAGTACTTCCTCGGGCGCGAGAAGAGTTTCGTCTGGATGCTTACGAGCGAGGCTATCAAATCGTATTCATTGCCGCCGCGGGCGGTGATCGAAGCAGCCGCGGTGAAGCTGCACGCATTGCTGGCGGGGGGCGATCAGCGCACGAAACGTCATGAGCTCGACGCGGCGCTCGCCTCACTTTCGGCGATGATCGTCAAGCCGGTACCGCAGCTCATCGATCGGCTGATCATCGTCCCCGATGGTGCGCTCTTCTATGTGCCGTTCGCCGCGCTCGGCCTGATCGACCGATACGAGATCGCCATGGCGCCCTCGGCGTCAGCACTCGTTCTGCTGCACCGCGGCAAGCGCGCGCGCGTTCGTACCGAGGACGCCATCGCCGTCTTCGCAGATCCCGTATTTCGTTCGGATGACCCGAGAGTCTTCGGCATACGAGGGCCGCGCAGCCGCTCCTCACTCGCTGATGATCCCGACCTTCTGCGCTCCGTGGCGGAGGCCGGCCTCCACGAATTGCGCCGCCTTCCCGCCACCCGCACTGAAGCGAACGCCATCGCCTCGCTGGTACATGGGCGCGCCCGGAAGGCGCTCGACTTTGATGCCAGCCGCGAAACGGTGCTCCACGAAGACCTCGGCCGCTATCGTGTCGTGCATTTCGCTACGCACTCTCTCGTCAACGCGCAGCATCCCGGCCTGTCCGGCATCGTCCTCTCGCTCGTCGATCAGCACGGCGCGCCGGTGAACGGCTTCCTCCGCGTCCCCGATCTTTATCGCCTCAAGGGCGCGAGCGATCTCGTCGTTCTGAGCGCCTGCCGCACGGCGACGGGGAAAGCGCTGCGCGGTGAAGGCATCGTCGGCCTGGTGAGCGGATTCATGAACGCGGGCACACCGCGCATCGTGGCCAGCTACTGGGATGTGCGCGATCAGCCGACCGCGGAGCTCATGAAGCGTTTCTATGCCGCGATGTTCACGTCAGGGTTGAGTCCGTCGGCCGCGCTTCGTGTCGCGCAGCAGTCGATGCGCGCTGAGCCGCGATGGCGCTCGCCGGTGCACTGGTCCGCGTTCGCCCTGTACGGACTGCCATGATCGAGGGCAGGGAGCCACCCCGAATCACAATTCGTCAATCGACTTCGGCCAATCGCTGTGCAGCAACCTCGATAGCGCACGGTCGGCGAGGAGTTTGCCGCCGGTCTGGCAGCGGGCGCAGTAGTTCGTCTCGTTCTCGGAGTAGACGATGTGCTGCACCGGGGTGCCGCAGTCAGGGCAGGGTTTGCCGTAGCGGCCATGCACGGCGAAGTCGGGGCGGAAGGCCGTGACCTTCTCCGGGAACTTCTCGACCGCCTCGGCGCGTAACCGCGCGGTCCATTCGAGAAGCGTATGGCGTGTGGCGTCGTACAGGCGGGCGATCTCGTCGCCGGAGAGGTTCGTCGTCATCTGCACGGGCGAGAGTCGAGCGCGATGCAGGATCTCGTCTGAATAGGCGTTGCCGATGCCGCTGAAGACGTGCGGATCGGTGAGCGTCCGCTTGAGCGTGTGGCGTTCCCGGGTGAGTGCGGCGCGGAAATCATCAACCGACGCTTCGAGAGGCTCGATGCCGCCTGGATCGTGCGCGCGGACGGCCTCTTCGCCGCGCACGATGTGGATCGAGGCTCGCCGTTTCGAGCCGGCTTCCGTGAGGAGCAGCGTGCCGTTGGGAAAATCGAACGCCGCCAGCCCCAGCTTGCCCGGGATCTTCGCTCCTGACGGCAGCCATTTGAAGCGGCCGGCGATCATCAGATGGATGACGATGAAGAGATCCGATTCCAATCCGATGACGATCCGTTTGCCGAAGCGGCGGACGGTGGTGATGTGCTTGTCGGCCAGTTCGGACGGCGGAGGATCGACGGTGCGCAGCACGAAGGGATTGCCGAGGCGAAGCTTCAGCAGAGGCTGGTCGACGATGCGCTGCGCGATCGCTTCGACGTAAACGGTAACGTCCGGCAGCTCCGGCATGGGAGGGATTATCGCGGCTCCGCCCGGTTTTATGGTGAACATCCCCATGCACACAACCATCAGGCTGCTTCTCGCCGGCATCGCCGTCTCCGCGCTCATCACCGGGCGTGGCGTGGCTGTGCCGCCGCCGGAACCGCCCGCGATCGTCAGCGGCGACGCCATCGTCATCCCTGTGTCCGGCGTCGCGAAAGCGGCCTTGCGCGACGACTTCGACAACATTCACAACGGCCACCCGCATCACGCCATCGATATCCTCGCCCCGCGCGGTACTTCGGTACTCGCGGCGGTCGACGGAACGATTCGGAAGCTCTTCGAGAGCCGCGCCGGCGGACTGACGATCTACGAGTTCGACGTGGCCACCGAGCGGAGCTACTACTACGCCCATCTCGACGCGTATGCGAGCAATATCGTCGAGGGGATGCGCGTGAAGCAGGGTGACGTCATCGGCTACGTCGGCACGACCGGCAATGCGCCGCCGGAGACGCCGCATCTACACTTCGCCATCACGATACTGCCGCCGGACAAGGCGTGGTCGAAGGGCGAAGCGATCGATCCGTATCCGATCCTTGTGGCGCGCGGCATGACGCGGACGGAGTAGCCGGATCAGTGGATTCGTAGATTGGTAGATCAGGATCACCGCATTCCTAATCCACGAATCACGAATCGACGCATCTCGCCCACCGGAATGGGCGAACAGGGGGAGGGCCATCAGGCCTGCCATGACGGCAATCGTGCGATGCGTCGGGAACCCTTGTACGCAATTTGCGTAAGGGTGGTTTCGGCTCGGCTAGAATGCCCGCTCCTTGTCGATGACCGAAGCAATCGCCCTCAGCACCCGACCGACCATTCCGATCTACGACGCCCGCGCGCTGGTGGCGGCGTCGGAGCGTGCCCTTGCCGAGGCGCGGCGCAGGGTGGCCGGGATCGAGCGGTTGCCGCTGGAAAAGGTCACGCCCGAATCTGTGCTCGATGCCTGGGACCGCATGTCCATGATGATCGAGGATGTGCATGGCCCGATCTCGCTGCTCAACAGCGTCCATCCTGACGCCGAAGTGCGCGACGCCGGCGACCGGGCACTGATCGAAGAGTCGGTCTTCATGACCGAGCTCTTTCAGAACGAGCAGCTCTACGAGCGCGTGCGGCGCGTCGTGACGCACACCATCGCGCAGAAGCAGCTCAAGAAAGATCTGCTCGAAGCGTTCGAGGACAGCGGCGTGGCCCTTCCGGCGGAGAAGCGTGATCGCTTCAAGGCCATCTCCGAGCGCCTCATCGAGCTGGCGCAGGAGTTCAGCAAGAACATCCGCGAGAACAAGACCGTCCTGGCCTTCAGCCGGGACGAGTGCCAGGGTCTGCCGCAGTCGTATCTCGATCGCGTGCCGCACGACGAGCAGGGGAACATCGTCGTCGGTTTCGACTATCCCGACTACGTGCCGTTCATGGCCAATGCGGCCAACGAGCAGGCGCGGAAGCGTTACTACGTCGCCAACTTGAATCGCGGCACGGCGCGCAATCTCGCGGTCCTTGACGAGATCGTGGCGCTCCGGAAAGAGATCGGCGATCTTTACGGTGTCCCCAGCTACGCGCACTACGTCACGAAGCGGCGGATGGTCGAGACGCCTGAGACGGTGATGCGCTTTTTGAACGAGGTGAAGAGCCGCGTCACCGAGGCCGAGCTCAGCGATCTGCGGCAGCTCGCGGCGATGAAGGCGGAGCTGGCAGGTCTGCCCATCGATCAGGCATCGATCGAGCGCTGGGACGTCGTCTATTACCGCGAGCGGCTGCGGGAGAAGCGCTACGCCGTCGATCAGGAAACGCTGCGCGAATACTTCCCCACGCTGCCGACCGTGCACTGGATGCTCGACATCACCGAGCGGCTCTACGGCATTCGCTTCTCCGAGGCGACCGTTCCGGTGTGGCACGACGACGTGATGTATTACGACGTCGAGGATGCCGTCTCCGGCGAGCGAATCGGCGGCATCTACCTCGATCTCTATCCCCGCGCGGACAAATACAAGCACGCCGCGGCGTGGCCGGTGCGCGGCGTCTCGCGCAGCGAGGGCCGCCAGCCCATCAGCGTCCTGGTGGCGAACTTCAACCGGCGGGGGCTCACGCACAGCGAGTTGGAAACGCTGCTGCACGAGTTCGGGCATGTCATGCACGGCGTGCTCTCCCGCACCGAATACAACCAGCACTCCGGCACCAGCGTCGAGCGCGACTTCGTCGAGGCGCCGTCGCAGATGTACGAGGAGTGGGCCAGCCGGATGGAGAGCCTGAAGCTGATGCGCAACCACTGCGCAACCTGTCCGCTCATCGATGAATCGCTCGTGCAGAGAATCCGTGCGGCCAAGAAGTTCGGCTCAGGAATCGACTACGGAAGACAGCTTCTTTACGCGAGCTTCGATATGGCGCTTTCGGGGGAGGGAGTCGGAGAAACAGAACCCGTTGTCGGTTATCGGTTGTCGGTTGTCGGAGCAAAGACAGACCGCGTTTCCCCGACAACCGACAACCGACAACCGATAACCCCCTCGCCCTCCCTCTCCCTCCGCCTCTGGACAGACATGGAACGCTCCACCCCCATGGGCTACGTCGAGGGTTCCACGTTTCCCGGTACCTTCGAGCACATCGCCAGCGGGTACGCGGCCGGGTACTATGGATACATGTGGGCAAAGGTCATTGCGCTCGATCTGATCTCGGCGTTCGGTTCCAATGTCATGAACGAGGCCGTCGGCCGCCGTTTTCGCGAGTTAATCCTCTCGCGCGGCAGCGAAGAGCCCGCCCGCGAGCTCGTCGAACACTTCCTCGGGCGGCCCGTTTCGAGCGACGCCTTCTTCGCCGAGATCCGCGGCGAATAGACTTATTCGCACAAGGGTTGTATCGTATGCATCTGTGAGGAACCTTCCTCATCCTTCAGGCCGCCTGAGCTGAGTCAGCGCCTCTGAACCTCAATCTTCTTAGCAAACGATCTTTCCATGCCGCTCGAAGTGTGCCGGTGGAAAGAGCAGGAGCAAACCCAATGAAGGTCTATTTCGGAAATCTGCCCAAGGATATCGATGACGCGAAGCTCGGCGAGATCGTGAAGCCGTTCGGCTCCGCGACGTCGGCGGAAGTGGTCAAGGATCGCGTCACCGGAGCATCGAAGGGCTTTGCCTTCGTCGAGTTCGCGAGCGATGACGAAGCGCACGCTACGATCAACGCCCTCAACGGCAAGGAAATGAATGGCCAGGCCGTCGTGGTCAATGAGGCGAAATCGAAGAAAGACGCACCGAAGGCTGTCGCTGCTGTCTAACCCCCAGGAAGGAGCTGTGCAAATGACGAACGTGTTGAAACCGAAACGCGCCCCGAAAGTTACTGTCTCGGAGACGAACATCCGGAAGGCGGCCGCCCGCTTGATGCAGCGTCCGCTTGTCTCACCCGAGGTGCAGTACATCCAGCGCGTACTCGGCGCCACGGCAACGCAGGACGCGGTCGACGAAAAAGTCGTCGCCGTCCGCAAGATGCCGTGGTCGAGCATCGTCATCCCGGAATGACAAAGGGCGGCTCGCCGCCCTTTGTCGTCTCGATGCTGCCGTCGCAAGCCAGAGACCGATGTGGCACAGACACTCTTGTCTGTGCCCCGGCCGGAGCCGCACGCCCCTGAGGGCTTGCAATCTTGAGTCGTGGCGAGATCCGGCACAGACAAGAGTGTCTGTGCCATGCCACATCGGTCTCCCAATTGGCTTATCTACGACCCAGCAAAGTTCGGGGCGATGTGCCCTGCTCATCGCCATTCACCGCATCGCGCTGACTTCCACCTCGGCGCTTCCTGTCGCCAGTGCGTGGACGATGATGCCGTTGGCATCGAGCACCAGCGAGCCTGGCTCGATGGCGTCGACGCGGCCGCGCATCATCACGCCCGGCGCCAGCGGCCGCGTCACGGCGCGCGCGATCTCCCCGCGAATGGAATCGATCTGCGGTGACATGGACCAGTGCGCGGATTTCGCCAATGTCTCGCGCAGCTTTTCGTGCGCGATGCGGTCGGCGATCCGGATGAACGGGTTTCTCCGCCGTGGATCGAGCGAATAATTGAGGTTCTCCAGCGAGACCGTGCGCGTGGTGGCGTCGAAAAGCGGCGTGCCCTCGAGGTAGACCAGGCCGCTGTAGCGCTTGAGGAACGAGGCGCGGTAGTTGACGTTCAACTCGATGGAGACGCGGCCGTCCGCCGCCGGCCCGAGGCGGATGGAATCGACCGCGACGCCTTCGTAGGTCTGCTTTGCGAAGTTCTCCGTCATCAGTCGATTGGCCTCGGCGTATGGCAGCTCGACGTCGAAGGGGATGCGGATGCCGTCGTTCGCCGCCTGCGCCACCCGCAGCGCCGGCAGCGGCTTCGGCGTCACCGGCGGGCGATCGCCGACGACGACGCGCGTACGGGCTCGCAGCGTCAACGAGCTCGTGAGCGAGAGTCCGGAACCGGAGATCGGGCCGAGGGCGACATCCACCGGCTCCATCACCAGCCACGTGCGCGGGCCGATCGCGATCGGGGTCTGCAGCGCGGACCAGACCTGGTTGGCTGCCGGGCGGATGTTCGTCAATCGAGGGGTATTGGCGTCGATCGTCTTCACGGCCTGGCGCAATTGCTCGTTCACGATCGGACCAATCTTCCAGTCGGTGATGTCGATGTTGGCGAACGTCACCTGGCAACGGTTGGAGGAGAAGTCGACAGGCATGGCGCGCGTCACGGAGCGAAGGCGCCAGTTGGCATCCCATTCCAGATGCGACGAGAACGAGATCCAGGCATCGCGCATCGGCTCGCCGAAGCCGCACGAGATGCAGGGCCACATGACGATCTCGGCGCTGAACGGCTTCTCCGTCCGCCGGCAGCCCTCGAGCGCGTAGTGGACGGTCGTCATGGCGTGAATGCCGCTGCCGAGGACGTTGAGCGTGATCGGATCGCGAACGACGCGGTACTTCATCCCGAACTGTTTCCCCGGATCGAGCTCGAAGGCGTCCGTTTTTGCCAGACTCTTCGGAACCTGCGACTCCAGTTGCGGCAGCAGAGGGGCGAGCGACGTGCGGATCGGGATGACGATGGTGGAAAGCTCGGGTGGCGGGGGCGGAGGCGGCGGGCTCTGGACGGCCGCGGCGATGGCAAGGATGGCGATGAACATGGTCTCGAAGTTTCGCGGTCGCTGGGTTGCTGAGTTGCAAGGTTGCTGAGTTGCAGGGTTGCTGAGTTGCCGGTTACCTGAACGGGCGGCGCTGAATGATAAAGTCACGGGGCAACGGAGAGGCCGGCAACTTGGCAACCGAGCAATCGAGCAACTCAGCAGCCCAGCAACTGAGCAACCCAGCAACCGCAATGTCCGACATCACCACACGCGGTATCCGCATCCAGGTCGAAAGCATCTACGTCGAGGAGCGGAGTGATCCGAAGGAGAGCTACTACTTCTTCGCGTATCACGTGGTCATCTCCAACGACGGCGCTGAGGCGGCGCAGCTCGTCAGCCGGGAATGGGTCATCACCGATTCCGACGGAAATGTGGAGCGGGTGCAGGGTGCCGGCGTGGTCGGTGAGACGCCGTTGTTACAGCCGGGTACTTCGTTCGAGTACACCAGTTTCTGCCCGCTGCGGACGTCGATGGGCTCGATGCAGGGCGGTTACATGATGCGTCTGACCAGCGGAGAAACCTTCCGGGCGGAAATCGCACCCTTCACTCTTGCTGTTCCGGGCGTTGTCAATTGAAGGTTTCCGCGTGCGCCGGCCAGTCCAGATCTCATTCCTGTCCGTTTTCCTGACGCTTCTGACCGTGGCATTCGCGGCGGCGCTGGTTGTGCGCGTTCGCTCGTACTCGGTAAGGACCACGACGGAAACGGCGGATGAGTCGACGCAGCCGGGGCCGGAAGGAACTGCACGAGGCGCACACGCGCAGCGGACCAGTTTTGTCCCTCTTCCGGCCGATGGCGCAAACGGCACGTTCTCGTCGCCGGCACCGCCGAAGACATCGTCGGCCACTTC
>WNFG01003290.1_pt1 | contig 14895 bp, 11 predicted proteins | sample 5400431 | NCBI WGS metagenome assembly WNFG01 (sample SAMN13153346, study PRJNA577476) | soil metagenome | isolation source: 120 cm saprolite under Douglas fir tree site 2 hole 3 replicate 2 | place: USA:California | collected 2015-04-18 | reverse complement strand
CTCAATCGGTATCTCGCGCTGCACCGTATGGGACAGCGCGAGGGGCAACGGATCCGCACGCTCGCCTACCAGGTAGCGCGTCGCGCGTACGCCGCCAGCCGGCGCGACACGGTGTGGGAATACTACGAGCAGATGGAGCGCTACCAGCGCAGTGGCGCCTTCAATACCGATCCCGGGAAGGGGTTCACGCCGGAGCCCAACGCGGCTACGTACAACGGCACGGTGTGGCTGCTCGCGCGGCGCACGTTCTGGCAGCGTCCTGATTCCGCGCCGCCCATCACGAGTGTGGAATACCAGCGCGCTTTGGAGTTCTACCAGGCCAACGCGGTTGGGCCGGAATTCTTGTGGTCGTGGCAGAATGCGGATCTCGAATGGCAGGAGTACCGCGCCACCGTCTCTCGTTCGGACAACGCCTACCGCCGCGCCCAGAACCAACTCGGCCTGTTGCTCGCCAACCACATCGTCAGCACCATCGACGCGCTCATCAGCGCGCGCCTTGCGGCTCTGGCGCGGCGCCCGGCGTCGCTCGAAACGCAGATCTCCCCGTATCTCGCCTGGCGCGTCACGGTCGCATTTTGACCGAACGGTTTGACAGCCGGGCCGACACGACCTAAGTTTAAGTCCGCTCTACCCTTACACGAGGAGCCCGGTGCGAACGCGCCCGACGGTTCTCTACTATTCGCCGGCCGGGCGTTCAGTACCTGAGTTCGTGACCCAGTGGGTCGACGGCACGGGGCTGACCGTCGTGCCGCTGGCGGACGCGCGGACCGTGGAAGAGATGGTGTTGCGGATGCTGCCGTCCCTGGTCATCGTGGACGCCGACTCGGCCGGCGGGGGCGGGCTCGAGCTGTGCACGCGCCTCAAGGCGGATCCCTACACCGGGATCGTACCGCTGGTCGTGGTGGCGGGCCGCCATTCGACCGAGCGGGTGCGCGAATGGTTCGCGGCGGGGGCGGACGAAGTGATCACCTCGCTGTTCGAGCCGGTGGAGCAGGTCGGCCGGCTCGAAGGCCTGTTCACGCGGGCCGAGCGCGACGTGGCCGTGCATCCGTCCACGCGGCTGCCAGGGACGACCGAGATCGAGCGGAACATCAAGCGGCGCATGGAGAGCGGCGAGCTGTTCGCCGTCTGCTATGCGGATCTCGATCACTTCAAGGAATTCAACGATCGCTACAGTTATCACGACGGCGATCGCATGATCTACATTTTGTCGCGCATCCTGCATGACGTGGTGAAGGGGCTGGTGGGCGAGCGCGGCTTTGTGGGGCACATCGGCGGGGACGACTTCATCTTCATGGTCCCCATCGAAGCGATTGCCGACGTCTGCAGCGAAGTGCTGGCCGTATTCGACCTGCTCGTGCCGTACCAGTACAACGAACAGGACCGCCGTGCCGGGTACTACTTCGGCGGCATCGTGACGAACCAGCACCGCAAGTTCGCCCACCCGGCACAGGTGAGCGAGCTGGCGACCGAGATGAAGAGCTTCGCCAAGACGCAGCCGGGTTCGGTGTACGTGGTCGACCGGCGGCGCGACCAGGAGGAGGACGAGAGTTCCGATGCGTGAGAGGACCGGCGCGTGAACGTGACGTGTTCGTCGTGCGGCACCGTTTACCGCGTGGACCCCGCCAAGGTCCCCGCGGGCGGTGTGCGCGCGCGCTGCGCGGTTTGCAGCAACGTCTTCGCCGTGAGCGCGGCGGGCGTGGCGGCCACTGCGCCCGCGGCCACGGCGCCGGCGCTGGCCGCCCATCCGGCCACGGCTCCTGCGCCGCGGGCCCCGGCTGCCGCGCCCGCGCCGTTGCCGCCACCCGTGTTCACACCGGCTCGGCCCAGCTCGCCCATGCCTCCGGCCATGCCCGCGATGCCGCGCCCCGCCGCGCCGGTCGCGCCGCCCGCCGCGCCGCGCGTCGCGCCGCCCATTGCCGCGCCATCCGTGGCGCCGCCTCGGCCCGCCGCCGCGCCCTCGCCTGCCGCCCCGGCGATGCCTGCGGCGCCGGCTGTGCGCCCGCCGGCGCCGCCGGCGACCGGCCCGCGTCCGGTGGTGGTCGGCGCCCCGGCGATGGCGCCCGCCGCGCCGCCGCCCGTGCCGGCGCCCGGCGGTCCGGGCGGTCGCAAGACGGGACCGCTGCGGCCGGTGAATCCGTTCATGGTGCAGGACCCCAAGCAGAAGGCGCGGCGGCTGGCGCGTGCCTTGATCTCGGACATGATCGTCTATCATCCCGAGAAGCGGGTGCAAGGCATGCGCGACGGCACGCTGCCGCAGCTCTTCAAGGACGAGATCGAGAAGAGCTGGCAGGAGTATGTGGAGCAGGTGGGCCTGGAGCTGGCGCAGAGCACGCCGTTCTGGACCGAGGCGCTGAACGAGATTCTCGCGGGCGGCCACAAGCTTTTTTAGAGGAGTGACCAGGTGGCGTTAGCGGAACGGTTCACAGACTTCGATCGCCGGCTCATCGAGCTCAGGAGCTTTCTTTGACGTCGACGGGAAGACCAAGCGCCTCTCGGAGCTCGAGCACAAGATGGCGGACGGCTCGCTCTGGGCCGACCCCGAACGTGCCCGTCAGACGGTCGCCGAAGTCAAGTCTCTGAAGGGATGGCTCGAGCCCTACCACGCGCTGCGCAAACGCGTGGACGAAGGCCGGGAGTTGAACGAGCTGCTCGAAGCTGAATCGCACGTCGACCTCGCGTTGCAACGCTCTCTCGAGACTGAAGCCGATCAAATCGCCGTGCGGCTCGAATCGCTGGAGATGCAGAACATGCTCCGTGGGCCCGACGACGCGCGCGACGCGCTGCTCACGATTCATCCCGGCGCCGGCGGCACCGAGTCGCAGGATTGGGCCGAAATGCTCGTGCGCATGTACACGCGCTGGGCGGAGCGGCACGGCTTCGTCGTCGAGGTGCTCGACCTGCTGCCGGGCGAAGAGGCCGGCATCAAGTCGGCCGAGATCGAGATTCGCGGCCAGTACGCCTACGGGTTGTTGAAGGCGGAGAAGGGCGTCCACCGACTCGTGCGCATTTCGCCGTTCGATTCGCAGTCGCGCCGCCATACCTCGTTTGCGTCGGTCTTCGTCTATCCGGAAGTCGACGACGAAATCGAAATTGAAATCAAGGACGACGATTTGCGCATCGACGTGTTTCGTGCATCGGGCAAGGGCGGCCAGCACGTCAACAAGACGTCCTCGGCGGTGCGGATCACCCACTTGCCGACCGGCATCGTCGTCTCGTGCCAACAGGAGCGCAGTCAGGGGAAGAACAAGGCGACGGCGATGAAGATGCTCAAGGCACGACTCTACGAGCGCGCCGTCGCGGAGCGGGAGGCGAAGAAGGCAGAGGTCGACAAACAGAAGACCGATATCGCGTGGGGCAATCAGATCCGGTCATATGTCTTCCAGCCCTACACGATGGTGAACGACCACCGCACCGAGCTGAAGGTGAGCGACGTGCACAAAGTCATGGACGGCGACCTCGACCCATTCATCGAGGCGTTTCTGAAGCGCTTCGGGAGCAAGGCAGCGTAAATGACCGGATTTGTCGAGGCCGCGCGGCGTGAGAAGCTGAAAGAGCTCATCGAGCGCGGCGTCGCACCGTTTGCCTATCGCTTCGATCGCAGCGCGACGGCGCAAGCGGCGCTGGCGGCGTACCGCGCCGAGGATGACGAGACCAAGTATGCGCTCGCTGGGCGACTCGTGGCGTTGCGGCCGCACGGGAGGACCACGTTCGCGCATCTCGAGGATGCGACGGGCAAGATCCAGCTCTATTTCAAGGGCGATGAGCTGGGAGCGGACCAATACGGCGTGGTAGAGCTGCTCGACCTGGGCGATCATCTCGGCGTCGAGGGTCGTCTGATGAAGACGCGTACGGGCGAGATCACGCTGCGCGTCGCGCGCTTCACGCTGCTGGCCAAGGCGCTCCGGCCGCTCCCCCTCGGGAAGGAAGACGCGAGCGGTGTGAAGCATGGCGAGTTGACCGATCCGGAGCTGCGGTACCGGCAACGCTACGCCGATCTCGCCGTGCATCCCGACGTGCGCGACGTGTTCCGGTTGCGCACACGGATCGTGCAAGGAATTCGGGCTTTCCTAGATGCCAAGGGGTACTTGGAAGTCGAGACGCCGGTGCTGCAACCGCTGTACGGCGGCGCCACGGCCACACCGTTCAAGACGTACTACGAGGCGCTCGACACCACGTTCTATCTCCGCATCGCGGACGAGCTGTATCTGAAGCGCTGCCTCGTGGGTGGGCTCGAGAAGGTGTACGAGATCGGTCACGATTTTCGCAACGAGGGACTGTCACGCTTCCACAATCCCGAGTTCACGATGGCGGAGTGGTATCAGGCGTACGCGGATTACAACGACATGGCGGAGCTGACCGAGGAAATGCTGGCGGGTCTCGTGCTCGCGCTGTTCGGGAGCACCATGCTGGAGCGCCACGGCGCCACGCTGTCGTTCGCCCGTCCGTTTGTGCGGAAAGACTATTACGCACTGGTGCGAGAACACGCCGGCGTAGATCTCGCGCGCGCGCAGGACGCCGAGCTGCGCGACGTTCTCAAGCGGCACAACGCGCCGCCCGCGGAAGTCGCCGCGCTCAGTGGTCCCAGGGTGGTGGACGAAGTCTTCAAGACCTGCGTTGAACCGAAGCTGGTGCAGCCGACGTTCGTGTTCGACTATCCGCTCGCGTTGTCGCCGCTGGCGAAGCCGAAGCGGGGCGATCCGACCAAGGTCGAGCGATGGGAGCTGTTCGTCCAGCATCGCGAGCTCGCCAACGCATTCAGTGAGCTGAACGATCCTGATGAGCAGCGGCGCCGCTTCGAGCAACAGGGCGTCTTGCGCGCGGCTGGTGATGGCGAAGCCCAGCAGCTCGACGAGGATTTCCTGCGGGCGTTGGAGTATGGCATGCCGCCGGCGGGCGGCGTGGGGTTGGGAGTCGATCGGCTGACGATGATCCTCGCCGACCAGACGAACATTCGCGACGTGATTCTCTTTCCCATGCTCCGACCTGAGTGATGCCGATCATTCTTGTAGCGGTGCGAGTGCTGTTGTTCGGGGCGGCGGCCTTCGCCGTCGCCGTCCTCGTGATGAATTGGCCCTCGCGTCTCGATCTCCGCGTCGCGATGCGCTACCTGAAGAGCCGCCGGTCGTCACGGCTCCTTTCGCTCATCACCGTCATTGCCGTGGGCGGTGTAACGGTCGGCGTGGCGGCGCTGGTCTTCGTGCTCGGCGTGATGAATGGCATGCAGAACGATCTGCGCGAGAAGATCTTGGTCGTGAACCCGCATCTGCGCGTGTTGACCTACGGCGAAGGCCTGCGCCTCGACGACTGGCCGGACGTGCTCGCCAAGGTGCGGCGGACGCGTGGGGTCGTGGCGGCCTCTCCCTTCGTCCTGACGCAAGGCTTGATCTCCGCCGGCCATGACTACGCCGAAGGCGTGGCGGTGATCGGCGTCGAAACGGACACCGGATCGCGCGCCGTGACCAGCCTGCCGCGTTACTTCACCAAGGGCGATCTCACGTTCCGCACCACGCAGCCCGGCGTCGAGGGAGGAATCGCGATCGGGACACGGCTCGCGACCAAGCTGTCGGCATTTCCCGGCGACGTCGTGACGATGGTCGCCCCGGCGGGCTCGCAGTTCAATCGCAGCCTCGGCGCCTTCGTGCCCAAATATCGGCGCTACGAGGTCACCGGACTGTTTGAAACCGGGATGTACGACTACGACAACAGCTACGTCGTCATGCCGCGCGCCGCCGCGCAGGATTTCGCCGGCTTGGGGGCCGCGGTGACGGGACTCGAAGTCCGGCTCGACCATCCTGAAAAAGCGAATGCCTTCGCTCAACAACTCGAGACTCTGCTCGGCTATCCCTATCGCGCGCTCGACTGGCAGCTCCAGAATCGCGGCCTCTTCTCCGCACTGAAGCTCGAAAAGTTGGCGATGGGATTCGTCGTGTTTCTGATTTGCGTGGTCGCGGCATTCAACGTCGTCGGCACCCTCACGATGGTGGTGCGCGACAAGACGCGCGAAATCGGTATCCTGCTGGCGATGGGGATGCCCCGCGGACGGATTCGGCGCGTCTTCATCATTCAGGGCGTGTTCATCGGGCTCGTCGGCACGGTGCTGGGCGCCGTGCTGGGGCTGGTCCTCGGATCGAGCGTCAATAGCGGCCACTTGATCCCGATTGATCCATCGATCTACTTCATCGATCACCTGCCGGTCCTGACCAATCCGCTCGACGCCCTGGCTGTGGTGGCCGCGAGCCTGGTCATCGCGACACTCGCACCCCTTTACCCCAGCGTCCAGGCGGCGCGCATGGACCCGGTGCGGGCGATCCGCTACGAATGAACGCGCTCGTGGTGGCCCGCGGCGTGCGGAAGGTTTTTGCCGGAGGCGATGGGCAGCCGCTCGAAGTGCTGCGCGGCATCGATATGGAGGTGCGGCGCGGCGAGTTCGTCGCGATCGTCGGCTCGTCGGGGGCCGGGAAGAGCACATTGCTGCATCTCCTCGGCGCGCTGGATACGGCGACGGCCGGTGACGTCTGGTTGGACGGATCGCGGTACGCCGATCTCGACGCCCGCGGCGCCGCGGAACTGCGGAACCGCAAGCTGGGATTTGTGTTCCAGTTTCATCATTTGCTGCGTGAGTTCTCGGCGCTCGAGAACGTCATGATGCCGCTGCTGATTGGCGGTTCGTCCCCTCGGCAGGCGCGCTCGCGGGCCGAAGAGGTACTTTCGGAGGTGGGGCTGGCGGGACGCATGAGTCACCGGCCGGCTGAGCTATCGGGTGGTGAGCAGCAACGCTGCGCGGTTGCGCGCGCGTTGGTGCACGATCCGAACGTCGTATTGGCAGATGAGCCGTCCGGTAACCTGGATCACGCCAATGCCGAGCGCTTACATGAAATGTTCTTCCGTCTGGCGCGGGAATACGAGACAGCGGTGGTCGTCGTGACACACAACCGTCAGCTCGCCGGCCGGGCGGACCGGGTCCTATTACTGGAGGACGGCCGGCTCACGATGGTGGGTTCGGTCGATGCGATACCCTGATGCTGTGTGATAACTGCAAGGAACGCGACGCCATCATCAACCTCACGCAGGTGGAGCACGATTCTAAAGTGACGCTCCATCTGTGCGAGCAGTGCGCCCAGCAGAAAGGCGTGGAGACGGGCGGCGCGGTCCTGAAGACTCCGCTCGGGGGTTTCCTCACCGCGCTCGGCAAGGGCGGCGGGGCGGGGGCAGGCGGAGCCCTGGTACCCGCGCCGAACGATGGACAGCGGTGTCCGTCGTGCGGCAGCACGTTGCGTGACTTCCGCGACACAGGGCGGCTGGGCTGCGATCACTGCTACGTCGCGTTCGACGCCCACCTGCGTGACCTGCTGCGGCGGCTCCACGGGTCGAGCCAACACGTGGGCGAGCGCTACGAAATGCCTGGAGCGGTCGGGTCCGATGCCGATCCACGGAGCCATCTGTTGGAGCTCAAGGCGCAGCTGCGGCGCGCCGTCGAAGGCGAAAATTTCGAGCTTGCCGCGGAGCTGCGGGACCGCATTCGGGTGCTCGAATAATGGATCTTTCCCTCCTGCCCGATGGCGGCATGCGCTGGCTCGACGCTTCGGGACCGAAGTCCACGATCGTTCTGTCGACGCGCATTCGGCTCGCCCGGAACGTGCACGGCATTCCCTTCAGCCAGCGGGCCAAGGACAGCGACCGAACGGCGGTGCTGGATCGCGTGAGCGAGGCGGCCGGCTCGTCCGATCGCTTGTCGTCAGCGGTGACGTTTCGGCTCGACCAGATGGATCGGCCGGAACGGCAGCTGCTGCATGAACGCCATCTCGTCAGCAAGGAACTGGCTGGTCTCGAGCGCGAAGCGCGGCCGCGTCCCGGCTCCGCGCTCCTTGTTCAGGACCAGGTCGGCGTGATGGTAAATGAAGAGGACCATCTGCGATTACACGGCATGTGGTCTGGATTCGATTTAGAAGACGCGTATGCCGAAGTGGAAGCAGTGGATGCAGATCTGGGGCGGCTCGTTCCCTTCGCGTTCCACCCGGAATTTGGCTATCTTACGTCGTGCCCGACGAATGCAGGAACGGGGCTCCGGGCCAGTGTGCTTATCCATTTGCCGGGCCTTGTTTTGACCAAGGAAATCAACAAGGTTCTGCAAGGGCTCACGCAGGTGGGATTGACCTTTCGGGGCTTGTACGGTGAGGGTAGTGAAGTCGTAGGAAACTTCTTTCAGTTGTCCAACCAAACCACGCTGGGGAAGACCGAAGACGAGCTCATCGACCACCTCGGAAAAATCGTACGGCAAGTCGTCGAATACGAAGAACAGGCACGGGACGTGCTGCTGAGAACAGCACCCGAGGAAGTGGAGGATAAAACGTGGCGCGCGTATGGTCTGCTCAAGCATGCGCGCCGGTTGTCGTTTGAAGAGACGATGAATCTGTTGAGCGGTGTGCGGTTGGGCGTTGGGCTGAATCTGCTCCCGGGACCCGGGGTATATACGCTCAACAAGTTGTTGATCTACACTCAACCCGCGCACCTGGCAGCGATGGATGGCCGGTCTACCGGCGACCGCGAGCTGCCGACGGTGCGCGCTGCGTTTGTGCGGCGGCTGCTCGAAGCGGAACCCAGCTGAACGGCGAAAGGGTGAATTCGAAATCCCGATGAACGGCTACAATTTCACGGATCGCGTCCGGAAAGTTCTGCAGATGGCCCGCGAGGAGGCGGCACGTCTGCATCACGAGTACGTCGGCACCGAGCACATTCTGCTCGGCCTGATCCGCGAGGGAGAGGGCGTCGCCGCGGCCGTGCTCACCAACCTCAACGTCGACCTCGAGGAGATCCAGCAGAAGATCGAGGAGACGGTGAAGAAGGGGAAAGCCGCCGCCGCCGCCGGGCCTGATCTTCCTTACACATCGCGCGCCAAGAAAGTGCTCGAGCTGGCGATGAGCGAGGCGCGCGAGCTCAATCACTCCTACGTCGGCACGGAGCATCTGCTGCTCGGCCTGCTGCGCGAGGAGAAGGGCATCGCCGCGCAGGTGTTGACCGACGCCGGCGTCAACCTGGAGCAGGCGCGCGCGGAGACGCTGCGGCTGCTCGGCAGCGAGATGCCGGCGACGCCCGCCGGCGGTGGGACGGGCGCGCAACCCACGCCTCCGAAGAGCGAAAAGAAATCCAAGACGCCCGCGCTCGATCATTTCTGCCGCGACCTCACGCAGCTCGCGGCCGAAGGCGCGCTCGATCCCACGATCGGGCGGCAGAAGGAAATCGAGCGGGTGATGGAGATTCTGTCGCGCCGCAAGAAAAACAATCCGGTCCTGATCGGCGAGCCCGGCGTCGGCAAGACGGCGATCGTCGAGGGACTGGCGCAACTCATCGCGGGCGGGCAGTGCCCCGACGCGTTGAAGGATCATCGCGTGCTGTCGCTCGACATGGCGGCGGTCATCGCGGGAACGAAGTACCGTGGCCAGTTCGAGGAACGCCTCAAAGCGGTCATCAACGAGATCGCGCAGAACAAGAACATCATTCTGTTCATCGACGAGCTGCACACCCTCGTCGGCGCCGGGGCTGCCGAGGGTGCCGTGGACGCGTCGAACATGCTGAAGCCGGCGCTCGCGCGCGGGGAGCTGCAGTGCGTTGGCGCATCGACGCTCAACGAGTACCGCAAGTACATCGAGAAGGATGGCGCGCTGGAGCGACGGTTCCAGACGGTGATCGTCGATCCGCCGACGGTCGACGAGACGATCGAGATCCTCAAGGGTCTGCGGAAGCGGTACGAGGATCACCACCGCGTCATCATTCCGGATGACACGCTGACCGAAGCGGCCAAGCTGTCGGAGCGCTACATCACCGATCGCTTCCTGCCCGACAAAGCTATCGACGTGATCGATGAAGCCGGTGCGCGGGCGCGTCTGGCGGCGCAGGTGCCGCCGCCCGAAGTCGCCGAGCTGAAAGAGAAGCTCGAGAACCTGAGCGGCGACAAAGAGGCTGCGGTTCGCGATCAGAATTTCGAGCGCGCGGCCTCGCTGCGCGATTCGGAGCGCGAGCTGCAGTCCGAGATTCGCCGCAAGCAGGAAGAGTGGGAGCGCGAGCGGCAGACGCGCCGGCCCACGATCAGCGAAGAGGGCGTTGCCTTCATCGTGTCGCGGTGGACGGGGATTCCGGTCACCCGCCTGCAGGAAGCCGAGACGGCCCGGCTGCTTCGTATGGAAGACGAGCTGCATGAGAGCGTCGTCGGCCAGAACGAGGCCATCCAGGTCATCTCGCGGGCCATCCGCCGCAGCCGCGCGGGGCTCAAGGATCCCAAGCGGCCGATCGGGTCGTTCATTTTCAGCGGACCCACCGGCGTCGGGAAAACCGAGCTGGCTCGGGCGCTGGCGCGCTTCCTCTTCGCGGACGCCAATGCGCTGATCCGCGTCGATATGTCGGAGTACATGGAGAAGTTCTCGGTGAGCCGCCTGATCGGCGCGCCGCCCGGCTATGTCGGCTACGAGGATTCCGGAACGCTCACCAAGGCGGTCCGGCGCAAACCGTACTCCGTCGTGTTGCTCGACGAGATTGAAAAGGCGCATCCGGACGTCTTCAACATCCTGCTGCAGGTGCTCGACGAGGGGCATCTGACCGACAACTACGGCCGCATGATCGATTTCAAGAACACGGTCGTGATCATGACGTCGAACGTCGGCGCGCGGGACGTGGTCAAGGGGAAGAGTCTGGGCTTCGGCCAACCCGATGCGCGCAACGAATTCGACCGCATGTCGGAGAAGGTGAAGGAAGAGGTCAACAAGGTCTTCAATCCCGAGTTCCTGAACCGGCTCGACGATGTGATCGTGTTCCACTCGCTCAACCGGGATCACATCGCGCTGATCGTCGCCATCCTGGCGCGCGATGTGCAAAAGCGCCTGGGCGAGGAAGAGCTTTCGCTGCGTCTCACGCAGGCGGCGACCGATTTCCTGGTGGAGCACGGCTACGATGAGCACTACGGCGCGCGGCCGCTCAAGCGCGCCATTCAGAAGTACGTCGAGGACCCGCTGTCGGAGAAGATCCTCGTCGGAGATTTCGCGAAGGGCGACGAGATCGAAGTGGACGTCGCTCCCGACAAGGAGCGCCTGGCGTTCCGGGCACTCTCCGGCTCGAAGGCGTGATCCGCCAGCTCACACTTCCAATTGTCGTCAGTCTCGCCGTCCTTGCCCCGGGCCTGTGCATGGCCCAGGGGGGGGGCGGGGGCGTGGGCGGCGCCGGGGCTGTTACCGTACCGGTCCCGGATTCGATTGCGGTCGTCGGCCAGCGGCGGGTGACGCCCGCCACGATCATCCAGACGAGCGGCCTCGTACCCGGGCGCGCGCTCAATTACCGCGACGTCCAGCGGGCCATCCAAGCCCTCTATGCGACCGGCCAGTTCAACGACGTCCAGATCATCCAGACGCAAACACCCGCAGGGAAAAACGTCCTGACCATTCAGGTGCGCGAGCGACCGCAACTGATCAAATGGGCCATTCGGGGGGTGGAGCGCCTGCCCGAACACGCCGTGCGGGACAAGGTGCAGTTCACCGAAGGCCGGCCGCTCGATCCCGCGGCCGTCGAGCGCGCCAGGGCGCGCATCGATTCGCTGTATCACGCGCGCGGCTATTACCTCGCGCGCACGAAGCCGGTGTACATCTACGACCGCGACTCGACCGGCGTGCGGGTGATCCTCGACGTCGAGGAAGGCAACCGCGTCGCGATCGCGCACGTCTCGATCGAAGGCAATACCCACTTCACCGATGAGCGGATCGTGGCGCAGATGAGCTCGCAGCCGGAAGGGTTCTGGTGGTTCAAGTCCGGCGAGTACGACGACGACAAGCTCAATGACGATCTGCATCAGAAGCTGCCGCAGTTCTACGGCAAGCAGGGGTACGTGGATTTCCAGGTCCTCGACGACACGCTCCAGGTGCACGAGGGGACCGGGAAGGCGACCCTCGTCGTCCGCGTGAGCGAGGGCGAGCCCTACCGCATCGGCACGTTCGAAATCGTCGGCAACCGGCGCTTCTCCACGGATGAGCTCGAGACATTCTATCCGTTCCGCGAGGAGCAGCGGACCGGCCTGCTGGGCCTGGGCGGGCGCCACCAGGCCGTGTACTTCGACGACCAGCGGTGGCGCGACGCGACGCAGAAACTGCAGACGCTCTACTACAACAACGGCTACATCTACGTCAGCGTGCGGCCCGACGTGATCCGGCGCAACGACGCCGACGGCAAGCCGGTGGTGGATCTGCGCTGGGTGATCACGGAAGGACAGCCGGCGATCGTCAATCACGTCGAGATCCGCGGCAACGACGTGACGCACGAGCGCGTCATTCGCGAAGCCATCGTGATGGTCCCGGGTGACGTGTTCCGGCAGGACGCCCTCATCGCCTCCTACCAGCGCGTGTCGAATCTCGGCTTCTTCAACCAGCCGATGCCGTTCCCCGACACGAAGCCCGCCAACGATCAGGGTGACATCGACGTCGTCTTCCGCGTGTCGGAGAAGCGGACGGGGAACGTGAACTTCGGGGCCTCGGTCGGGCAGGGGACCGGCGTCGGCGGATTCCTCGGGCTGGACGAGCCCAATCTCTTCGGCCAGGGCAAGCGCGGCCGGTTCCAGTGGCAGTTCGGAAAGAACATCAACGACTTCGACGTGTCGTTCAGCGATCCCGCCATTCGCGAGTCGCGGATTTCCGGCACGTTCGACGTGCACAACACGGCCGTGCGCTATGTGATCGCCAACGTCGGCCGGCTCCGCCGCCGCGGCGCGAACATCCAGTTCGGCTTCCCGGCGTTCGGCGACAACTACTCGCGACTGTTCGTGTCCTACGGCATCGATCAGCAGAGCTTCACGGGCTCCGCGACGAATACCGCCTTCACGGCCGCCTTCCGCTGCAACGACTGCGTGCGATCCACGGTCGGCTTCTCGGTGTTGCGCGATACCCGGATCGATCTGCCGTTCCCGACCGCCGGTACGATGGTGCAGGCCGGGCTCTCGCAGAGCGGCGGCCTCCTCGGCGGGAAGGGCAACTTTCAGCGCATCGACCTCGAGGGCCATTGGTACGCGCCGATCGGGATGCTGGGCTCGCCGACCACGTCCAATGTGAAGTTCGTGCTGGGTTTCTCGACGCGGTCCGGTTTCGTGTTCGGCAACTCGCCCTTCTTCGAGCAGCTGTTCACGCTGGGTGGTACGCAGTTCTTCATTCCGCTGCGCGGCTATGACGAGGCGTCGATCACGCCCTTCGGCTACGATCCCAACGCGGGGACGAGCGGCGCGAATCCGAACGCGTTCGGCAAGGCGTTCTTCACGATGACCGGTGAGCTGGGGATGCGGGTGTCGCAGATGCTCTACCTCTCCGCCTTCCTCGACGCCGGCAACGTGTGGGCCCGCCCCGCGCAGTACGATCCCACCCGCTTGTTCCGGGGCGCCGGTCTCGGAGCCGCGGTGATCTCTCCGCTCGGGCCCCTCGGCATCGATTACGCCTACGGGTTCGACAAGGTCGACATCACCGGCAAGCCCGCGCCCAGTTGGAAGCTGCACTTCAAGCTCGGCAACTTCTTCTAAGCCATACCCACGTCCTTTCTCGGGAGTCTCAGCGTTATGCAGCGTCTCGTGCTCATTGCCCTCACGGCGATTGCCATCCCCACCTTCGCGTCCGCTCAAGGCCCAGGCCCCCAAGGCCCGTCGGCGGGGCCTGCAGGGCCGCTCAAGATCGCCTACATCAACTCCCGGGAGATTCTACAGCGCACGCCGGGTTACGCGCACGCGGAATCGACCTACACAAAGGAAGTCGAAGGCTACCGCGGCGAAGTGCAGAAGCTGCAGCAGCAGCTCGACTCCGCGGTGCAAGCATTCGATCAGCAGTCGATCGCACTGTCGCCCGCCGCGCGCCAGACGAAGCAGAAGGATCTGCAGGCGATGCAGCAGCGGATGGAGCAGCGCACGAACGAGCTGCAGGACCGCGCGCGCCAGCGCGAGCAAGAGCTGCTGCAGCCGATCCAGGCGCGCGTCAGCTCCGTGATCCAGGGCATCCGCGCCGAGATGAATTACGCGCTGATCCTGGATGCGGATGCGGCGGGAGGGTTGATCGCCGCCGCCGATCCGGCACTCAACATCACGGCCCGGGTGCTGCAGCGCCTCTCGCAGGCGCAATAGCCGGCGGCTAGCTTCCGCCCGGTGAATTCGGCGGGAACGCGGCCGCTCCCCGCGAGTGAAATCGCGGCGCTCACCGGCGGGCGACTGGTGGGACCGGGAACGGTCACTGTCGCCGGGATCGCGCCGCTCCAGCGCGCGGGTCCCGGCGATCTGTCTTTTCTTGCTTCGCCCCGGTACGTCCCCTACTTTGAGCGCACCAGCGCATCCGTGGTGCTCGTCGCGCCGTCGCTGGAAGGATCGGCCGGTGGTCCCGAGACGCGCATCATCGTCGACGATCCGTACGCCGCCCTGCTGGTCGTGCTGCCGGTGCTTTACCCGCAGTCGGTCTGGGAGGCCGGCGTGCATCCCACGGCTGTCGTGGGCCGCGGCGCAACCTGGCTGGAGCCGGTCGAGATCGGCGCTCACGCGGTCATCGGCGCCGGCGTGCAGCTCGGGCACAACGTGCGCATCGGCGCCGGCTGTGTCCTCGGCGATGGTGTCGCGGTCGGCGACGACACGCAGCTGTATCCCGGCGTGACGTTGTACGCCGGGACCGCGCTCGGCAAACGGGTCATCGTGCACGCGGGCGCAGTGCTTGGCAGCGACGGGTTCGGCTACATCCCCGGCAAGGGCGGCGAGGCCCACCGCAAGATCCCGCACGTGGGGCGCTGTCTGATCGGGGACGACATCGAAATCGGGGCGAACACGTGCATCGACCGCGGCAGCGTGGACGATACCGTGATCGGGTCGGGCACCAAGATCGACAATCTCGTCCACATCGCCCA
>WNFG01004471.1_pt1 | contig 14896 bp, 14 predicted proteins | sample 5400431 | NCBI WGS metagenome assembly WNFG01 (sample SAMN13153346, study PRJNA577476) | soil metagenome | isolation source: 120 cm saprolite under Douglas fir tree site 2 hole 3 replicate 2 | place: USA:California | collected 2015-04-18 | reverse complement strand
CTCCGATCCTGACCATTCCATTGCTCTTGCTCCCTCGAGTCCTGCGCGACCGACGAGTCCGCCTTCTGCTCATCGCCGGGGCGGCGGGAATCGTCGGCTCTGCGCTCGTTGTCTTCTTCAACATCCACTACGTCGCTCCGATCGTTCCGGTGATCCTTGCGGCCGTAGCGCAATGCATGCGGCACCTGCGTGCCTGGCAATGGGAAAGCCGGCCTACGGGTTTGTTCCTGTCGCGGGCGATCATTGTGCTGTGCGTGCTGATGATCCCAGTGCAGGTACACATACTGACGGCACCGCCCAAATCAGGAACCTGGGCGGCCATCGGCCCGGAACGCGCCGCAATTGAGGCGCAATTGGGATCTCTTCCGGGAGGTCAGCTCGTTCTCGTGCGCTATAGCCCGAAACACGCTCCGCTGTGGGATTGGGTTTACAACGGAGCTGACCTCGATCACGCCAAGATTGTCTGGGCCAGAGACATGAGAGCCGATCAGAACGAGGAACTGCTTCGTTACTACAACGACCGCCATGTTTGGCTGCTGGAGGCGGATGCAAATTCACCGCAGCTATCGTCGTATTCGCAGCAAGTTCGGTCGACGCCCGGTGTAACCGCAGCGAAGGCTAAATCACCAACCCCGGAGGGCGTCGACAGATGACCATAGGGTCGGGAAGCTTGCTGCAACGGTCGCAGGCAGAGAAGAAAGTCTCTTCGCGCGATCGAACTGGAGAGAATGAATGAGCACGCTGGTGGCGCAAGCCTCTGCCCAAACCAGAGCTTCCCGCGTGTTGGCCTTTGTAGGCGGCTTCCACCTATGGATGGCCTTCGCAATCTCGACCCTTCTAATAATCTCGCTTGCGGGCTGCGCGCTTACCGACATCGAGCTTCCCGGCCTTGGCCCGTGGGCGATTTACCTCCTGGTCATATCGGCGATGTTGCTACCACTACCGGCCTACTGGTACGAGAAGGGCCGCGCGGATTTGCTGGATTCAGCGCTGACGCTGCTCTGGGCGTTGCTGGTAAGGTTGATTGTCCCGATTCTTGTGCAGGGTGCGGCGCGGCTGCGAATGCCACTTCAGGACTCGTTCTTCGGCAGGGCCGACGAGCATCTTGGGGTCAGCGTGCCTGCCATCATGGCGTGGACGGCCCACCATTGGCTCGGGAGCGTGCTCAATAGGAGCTATGCATGGGTTGTGATTTTGCTCCCGCTAGCCGTGCTCTTGCCGGTCTTGGCCGGGAGATTGAAATATGCCAAGGAGTTTCTTGTCGCAAACTTGATCTCCTTCGCAATCGGGCTCCCCCTGTTCGCGCTTCTTCCCGCGATTGGCCCGTGGCGCTATTATCACTTTCTCCCGACCCAAAGTCAGACTGCGTCCTGCGAACTCCCGCTTTTGGCGATGCGTCTTACGGGCACCTACGTGCTCAGCTCACAAGAGGTAGGAGTGGTCTGTTTTCCATCCTTCCATGTCGTTTGGGCCATTCTCTTTGCAGCGGCCCTGTGGGGATTCCGCTGGCTGCGCATCCCGGTTGCCCTGGTCGCGGCAATGGTCATTCTTTCCACCATGACAACGGGCTGGCACTATTTCGCGGATGTGCTTGGTGGAGTTCTTCTCGCCATTATTTCGATCCTTTCAGCGAAACGTCTCACGCAACCAACGCAGACCATCCGCCGCCAACCGAGCGGACGGAGGCCAGTCGGCCTGTTCCTGACAACGCTGTTCAACCGCGCCAAATCAGGGGAGCAGCAACCAGGCGCGGCTCGCGGTCAGATTCTCTCCCAACTCAGTGACTTGCCCGGCCGTCAACTGATAATCGTCCGCTATAGACCCGATCATGCGGTCCTCGCTCCTGATTGGGTTGACAACGATGCCGATATCGACCACACAAAAATCATTTGGGCACGCGACATGGGACCCGCAGAGAACGAAGAACTGATTCGCTACTACGGCGCTCGCGGCGCCTGGCTGCTTGAGGCCGATGTGATACCTCCCAAGTTCGCGCCGTATCCCTCTCGATGCGATGGGCAACTCGTGGTGGCAGCGGCTCAGAAAATGGGTAACTCTGCGTGGAGGAAGGCCGGTACCAATAATGCCGAGTGAGGCCCCCCTGCATTCCGAAGTGGCGTCTCGACTGCAGACTGGTGCCGCGCAACTTGAACCCTCTCCAGCCAGCCCAGACTCGGCTCAGGCCGGCCAAGCCTTGGGCGTGTTTCTGCCGGAGGAATCTCGCTCGGAGCGCTACATTGCGATCGGTTTGTTCCTGTTGTCGCTTCTCTATCTCTGCCTGTTCCGGCGCTTCACAATGCTCGACCCTGACGAAGGCATCGTCCTGCAGGGAGCACAGCGAGTTCTGGACGGTCAAGTTCTTTACCGGGACTTCTTCTCGTTCTTCACTCCCGGATCGTATTACTTCAATGCGCTGCTGTTTCGCGTCTTTGGAGATTCTTTTTTGGTCGCGCGCACTGCCGTGGCATTCATGGGAGCGGCATTTGGCGTGATCACCTACCTGTTGGCGCGGCGCGTGTGCTCTCGCGAAACCGCTCTCCTGGTGACTGGGCTGATGACGGTAACCGCGCTCCCGTTTCGCTTCCTGGTGCTGCACAACTGGGACAGCACGCTGCTGGCGTGCCTCGCTCTGTACTGCGCGGTCCGATGGCTGGAGTCTCCACACGCGAAGTGGGCGTTTGCGACTGGATCGCTGGTTTCCCTCACTGGTTTGTTTGAACAATCGAAAGGAGCCGGACTTCTGCTCGGTCTCAGTCTAGGATTTCTGATCATCGCTCTTAGCGACCGGCAGCGCAAACTGTTTGCCCACACTCGGATGGTTGTGCTCGCGATTGGTCTGACATGGCCGCTGGTGGTTACAGTGATCTACTTTGGCAGCCAGCATGCCTTAACGCCGATGATTGCTGGTTGGCTCTGGCCGCTCCAGCACTACTCAGTCGCCAATCGAGTTCCGTATGGTTACCAGAACCTTTCTGATAACGCACGGCACACTATTTTCTTCTCCGGTTCCTGGGGGATTCGGGCGGCGACGATACTTGCCATCAGCCCGTCGCTTTGGATTCCAGTATTGCCGCTTTTCGGAGTGGCGCTTCTGCTCCGGCTGGTAGCGGGCAGATGGCGAAGACACGATACCTTTCCCGAGTGGGCCAACTACGTGTTGGTGTCCAGCGCGGTTTCGGGACTGCTGCTCACTGTAGTTGTCGTCCGGGCCGACATCATACACTTCGTTTACCTGCAGCCAATGTTCTTTCTGGTATTGGCATGGCTTCTGGACGGACGCAATATCCGGGGGCCCCTCGTACGGCGATTCGGGCCAATTCTCAGCTTCTGCGCCGCGCTCTCCTTGCTGGCCATGGCGATGGCACTGCTGTTAAGGGCGGCAGGACCGCATCACACATTGGTCGCACGCCGGGGAGTGGTCAACACGCCCGCGGAGGACATGGTGATCGAACGTGTCCAGGCCTCTGTTGCCCCAGGGGAACGAATTCTAGTGTATCCGTATATGTCGCTCTTCTACTATTTGACCGGTACGTACAGTCCCACCAGCTTTGAGTATTACCAGCCCGGAATGCACACGCGCGAACAATCATTAGACCTGCTGGCCCAGCTCAAGGCTCGCCCGGTGCGAGTGGTCTTGTACGAAGCAGAATTTGCCCAACACCACCAGGACTCATGGCCCAACACCCAGGCCCGGGACCTGGCCAGTGATCCGGTGGCCGACTACATCGTGCAGGAATACCGATCCTGCGCGTCCCTCGACTCCGCCGCCAATTTTCATTTCCTGTTCATGGTTCGCAAGGACTTGGCATGCCCCTAAGGTGAGAACAATTGACGCAGATTCTGCGACCGCAAAAGTTGGTAGCTCAAGGGGTTGTCAACGAATTCAACGGCTCACAGGCTGCCGCGCCGCTATTTTTACCACGCTGACAAAGAGCACCGCCAGCGGTACGCACATGACCGCATAAATGTGGTGAATTAGCAGCACATGATGAACGGGTGGCACAAAGAGGACAATCAAAGTAGTGTTGAGAGTTACGTTGCTTAGCAAGATGTTGCGCTTCGCCAGTTCGCCGCACACGATGGCGACCGGAAGTAAGAGTAAAGAAAGATCGTAGACGAACGAGTGGTATCCGGTGAGTAGGGTAGCAATCACGGTGGCCGAAAAACAGAGTTCGAATTCGCTGTCTTTCCAGGTTCTTGCTGTTACCCACAATAGAAATGCAGACAATGCGGCAACCATTGCGCCGGAAATCGCGACTGGGATCTTGCCGGGAGTGATCAAGTAGACGAGTCCGCGAATGTTCGCTGCATATTCGGGTTGAAAGCCCATAAGCGCCCTGTACTGGTTGTTCAGAAATATTTTGGGATAGGTCGCGATTACGGCGGGGCCAGACACCAGCATTGAGATGGCGACCAAGAGAAGAGCAATCCCGGTAAACCCGAGCACAAAGGAACCTCGACGTCGTAGGGCGAAGATGATCGCAAAAGGGAGCACGAGATGAAATTTAAAGAGACCGCAGGCGAGTAGGCCTCCGGCTTCAAGCTCGCGGCCTCGCTTGAGCGCGAGAAAAACAAGGGTATAGATCATCAGCATTAGTACGGAGTCCTGCCCGATCAGAAGGCAGTTCATGGTCGGAGCGAAGGTTAGGAAGACGACCAGCAGCAACCCGAAATCGACAGGAATTCCGCGCGTGTACTGCAACATGGCGTTCAAGACATTGGTGTTGCCTTGAATGAGCCAAGCCGTGCCGGACACGACTGCAAGGCTAAGTATGAGCCAGGCTGCATATGCGGCTCGGTAACTCAAATACGTGAAGGGAATAAAAATGAGTGCCTCGAATGGAGGCCGAAGATAGAACGCATGCACCGGGGCGACTTGTAATTGGAATTCAGCTTGTACCCTCAGATCGTATAGGCTGTTTCCGAGTCCATAGCGAACGATCTGGCCTGCGGCATAAAACTCAGAAAAGTCGAGAAGCCGGCTGGTGTCTTCCTGATTGGCGGGAAAACTGAACACTGCGTAGGCTATCTCCAGGAATACAATGAGAAGTACGGCCGTGCATCGTATCACCCGCTCATGCTTCATTGGGCGCGGATTATAGCACCTGATCTTCCGCCGGCAACTCGCCCAAAATGGATTTTCATTGCTATCAGGCGGCTTGGGTTTATTGACATCCTCGTAAAAGGAACCATCGCTTAAGACTCTGCCACTGTAAACAAAAGTATTCGCCTGCCTCGTTATCGCTGATCCTGTAGTTACCAAAGAAATCGAAATCGGGCCCCGGCAGGGTGGCCGTTCGAACCGCGCGCTCCATGGATGGTTCGGCCGTCGTCATTCCAAGTGTCGTTCCTGCAATGACATGCTTCAAGAACGGCGCGAGCCATGCCACTGCGGAGCACTTTGGCCCCCGGAGTGCCCTTAGCACGAGTGTCAGTTTGTGACCTTCGCTCCCCCCAGGCGCTGGGAACAACCAAAACTAAAGGAGAATCGACAATGATGAACCTCGTTCTGAAGTCCCTAAGCCGCCTCCACAAGGATGAAGCGGGTCAGGGCCTGGTGGAATACTTGCTGATCCTGGCGCTGGTCGCGTTCGCGGCCACGGCGGGAATGAACAACCTGGCAACTGGTCTGAACAGCGCTTTCACCCGTATCAGCCAGATCCTCGGCACCTACATCACATAGTCGCCGGTAGTCACAAGAGAATCCCGGTTTCGCCCGTGTCCTTGCGCTCAGCTGTTGACGCCGGCCACAGGCAAACGGAACCAAGATTACGGAACCAAGACTAGTGACCAAGGAGCTTGTCAATGATGCAATTTCTCGCTAACCATCTTTCCCGTCTGCGCCACGATGAGGCAGGTCAGGGACTGGTGGAGTACCTTCTGATCCTTGCACTCGTTGCGTTCGCTGCCACGGCTGGTATGAGCAACCTGGCAACCGGACTCAACAGCGCGTTCACGCAGATCGGCACCATTCTCGGCCAGTACATCACCTAGTGATGTTCGTGTCCGGATGTTTGCGATCTGCAAGAACTGTTTTCAACCCACGGCGACTCCCCCCTGCCGCGGCTTTTCCGAAGAGTAACCATGTCAGAGACCTATTTCCTGATCGGCGCTGCGCTGGTGGCTTCCCTGGGGGGAGTTAGCGACCTGCGCAGCGCTCGCATTCCGAACTGGCTGACCTACAGCGGGCTGCTGACGGCGCTGGTGTTGCGGTTCGGCGTGCTGGGCTGGTCCGGACTGAAGAATGGCACAGTCGGCATGCTGGTGGCGGGTGTTCTCTTCTTCGTTCTGTTTGTAATCGGCGCCATCGGCGGCGGGGATGTGAAGTTAATGGCCTCGGTTGGCGCGTGGGCCGGAAAAGAGCAGGTGATCGCGATCCTTCTGGCGGCTGCGCTGGCAGGCGGAGGGCTCGCGATCTTCTACATGCTCGTTCGGCAAGGAGCGCGCACCACGCTTTGGAATCTTTCCGAACTTATCCGTTTTCGTCTTACTTCCGGTTTGCGTCCTCATCCCTTGTTGAATGTTCGCGAAGCAAAGCTGCGAGTGCCCTTCGGGATCGCGATCGCGATGGGAACTCTGTTTTGTGCCGGCAACGCTATCTGGTGGAGGTGACTTACGAACGCTCGACGTGTTCTGCTCGCATTCTTGATGGCTGCGGTTCTGGCCACCACGGTGACATTCCTGGTCTTCCGGCGCTTACGCTCGGGCCTTTCGCAGCGCGCTGTCACTCAGATCGTGGCCTCGGCCAACGATCTATCCGGAGGCGTGGCTCTCTCCGCGAAGGATGTCGTCCTGATTGACTGGCCGAGCGACGTCCCGCTCGTTGGATCGTCGAACAAGATCGATGCGGTGATTGGCCATCCTCTGATTCATTCGATGGGACCCAAACAGCCTATCCTGCAGCGAGATTTGGGCATGGAAGGCTCGGGTATTGGCCTGGCCACCAAGATTCCGCCCGGGATGCGCGCGACGGCCGTGCGTTCCAACGAGATCGTCGGCGTCGCCGGATTTCTCTATCCCGGGTCTCACGTCGATGTGCTCGCCACCTACAACTTGCCTGCGACTGCCGGTTCACTTACCCAAACGGTGCTTCAGGACGTCGAGGTCCTTACGGCCGGCCAGACAATTGAGCCGGATCCCCACGGTAAGCCGGAGCAGGTGAACGTGGTGACGTTGCTTCTCAGTCCCGATGACTCGCAGAAATTGCAACTTGCCAGTACTCAGGGCACCATCCAGTTTGTCCTGCGGAATGGCACCGACAAGAAGAATGTCGACCTTCATCCCACCCGTATCGACCAGTTGGTTGCCGCGGCGAAGCCACCCGACCCGCCGAAGAAGACCGGGAAACGGATAGTCGCGTCCCCCAGCAAACCGATTTATGTGCTGGAAGTCATTCAAGGCACCCAGCACACGGTCCACAAATTTGATGAAGCCCAAAAAGAACAGGGGATCAAATGATCAGTTCGAATATCGCGAGAACCGCATTCTTTCTTCTTGTGATCGGCACTTTTTCCACGGCGGGACAAAGCGCGCCCCAACCGGTAGCTCCCGCGGAAGGGGAAACGGTACACGTATTAGTTGGGAAGTCGATCGTCATCAATGTGCAAACGCCGCTGACGCGGGTGCTCTCGAGCAATCCGGCCGCAGTTGAGACGCTGGCCACTTCTCCCACGCAGGTTGTGATCGAGGGCAAGGCCGCCGGGGCGAGCAGCCTGATCCTGTGGGATTCGAGCGGACGTTCGCAGGTGTTCGATGTTGTCACGGATATCGATATCGCCGGCCTCAGAAATGCCATTCAAAAGACCTATCCCAACGAGCATCTGGACGTGGAAGTGGATGGAGGACGCCTGCTCCTCACCGGGACTGCCTCCAATCCGCACATCGTCGAAGAGCTGGGCAAGATGGCCGGCATCTATTCCAAGGATGTGGTGAACTCCATCCTCGTTCCGATCACTCACGATCGTCAGGTCCTGCTCGAGGTGAAGTTCGCGGAAGTCGATCGCGCTGCGCTGTCTCAGCTCGGCGTCAACTTCTTTTCAACGGGCGCCGGGAATACTTTGGGCACGACCACTACTGGCCAGTTCGGAAATTTTGGTGGGGTGAAGATCAATGACGCCTTTGGCGGCGGCGCACCACACTTCCCATTCGGGGTTCAGGACTTCACAATCAATCAAGTGCTCAACGTTTTCTTGTTCCGGCCGGACCTTCATCTGGGCACGGTGATCCAGGCATTGCAAGCGCGTAACGTGCTCCAAATCCTGGCTGAGCCGAACCTGATGGCCATCAACGGTCAGAAGGCTACGTTCCTGGCGGGTGGCGAGTTTCCCTACGTGGTTGTCCAGCCTTCGGGCAATATAAGCACGTATGCCGTTCAGTTCAAGCCGTTTGGCGTCAAACTGGACTTCACCGGGGTCGTTCAAGAAGACAACACGCTTCGACTGCATGTATCCCCCGAAGTCAGCGCGCTGGATTTCACCAATGCCGCGCCAATTCCTGGAGGAGGCACCCTGCCAGCCATTTCCACGCGGCGCGCCGAGACGGAAATCGAACTGAAAGACGGGCAATCGTTTGGAATTGCCGGCCTGCTGGATCGCCGGGCCACAACGCAGTTGAGCAAGGTTCCGGGTATCGGCGACATCCCGATCTTAGGACAGTTGTTTCGTTCGAGATCTGTCAACAAGACGGACACCGAACTGCTGGTGTTTGTGACTGCGCACATTGTGGATCCGGTTCGTGTCGCCACAACGGCGCCCGCGGAGCCCAAGCCCTCGGTGCCATTCCTCGACCAAAAGAGATTTGACGAACAGGTCCCCGGCAACAAAGAAATTGGGGCCACTCCACAAGGCGCGGGAGCGAAATGAGAGCAATGGTAGAAAACGATTCCTGGAATGCGTCCTCGCGGGAAGGCTTTTATGCGGGCGAGCCTCTGTCCGTGGTGGGCGTCTGCCTGGATGAAGAAACATGGCGCTTCCTGAACCTGTTTGCTGGCTTGACACCATCGATTCGGTTGCGGTCGCAGGTGGGTTCGTATCGGAGCGACCAGGATCAGGACGCAATCCTGGAGCAGCTCGGACAACCTTCGCCTGACGTCTGCCTGGTGGACTTCGACAGGAATCGCCGGGCCGCTGTGATGATGGCAGAACACATTCACGCCAGCCTGCCCGGGACCGCGATCTTTGCGGTCTCGTCGCAAAGCCAGCCCAGCGCCATTCTAGAAGCGATGCGTTGCGGGTGCAGTGAATACCTGGCCAAGCCCATCGACCGCGAGCAGCTGGCGAGCGCGTTCATGCGCATCGGCGCGCGCCGGAAAGAAAAGCAAGACCAGAATCGCGCGCAACTGCTGGCCTTCATGGGCGCCAAGGGCGGCTGCGGAACAACGACGTTGGCGACCCAGTTGGGCGCCCTGCTGGCTAGTTCCGTTTCGCGGAGCGCTCTCCTTCTTGATCTACATCCCGACTTCGGAGACGCGGCACTCTATCTCAAGCTCACCAAAGCCCGCTACCACTTCTTTGAACTACTGGAGAACACCGACCGCATGGATGCTGACTATCTGGAGAGCTTCGTGATGCGGCACTCCAGCGGCCTGGAGCTGATTCCTGCTCCCGAAGGTAGCGTGGCCACGCGCGACGCGCTGCCGCCGGGCGCCCTGACCAGCACCCTCGATTTTCTGCGGCCCCGCTACGAGTTCGTACTGGTCGATCTTCCGCCGGCCCTCAACGATGAAAATCTCGCGGTCATTCGGGATTGCGATCAGCTCTACCTGGTCACGGTCGCCGAAGTTTCGGCTGTGCGCAATGTCGTTCGGCAACTCGAATATTTCAGTCGTAAAGACATTCCCCGGGAAAAAATCCGCGTCGTGTTGAACCGACACCACAAGCGCGATGTTGTGACGGATGCCCAGATCGAAAAAGCCATCGGGCAGAAGATTTTCTGGCGCGTTCCCAATGCGTACCCGCAGGTTGTAAGAACGATTCATGAAGGCGACCCGATCGCCCAGCTTGCGAATTCGGAAGTGACCCGCAGTCTCGAGCAATGGGCTACCGAGATCGGCGGAAAGCCGGGCACGGAAATGAAGAAGAAGGACGGCGGCGGAATCCTGGGGTTGTGGAACCGGTAAGCCGTGAAAGGTGAGGAATAACTATGGGCGATTTCAATCAAATCACGACTCCGGCAATCACGATCAACCCGCTGATCTCCGGCGAAACAAAAAAGAGAGGCGGCTTGGACTTCCGCGTCTACCAGGACCTGAAAAGCGGAATCCATCGCGACCTGCTGAACCAGGTCGATCTGGAGAAAGTGGCGACGCAACGCGACGACCGCACCCGGCGCCAGGTGTACGCGGTGATTCAGGATCTGGTGTCGAACTTGAAGACGCCGCTGAGCGGTCCGGAGAAGGAGCGCCTTTCGCTCGAAGTCCTGGACGAGGTTTTTGGTCTTGGCCCGCTGGAACCGCTGCTCCAGGACCCGACCATCAGCGACATCCTGGTCAACGGCGCCAAAGAAGTCTACATCGAGCGCGGGGGGGTCCTGGAAGAAACCAGGATCATGTTCAAGGACAATGCCCACCTGATGCACATTATCGACAAGATCGTATCCGCGATCGGGCGGCGGGTGGACGAATCGTCACCCATGGTGGACGCCCGCCTCGCAGACGGATCCCGCGTGAACGTGATCATTCCTCCGCTCGCGATCGACGGTCCCCATCTCTCCATACGGCGCTTCGGTCACGTCCCCATCACCGAAGACGACCTGCTGGTCAACCAGACGCTGACGCAACCGATGCTGGAGTTGCTCCGCGGCGCAGTAAGGGCTCGCCTCAACATCGTGGTCTCCGGCGGTACTGGCGCGGGAAAGACGACGCTGCTGAATGTGCTCTCCGGCTACATCTCGGACAAAGAACGCATCGTGACGATTGAAGATTCCGCCGAACTGCAAATGAAGCAGCGCCACGTTGTCCGTCTGGAGTGCCGTCCGGCCAACGTGGAAGGCAAAGGCGCCATCATGCAACGGCAACTGGTGATCAACAGCCTGCGTATGCGGCCCAATCGCATCATCGTCGGCGAGGTCCGCAGCGAGGAAGCACTCGACATGCTGCAGGCCATGAACACCGGCCACGACGGCTCGCTGACCACCATCCACGCGAATAGTCCGCGGGATGCGATCGCCCGCATGGAGACCATGGCCGTGATGGCCAATCTGAATTTGCCCGAAAAAGCCATCCGCAAACAGATCGCGTCGGCTATTACGCTGGTGTTGCAGGTGGCACGTTTCAGCGATGGCACGCGGCGTTTGACACACATCACCGAGATCACCGGAATGGAAGACGACGTCGTCAGCATGCAGGATGTGTTCCTGTTCGAGAAGCAGGGAGTCTCGTCCGACGGCCGCACGCTGGGGACGTTCACTGCCACTGGCATCCGGCCGAAGTTTGCGGAAAAACTCAAGGCCTCCGGCATTTCGCTGCCGGCGAACTTCTTCGAGCAGTCGGTCAACCACTGGAACTGAGGACAACGCTATGTCGCTGGTGCTCTTATTTTCCTTGCTTCTGATCCTCTCGTTCGCGGTGCTGTTCTATTTCTTGAAACCCACCGCGATGGAGAAAGCGGTTGCCCGTCAATTGGCGGAGATTGATGAGAGGCCGAATTCTTCCTCGGACCGCACCACCATCCTTAAAGAGGAAGCCCTCCGCTCGAATACGTTTGCCGAACCCGGCTGATCAAGCAATCTGGCAAAGATTGGCGCGCCACTTCCGTATTTCTGCTTTCGGCGGCTGCAGGGGTAGGAACAGGCTGGGTGGCATCGTTACTGACACCCAACCCTGTTATCAGTGTCGCGATTGGAGTGGCCGTGGGTGCGTCCCCGTATGTCACTCTCTATCTCCTGCGGGAGATCCGGCGGCGCCGCTTCGATGCCTTGCTGCCGGACGCCGTCGATCTCATGTCGCGAGGCTTGCGAGCCGGACACTCCATTGGTTCCGTGCTCGAGATGGTGGGCAATGAAATTGCCGAACCAGTGGGAACCGAATTTCGTGCTCTCCACAAAGAGCAGAGTCTGGGCCTTCCCCTTCGCGAAGCGATGATGAATCTGATCGATCGCATGCCTCTCGACGACTTGCGCTTCCTCGCCACCGCCATTCTTCTGCAGAAAGAGTCCGGCGGCAATCTTGCCCAGATTCTGGACAAGACCTCGGCGGTGATCCGCGAGCGCGCCCGCCTGAGGGGCCAGCTCCGGATTTACACCGCTCAGGGCCGTATCACCGGCTGGATCCTTTGTGCTGCTCCCTTCTTGATGTTCGGGCTGATCAGTGTAGTGAACCACGACTACGAGAAGACTCTGTTTACCACTCCACTCGGCCTCAAGATGGTATACAGCGGGTTGGTGATGATGATCCTGGGTGTTCTCGTCATCCGAAAGATTATCGATGTGAAGGTCTAACCCATGACACTTGCCATTATTTTCGGATTGAGCCTGTTCATGGCGCTGGCATTGAGTTTTGTTTTACTGATGGGACGCTCCTCCGCACAGGGTGCCTTGCTCGAGGAAGTTACGCGCCAAGCCCGCGGCGTTGGACCTGCACCGGCGGCGTGGCGCTCCGCCGTAAGCGCCGACAGCATCGCGAAACCGTTCACCGCCTTCCGCCGGTTCTTCGCGTCCGAACCGGACCCTGAGATTGTGCGCCGTCTCATGCTGGCGGGTTATCGTAAGCCCTACCATGCCGACGTTTTCCTGGGCTCGCGACTGGGCGTGCCTGCCTTTCTCGGCCTCGCCGTGGCGCTTCTGTTCAACGAGAACACGATCATCTTTTTTCTGCTCGCGGTTGTAATTGGTTTTTTTGCACCAGATTTCTGGCTGTCGCATGCTATCAAGAAGAGGAGAGAAAAACTCCGGCTCAGCCTTCCTGACGGCTTGGATTTGCTGTCGATCTGCCTGGAAGCGGGACTCGGCTTGGACCAGGGAATCGTTCGGGTCGGCCAGGAACTGCGCGTCAGCCACCGCGAGCTCAGTGAAGAGCTTCTGCTCATCAATTTTGAACAGCGTGCGGGCGTGCAACGCAATGCCGCCTGGCAATCATTTGCGCAACGCGCGAATTTCGAGAGCGCTCGGTCGTTCGTGGCCATGCTGATCCAGACCGACCGCTTCGGAACGCCGATTGCAAAGTCTTTGGGCGTGTTTTCCGATGCGCTTCGAACCCAGCGCCGACAACAGGCTGAGGAGATGGCGGCCAAGACCACCATCAAGCTGGTGCCACCGCTGGTGTTCTTTATTTTCCCGAGCATGGGCGTGGTGGTGGTTGGCCCGGCCGTGATCGCCGTGGGCGACTTCCTGGCACACTTTTTGCGTTAAAGAGTTCAGCAGTTAAATCAATTAACCGAGGTGAAGTATGGATAACGTGATGTTAATCAGAGTAATTTCGGGGGTTCTGGCGGTGTGCACTCTGGTCCTGCTGATTTACAGGATGAAGAAAAAGGCCCCTCGCTAAATCAGGAAGAAGCGACGCAAGGGGACGGACATGTTTGGAAAATCACGCGAAGTCTTTGTCTACAACCAGACGAAGGGGACTTTTCTCGCCTTTCGGGTCGGTGTTGCCGACTCCATTTTGGGTCGTCTCATCGGTCTGTTGGGCAGAAGGTTCCTGAAGCCGGACGGAGGTGTGTGGATCGTGCCCGCAAACGCGATCCACACCATCGGCATGCTCTTCTCTTTCGACGTGGTCATGATCGACAAAGATTTCCGTGTCGTGAGCGTGACCGAGATGGTGAAGCCGTTCCGCGTGCTTCTGCCCAAACTGCGGGCCGAAAGCGTCATTGAACTGTCGGCCCACACCATTTTCCGCAGCCGGACGGAAGTCGGCGACCAGCTGTTAATTGACCGGTACGAAGCGAAGAAGGCGGCCGAGCCGCAACCGCCCACGAGACATGAGAAGCTCAGCGCCGTCACCGCGTCTATTTGCTGACGTTCACGACGCGTGGCGTGCACAAGGAGTGCGACTCCTAAGGGCTGTTTGGGTCGGTACATGCCGCCGTCATGGACGGCCAGCATCGGCTCATAACCCGGGCATATCCAGCAGCTCGTCTTGTGGCTTTTTTGTGTGCTCTCCCACCCACAATTCGCGGTATTTCTGCCACAACTCATTACAAGGTGCGACAACCCCTAAAATGAAAATAAAGAAAAGAGATGCAGCGTAAGTGCCTCTCTTGGTTGCATTTGGATTGGGTCTGAAATGTCTTGCTAAACCGTTGTACGGGTTAACACCTGTACCGAGGCTTGACGGGCCTCAGCGATGCCGCGAGGATTACCGCGGTAATCGGCAGCACCCTTTCCCCCTTCGTCATCCCGCGAGGCCCCGCCTAAAACCAGAAACGTCCTCTTTAGCTTTAGCGCGGCGCTTCGAAACGATACCCCACCCCGCGCATGGTCTTGAGGTAGCTCGGATGCCTGGCGTCCTTTTCGATTTTTTCCCGGAGGCGTCGGATAAAAACGTCAATGGAGCGCGGAGTCACAAACGAACTCTCCTTCCACACCGCGCCGAGGAGTTGATCCCGGGTAAACACGCGCCCGCGATGCCGCGCCATGTACTCGAGTAGCCGGAACTCCCGCACGGTGGTCACCACCGCCCGGCCCTCCACACGCACGGTCATGGAGCTGACGTCAATCTCCAATTCTCCCACCTGGATCACCTCATGAGCGGAGACATCAACCCTGCCGCGCAGCGCATTGCCTATGCGCACGATCAGCTCCCGGGGGCTGAAAGGCTTCGTGATATATCCATCGCCGCCAACCTCGAATGCCTGAACACGATCGGGCTCCTCAGTTCTGGCGGAAAGAAACATGACAGGGATCCGGGCAAGCTTTTCATTTTGGCGGATCTGGCGGCACAGGTCGAAGCCGTTAATTC
>WNFG01004599.1_pt1 | contig 14902 bp, 8 predicted proteins | sample 5400431 | NCBI WGS metagenome assembly WNFG01 (sample SAMN13153346, study PRJNA577476) | soil metagenome | isolation source: 120 cm saprolite under Douglas fir tree site 2 hole 3 replicate 2 | place: USA:California | collected 2015-04-18 | reverse complement strand
AATGCGCGTCCATGCCGGCGCCGCCGATATCCCGCCGATGATGTGGGGTTTGCTCGTCGCTGGTGGGATCGGCATGATCGGTTTCACCTATCTCATCGGCACGGAGCACCTCTGGGTGCAGACGATCGTCACGGCCTTTCTGGCCGGGATTCTGGCCTGGGCAGTGCTGATCGTCTTCGCCCTTGCCGATCCCTACTCGGGCGACGTGTCGGTTCGGCCGGACGCATTCGTGGGGGTGCTGCAGTCCTTCGACGCTCACCGCACGGAGGCGCTCCCGGTCCGGTAATTGTCGAGGGTTGTCGGTTCTCGGTTCTCGGTTCTCAGTTGTCGGTTCTCGTCGATAACCGATAACCGATAACTGATAACCGCTTCACCTACGACCCCACCCTCCCCACCACCTGCTCGAACTTCTCCGCGCTTCTGGCCAGGGTGCGCACCGTCTCGGTCAACTCCTCGGCCAGCGAGTTGTTCTTCTGGGCGATGTCGCTCATCGAGCTCGATGCGCCGGACACTTCTTCCAACTGGCCGAGCTGGCGGCGGACGATGTCGCGGATGGTGCGGGCGTCCACGTCGATCTGCTCCATTGCCTCGGCGATGCCGCGGGCGGCGTTGGACTGATGCTCGCTGGCCGCGCGCACCTGCGCGGCGATGTTGTGAACGGATTCCGCTTCCTGAGCGAGCAGGGTCGCGGCGCGGGCCTGCTCCTCGATCGATCGCCGGCTCTCGTTGATGTGATCGCTCATCTTCGAGGCCGTGCCGTGCAGATTGCGCGTGGCCGAGGCCTGTTGCTGCAGTGACGCCGAAATGCGCTCCGACATCTCGAACGAAGTCGTCGACGTATCGACGATACGGCCGAGCGAGGCGCTGGCGTTGCGGGCCAGATCGACCGTACCGCGGACGCGGTCGACGCCGTCCTGCATCGCGGCAACGGCAGCCTGCGACGCGCTGGCCACGCCGTTGACGATGGCGCTGATCTCGTTGGTCGACTTGCGCGTCTGTTCGGCCAGCTCGCGCATCTCCTCGGCCACGACATTGAATCCGCGGCCCTGTTCTCCGGCATGCGCGGCGATGATGGCGGCATTCAGCGCCAGCAGGTTCGTGCGCTGCGTGACGTGCCCGACCACCTCGAGGATCTGGCGGATCTGCCCGACGCGCGTGGCCAGATCGCCCATCACGTCAGCAGCCCGTTCGGTGAGCTCGCGCGAATGCTCGATGCCGGCCACGGTCTCATCGACGGCAGAACGTCCGGCCACGGCCTCCTCGCGCGCGTGGCGCGAGAGATCGGCGGTCGACCGGGCGGCGGAGCCGAGCTCGTTGGTGGTCGCTTCCATCTCGGAAACGAAAGCCAGCACATCGTCACCTGCCGAGGCCAGCGCCGAGGTCATCGTAGACATCTGTACCGAGGCAGCAGACATCTGCGTCGTCGACGAGGAGGTCTTGGCGGCCGACTCGAAGAGATGGGTCATGATCGTGCGCACTTCCTCGCTCGATGCGCGCAGCTCCGTTGCGCGCGTGGCGGAGTCCTCGGTGCGGGAGGTGACTCCCTCGGCGGTGCGGACGACCTGTTCGGTGATGTCGCGCACCTTGACCAGCGACTGCGCGGAGCGCTCGGCGAGTTGCGACTGTTCCATCGAACGGACCAGCAGCATGTCGCTGCCGTTGGTCATGACGCGGATGCCTCCGGTGATGGCGCCGCCGCTTTCATTCAGCGCGCGCGTGCGCACTTCGAGCGAGTCGGCCATGCGGTTGAAGGAGCCGGCCAGCTCGCCGATCTCGTCCCGGCTCTCCGCCGTGATGCGGCTCGACAGCTCGCCGGCGGCGATCCGTTCCGTGCCGGCGACGAGCTTCCGTACGGGACGGGTGATGCCGCGCGACATGACCACCGAGGCGATGGAGACAGCGATCAGCGCGAAGAGGGTTCCGAAGCCGATGGTCATGAACGTCCGCGTGGCCGTGGCCGTGGCCTCGGCGGCGCGCTTGTCCAGGACCTCTTGTTCCAGCGTCCCGATGTCGGTGACGGCGTTACGGATCTCGACGATGGCCTTGCCGCCGGTGCCTTCGCGGACGTCGGCAATGGCGGCCTGCATTCCGTTCTTGTCGCGTAAGGCGATTCCGTGGTCGAGCTCATGGATGGCGGCGGCAATCAGGGGCTCGAGTGCTTCGACGCGCGCGCGAAGGGCCGGATCTTTCACTTTGAGATCGGCGAATACCTTCGCGAACGTCGTCGTCGACTTCTGATACTCGATGCGGTAGGCGGGGTCGCCCGTGAGCAAATACCCTCGTTGCTCGTTCTCGGCTCCCCGCAGATTGGCCACGAGCTGCTCGAGATCCCACAGAAACTGCCGCGCCTGTGCCCGGGCGGCCGTGACAGCGACCAGATTTCTGGTGTCATAAAAGGCAACGGACCCGATTACGACAAGGATTACGAGGCTCAAGCCGAATACGGTTCCAAGTTTGGTGGCTACAGTAGTGCGCATCGACTGGTGGGCATCCCAAAGGTTTCAAGGAGTTGCGGGATAGCGAGAGAGAGTCGCTAACGGGCGATTGCAGTCATCATACTTCAATGGAAGCGCGTAAGGATAAATGCAATATCGTCACGAAAATCCTCGGTGGCCGCGAACGCTGATACATCTCCATAAATCAGTTCATAGAGCACCGTCAATTCCAAGTCACGCCCTCTGTCCATAAGGGCGACAATGCGATCGAGCGAATAGAAGTCTCCCGACGAATCCCGGCGGTCGGTAAGGCCGTCGGTATAGACGAAGAGCGTGTCGCCGGGCGAAACCTGCAGGCGATTCTCCTCGAACAACATCGCGGGCATCGCGCCGAGGAGATGGCTGGGAGCCTCGTGGATGACGGTGCGTCCACTGCTGCGCTGAAAAAGCAGGAACGGCGGATGCGCGGCGTTGGAGTAGACCAGGTTTCCGATACTGTCGATCCGGAAGAGCTGCGCCGTGGCGAACTGCGTCGGAAGCGAGACGCTGAAGAGGAAGTCGTTCAGATTGGCCATGAACGATGACAACGACATGTTGGTGTTGGTCTCGGTGTGGATATAGCTCTTGAGCAAGGCCACCAGAATCGATGCCGGCAGGCCGTGTCCGGAGACATCGGCGACGAACAGGTACATCAGCTCGTCCTGCAGGAAGTAGTCGTAGAAATCGCCGGAAAGAGTCTCGCTCGGGATGTACGCGGAGCGGATCTCGATACGCGGGGCGCGAAAGGAGCCGTTCGGCACGAGCGCTTCCTGTACGCGCCGGGCGATCTGCAGGTCGCGCGTGATCTGCTGGTTCAACTTGCGCAACTGGTCCTGGTATCGCTTCATGCGCAGCAGCGCGCGCAGGCGGGCCAGCAGGATCTCCGTGTCGGAGCCCTTGGTGACGAAATCGTCGGCGCCCGACTCGAGCCCTTCCACGACCGCCTGCGCCGTGTCCGCCCCGGTCAGCATGAGGACCGGAATGGTCTGGAGGACCGGGTCGGCCTTGATGCGTCGCGTGACCTCGAAGCCGTCCATGCCCGGCATCCGGTAATCGACGACGAAGGCAGCCGGCGTGATGGCCTGGGCCAGCGCCAGCCCCTCCTCACCCGACGTCGCCGCCGACACGTCGAAGCCGCGCCGCTCGAGAAAACGCCGCGTCACCTGCAGGTCGTTCGCGCTGTCGTCGATCAGGACGATGCGCTGCCGGGTGGAGGAGGCGGAGTCGGGCATCAGGGGTCGGAATTGTACGTCGCGGGGGAGGGGGGGTGCGCGGTCTCGGGGTTGCGCGGTCTCGCGGTTGCCGGGTTGCAAGGTTGCTGGGTTGCAAGGTTGCTGAGGCGTCGGATCGAGGTATGAACTCAGCAACGCAGCAACTCAGCAACCCAGCAACCGCGAGAACGCAAGACTCGCTACGTCCGCAGTAACCGGAAGTACCTGCGGATACGGTCGGCGTTCTTGCCGGCGTCGCCGCGGCCCACGCGGGAGGTGGATCGAACGTCGACGCGGCTGTGCTCTCCGGTCGGACGGATGCGTACCACGATGTCGTCGTGGAAGCCGAACCAGGCGGTCGTGTCGGTCGCTTCGAGGATGCCGTCGGCGGGCCGTGTCGAAACGATCTCCCAGTCCATCGCCTTCGCCGCTTCGATGGCCTTGGCGAAGGCTGCATCGGCCGGGAGGGGAAGGTCCAGCGTGATGAGATCCGGGTACCCGCGACGCTGCATGCCTGCCGTGACGTCGTCGATGCGGTCGGGGGCGCCGTTGGCGGCGTTGGTGCGCACGGCCAGAATCGCGACGAAGCGGGGAGGGTCAGCCAGATCGGTGCTGATGTCGTGGATGCGCGGCTTGCCGCGCGCCCCGGCGACCTGGGAGAGAGGAAGGAGCACGATCAGCGCACCGGCGATCGTTGCCACAGCCGCCGTGGGATTCGGACGCGTCCGAAGCCAGACCACCCCGGAGATCAGCGTCGCCAGCAGTCCGGCGACGAACGCGAACGCAAAGAGGAGAAGGCCGGCTTTGAAGTCCCACCACCCCCATCGCGTTCCCGGACCGGACAGGAGGAGGGCGACGGCAGCCACGGCAGCGAGGATTGCTCCGGTGATGGTCATGAGTGAAGTGTATGACGGTAGGGGGTTGGGTTGCAGGGTTGCTGGGTTGCAGGGTTGCAGGGTTGCAGGGTTGCAGGGTTGCTGGGGTTGCAAGGTACAGTGGTGCTGGAGGCTTCGGGTCGAAATATCACCCAGCAACCCAGCAACTTAGTGACCCAGCAACCTGCTGATTTCACGCTTTTCTGATACGCCCGGACTGTTCTTTTTATGGCGCCCCGAATATCTTTGCAACGTTTCAAGGAGAACATACCGAGCGACGTTGACTATCTGAATTTCGCGGTTTTTCGATATCGATCGAGGGGCGTATAGCCCCTTTTTTGTTATCGGTGCGAATCAGACGGGGTAAATCACAGAACAGCAGTCTTCCGCGGCCATGAGGCCGAACTGAGAGGCGTAAGCCTCTTTTTTGTTTGGCGAACCTTTCGGGAAGTGTCGATATGACCTGACGCGGCGATGTAACGGGGGCCACGAGGCGAACAAAGGGGCGTAATGCCCCTTTCCTGTTTCAGGCGATTTCTTGAACCGTCCGCGGATGCTTTGTCCCAATTGAGCGATCGGAGTCAGGCATGGCACAAGAAACTCTCCCGCGCAGGCGGCGCGGCAGCGAGCGTGGAGTGGCGCTGATCACGGTTCTATTCGGCGCGACGATGATTCTGCTGCTGCTCATGACGATGCTGACGATCACGCGCCTTTCAGGCCAGATCGTCGCGAGGCAGCTCTCCTACCACGGTCAGGCCATCAACGCGGCTCAGGCGGGGATCAACGAATCTCTGTCGTGGTTCGTTCATCAAAAGCAGCAGCCGGTGGTTCTGTTCAATCCGCAACTCGATCCCGGCGGCGTTTGCCCGCATGTGCCGCCGCACATTCCGCCGGTGAACGAGACCGACGATCCGGCCACCGGCATCGTGCGCACTTACGATGTGGCACCGCCCAGCGTCTACGGCCGCTATACCGTCGGCAAGACCAAAATCCTCGACGTCAGCAAGCGCCGCGGCAAACCACAGGACGGAACGATCTGGCGAATCGAGTCGGAAGGAACGGTCTACGTGCGTAATGACCTGGCGAAGACGCCGTCCACGCCGCCGAATTTCGTTCTCGCCCACGCCACCATGCGCGCCGAGATTCAGCGCCTCGGGCTGCAGCTTCCGGCGAATGCGGCGCTCAATGCCGTGCGCGCGGACAACGTGAACGTCACCAAGGCGGGGCGCGTGCAGGGCGGCTCGTCAGGCATTGGCGTCGCCTATCCCCCCAGCACCGGCGCGATCACGAACAAGGGGACGGTCACCGGAAACCCGGCGCAGAACACCACGCCCCAGTCGTTCCAGATCCCTGCCGTCTTCGGCGTCACCCAGCAGGAACTGATCGCCATGGCCGACGTGGTCGTCGACGACGAGAAGCAACTGCCCAATCCGCTACCCTCGATGGCGCTGATCGTCATCAAAGGAAACGCGACCTTCAATCCCCAAAAGAAGCTGAACGGCAGCGGGATTCTCGTCGTCTTCGGCAATCTCATTCTCAATCCGCAGTCGGACACGTTTTTCAGCGGCGTGATCTGGGTCGGAGGTCAATTCAACATGTCGCCGCCGGCCAGTATCAGCGGCTCGGTCGTGGCGTTGGGGAACGCCACGCTCTCGGCCGGCAATGACGTCTCTGAGATCGATTACGACGCGGCAGTCCTCGATCAGGTGCGGCTGCAGATGGGCAACTATCTCTTCACCCGCTCCCCGTGGATCGTCGGCGCCAATGGGAGTTGACGATGAGTAACCGTGAACGGGGCATGACTCTGGTGGAAGTACTGGTCTCGCTGGCCATCGTGTCGGTGATCATCGTCTACTCGGGGCACATGTTGTCGGTTGCGTACCGCGGTACCCAGAACAACATGAACAAGCAGTTCGCCACGCAGAAAGCGCTGTCGATGCTCGAGGAGCTGAAGGCGCTGGTGCAGAGCGAGGGCGACGGAGCAAACGGCTCGGTGCTCGACTCGTACGACGACGGCACGACGAATCAGACCATTCTGACTACGCAGACCGGGGTGACCAGGCCCGATGCGCCGGCCAGCGGCAACACGGACCTCGGCAAGGGAGCGTGGCTCTTCGAGCGCCGCATCACGGTACAGAAAGTTCCGGGAGCGAATGACCTTCGCCTGGTCCACGTGGCGGTCTACGTCCATGACATCGGCGGCACGCGTCTTCTCGCCGAGGTAGCCAGCGTCCTCAGCACCATTGGTCAGAACTCGCCGCCGACCCAGGTCTATGACATCTATCTGATCGCGGTCGAGAACGTGCCCGGCTGGTGGGTTTACATGGAGAACGTCGTGCCGTTTGTCGAGAGCGCGATGCAGGATCTCGAGTCCCGCCATGCCGGTCTGCAGTTCCGGCGTCACTGGATTCGCAAACTCTCCTATGGCCGTGATCCGTACTACACGCCGTTCGTCAATGGCGCGGCCGACTCGACGGCACCGATCGACTCCGTCTACTTCTATCCAGGCCTCCTGCCGAGCGGCTCTCCGGTGAACAATTACTATCCGCCTGATTTCTTCAACGGCCGGATCTCGGTCGACGGCACGGTGAAGAACGGCGCCGACCCCACCAATCCGCTGCCCTACGCACTCGCCGACCAGTACAACAACGGCATGCGCTACTGGGATGAGCTGGCCCTCTTCAATGCCCGCGTGGCCGCGGGCCTCGAATCGGCGACCTCGCCGACGCTGCGCCTGCTGATCGACGACATGTACATGCATCCGGCGAAGTACACGAATGCGATCCTGATCAACCTGCACGGGGAACTATTTCCCTTCCCGCCGGTGCGCAACTACTCGGATCCCGCAAAGGACCCGGCCAGGTATCCGAACGTCCGGGCCGTCGTTCACCCGGAGCGGCTTCGCTACAAAAACAGCGACATCGTCAGCCTCCGTGTGTACGCGTATCACACGAATATCGCCAATCCGGGCGCGGTCCCCGACTGGCTCGGCAAGGGCGGGGCGTCGACTCCCGTCACCGTGGTCCTGAAGGGAGTCAATTGGACGCCGCGCACGTCGGACATTACCGCGATTACAGGTGGCGTCGACTTCAACGGTGACGGCAGCCCCGATTCGTATGCGGCAGGGAATGGCAGCGATGTGCCCGCGCCTGCATCCGCGCCGACGCGTATGTGGTGGTCTTCGCAGACCGCCGGCGGCGACACGATCATCCGTCTTTACAACACGCCGCTCAAGACGCCATGCGTGAAGGTGACCAACCCGTGCGATCGAGGCGGACTCGATGACACCAAGCGGCTCTACAACCTCCAATACATCCCGTCGCCCGTCGAGGATCTTCCCGACTCGTCTTCCCCGCAGCCGTTCACCACCGACCTCGCCGCGCCGGCCACGGGGGCGAAGAACACGGCGCGGTGGGTGATCAGGATCCCGACGCTTGTTCTGCCATCGAACAGCGTTCTCACGTTCGAGTCGCGCATCGGCGATGACTTCACCGGCGGAATCTCCAATTCGCCGCCTGATGCGCAATCGAACTTCTCGCGAACGTATGCGTATCGCGGCGACGATGCCTGGGTCTTCGGCGATGCCACGCATGATCCGAATCTTCCGCTCACGGAGCGTTACCAGATCCTCGGCGATCCCCGGCATTGTCCCTACGCCGATCTGAAGATGCCGCACAGCACCTCCGGTCTTGCGCGTGCCGATCCCCTCGGCATGGGCTACAACCGCTTCTTCGACGACTTTCACGACGCGGGCGGCAACCGGCGCGCCGACTGGCCCGGCTGGTCGTATGCGGCGCCCGCGTTCAGCGGCAACTGGTATGGGATCAAGAACAACACCGCCGACATTACGAACAACAACGACGGCTGGAACACCGGGGGAGGGATGCTGGAGCTCGACGTCCCGCGCATGTTCCAGATGCTCCGATCGTCGCTGCTCAAAACGCATTCGGTCTACACCACCATGACCGGCTTCTCGTACTACTACGTCGGGATCGGCAACGAGATCGGCTACGACTCCGCCAACGGCTTCGCGAACAGCATCCCCATCTCCGAGAAGCCATTCAACGGGGGCGGAGGGATGCGCAATGAACAGTCGATCACCAATGCCGTGATCAATACCATCCCCGGCGGCGTGAAGATCATCAAGGAAAACGGGACGGGCTGGTGGGGGATGAGCTGGCTCGGCGAGCTCTATCCCGACACCGCGTATGCGACATGGAAGGCGACGGGGAACCTGCCGACAGGGGCGGCGAACGGCACGTTCGTCCGCGCGCTACGCGAGACCGTCAACACGAATCTTCCTGCCGGTACCACCTTCAACCCGGCCGTGCGGCGTACGCAGGAGGAAGGGAGCACCACATTCTTCTGGAGCGGCAGCGCGGGGTCGACCTTCCATCATGTCTATGCCGACAACACCACCGGCACGCTCGATACCGACGGAACCGTCATTAACAACACCTACAAGTTTCCATTGGCGAGCACGATCTCGAACAACCGTCCGTTCGACATCAACATCAACGACACGTCGATGACCCCTGATCAGTTCCTGCAGCCGTCTTACGGTCTGCCGACGACGCTGCAGCCGGAAGCGCGGTTCTATAAACATCAGTCGAATATTCAGGGGAGCTCGCTTCTGTCGATGCATGACGAGAACAAAGATACGGCGTTCGTGGTCGTGAACGGCCTCTCGCCGTCGGGGGATTCGGGAGTGGCGTTCATCGCCCGCTGGTCGTTCCTCAGCCTCGTGCAGAGCTTCATGAACGCCGGATTGTGCAAGTTCGGCGGCGTCTCCGATCCGGCGCGCGTCCGCGAGCTTCCGCGCGTGGTGATCGCCACGCCCAACGACTCGACCGACCTCAATGACCCGGCGGCGGTGAGCATCACCTGGACCCTCGACTGGAAACGATGGGACGGCCTGGCCTATACGCCGTCGTATCCGGCGAATTTTACGGACGACACCACCGTCAGGTTCGCGCTGCTGTACAGCCGCGACAACGGAAAGAACTGGCGCTACATCAAAGACGAGAGCGCCGCCACCCCGGGCGTGCGTCCTCCCGCCGCGCTCCTCATGACGGGGTCCAGTTACACCTGGAGCGTACCCGCCGGGAGCTTCCCGAAAGGGAATTACGTCATCCGCGTCGAGGCATATCGCGACGGCTTTCCGCTGCACTACTCATTTCATCAATACCGCGCGTTCTTCAAGAGGCAGTGAGTATGAGAGTGTCGAAATCACAGCGGGGAATGTCGCTCATCGAAATCATCACGGTACTGGCGGTGGTCAGCGTGCTGTTGCTCATCGTCTATAAGTTGCTGGAAGACGCCATGCACGCCTCGATGTTCGGCGAGAGCCACAACGACATGACCATCATGACGCAGCGCGTCGTGAACCGGCTGCAGGGCGAGATCATGCAGTCGCGCGTGGCGTATCAGGAGGATGCCACCGGCAGCGGCTATCGCGCCGCGTTGCAGCTTCCGGCCTCGCCCGTGAAGTGGGCCGATACGCTGCTGCCGCTCTTTCAAACCGAGACCACGCTCGACCCCGACGCCGGGAACGGCGTCGACCGGCGGGCCGGCAATTCGCTTCTGATCGTCCGGCAACTGGAGCCGCTGTCGGTGATGTACGACGGCGATGCTAACCCGGCCACTCCCGACGTCGAGTTTCTGGCCGACCGCTATCGCTTCGAGTACGAGTACCTGGTCTCGAACAACGGCCGGAACTTCGGCGGCACCGGCTTCTATCTCGATCTGATGGAAAGCCGCAGTGTTGAATACGCCGACTACTTTCAATTGAAGGGGCTCACGCCGGCCCAATTGCAGTCGGTCGTGCCGAAGGTGCAGGCTGCCGGTATCTCGCGCGCCTGGGACCCGGGGCAGGCCATTGACAGCGCGATGTACGATCTCGCTCCCGCGGCCGCCGGCGCGTTCGGGACGGCGCTGAACAAGCCCCAGATCGCCATTGCCAAAACGACGAGCCTCCTTCCCGACATGCGCGGAGGCCGGATCAGCGGCAGGATGGATTACTCGATCGCGTTCACGCCGAGTGCGCCGGTGAAGGCGTTCGTGATCAGGCATCCAATGTTCTTCTACGCGAAGCCAGACTCGACCTATCCGAGGTTTCCCGCCGGTTTCGAAGTGAAGATCGCCGGTCCCTCGGGACACCGAAAGGTCGGCATGCGCCTCGTGCTGATGTCGAACTATCGCGCCGGAACTTACGAATCGCAGCAGGGTTTCGTCACGGCGTCGGCGCGGTTCTAGCGCGGTCTCGCGGTCTCGCGGTTGTGGGGTCTCGGGGTTGGCAGGTTGCTGAGTTGCGCCCGCATTGCTCACAGTCTGACTGGAATCGTCGCCACTCTGTTACTCGCCGAGAGCCTTCTCCCCCGCTGAAAGCGCGGGGAAGGGTCAGCCGGTCTTCGACCGACCGCCGTAAACGAAGATAGCTCGCGCCCTCAGGAAACACCGAAAGCGAGTCTTGGAACCTCGGCAAACTCGCATCCACATCCGGTAGAGGCCCGCCGAGACTTTTGCTGATTCGCGAGTTCATTGTCAGCAGTTTGTGATCTTTGCACTTACGTGAACCTCGTTCCGAGATTCGATACTCTTTAATCGAGAGCCCTTCTCCCCCAGCGCTTTTCAGCTGGGGGAGAAGGTGCCGAAGGCGGATGAGGGGGCGTTTCACGAGAGCGTAAGTTTCGCACGAGTGAATTGTGCACGTGAAACGTTCCTCGCTACTCGTCGTAGAACGCCAGGCACCGAGGTACTTTGTGTCGACGCCCAGGATGTCATCACGAATGAAACGGCATGCGCGTGCGATGCGCCGAAATCCCACTCGATCGGAAAGATGGTGATCGAGCTCGATGGAACTCACCATCGTTCACCGGGAACGGACGAATACGACGACCGTCGGACCGCTTACCTTCGCCGGCGTGGTCTGCACATGCTTCGAATTCCGAACGAACAATTGATTCGTGACTCGGAAATCGTCGTCGAAATGATCCAGGCAGCCATCGAACAATGCCTCGGATCGCGCGAGAACGGGCCCCCTCATCCGCCTTCGGCACCTTCTCCCCCAGCTGAAAAGCGCTGGGGGAGAAGGGCTCTCGATGGGAGGGCGCTGCCGAGAACGAGAGAGGGAGAGCCTTCGAGCGCATCGAAACGCAGTTGATTTCCACCACCCACCCAATCTTCAGAGCAGAAGGACTCTCGACGAAAGGGCGTTGCGAGTGGTTTCAGACAGACTGTGAGAAATGCCGGCTAGGTTATCGGCTAGGTTGCTGAGTGTCGGTATCCCTGTAACCGAGCAACCGCGACACCCCGCAACCCCGAGACCGCGACACCACATCTACCGCGCGGCCGCCCTTACATGGCACGTCAGCCGTTCATCAGCCCCAGCACCGTCAGCCGTCGCCGATAGCGCATCCCGGCGGCCTCGGGGCTGAACTGCGTACGGATCGTGTCTCGGGCGCGTTCGCCGATTTGGGTCCTGAAGGCGGAATCCTCAAACACACGCCGCATCAGATGCGCGGCATGTTCGATATCCGGATCCGCCCACTGCTGGCCGGCCTCGTAGTGCAGGTATGTGCGGTCGAGCGTGACGATCTCGTAGCCGACGGGGCATGAGTTGCCGCTGTTCATGAAGTCCATGTTCCCCGACCAGCCGGTGGCCACCACCGGTTTGCCGAGGTACATCGCTTCGGCGAGGATGAGGCCGAAGCCCTCGGAACGGTGCAGTGAGACGACGCTGTCGCAGGCGGCAAGCAGGCCGTTCACGCGGGGACGAGAGAGCATCCGATCCGTCAGATAGACATTCGGTATGCCGGACAACTGCTCCTTCAGCTCGGCGTACGCATTCGGATGGTTGGAGGCGTGGCCGGCTTTGACGAGCAGCGCTGCCTGCGACTGATCCGGGAACGCGCGCCGGAAGGCGTCGACGGCGCCGAGGGGATTCTTGCGCTGAACGACGCTTTCGAAATCGAACATGCAGAGAAACGTGAATCGCCCCGGCGGCACACCGAGCTCCTGGGGGGAGCACGGCTCGATCTCGGTGACCTCGATTCCGTGAGGCATGTGCACCACCGGAATCGTCAGCTTCCTGCTGAGCGTGCTCTGCACGAAGGCGCTGGAAGCCCAGATCTCGTCCAGAGGTGCGGCCGATGAGATCCAGGCGTCGGGCAGTTCCGGGAGCTCCCAATGCCAGACGCCGATGTTGTACGCGCTGGCCTCGAAGAGCGCGGACATCTCGCTGTAAACGGCCGGCAGTTGATCCGCGTTCACGTGATACACGCTGGCGCGATAGACCGGCTGCGGCGTCACGTCGCGGCTGGCTACATCGATGAGATCGTTTGAAAGCCCCGCTGCGTCACAGGCCTTCTGGCACAGCCGCGCCGATTCGCCCACGCCCGTATCGTGCGCAATGTTTCCGGCGATGTTGAGTCCCGGCAGCAACGACGTCTCGATGCGATCGGCACTCGGCACCGGTTCCTTGCGGCCGAGGAGGAACTCACGCAGCGAGGTGCGCAGAGCCTTGGGAAACAGAAGCACCAGCGGCCTGGCGCGCGACATCGCCTGGTAGGCGCGCGCGGCCAGTCGCGCAGCCCGAGGGCTTCGCGAGTGTCCGCGGATTCCGTGGAAAACCTCGGGGTGCGCAAAGGGATCGGGCCCGCAGGCCGCCTGCAACGCGCTCGAATTGCGATAGGAGATCCTGGCGGCGTCGGGCAGCCGCGTACCGTCGGCGAAGACAGCGAACGCGTAGGGCGCGTTCCGGAACGACTCATACCCGGCCTCCCGGATGGCGATGCGGTAGTCCTGAATGAGTTTGCCTGCATCGCCAACGTCGGCGACCTTCAGGTTGTAGTCGTATCGCGACACCATGCCGGGAACGGCTGGATCGAATCCGCTGAAGTGAAAGAACCGCAGCGGTTCGCCGTTGACCGTTGCGCTGCTTCCGGCGCCTGTAACGGTCCTCTGCCGGAGGTTCCAGTAGGCGACGTTGTATCCGTCGTGACGAAGAATCTTGACGCCGGAGAAGAGCCCCGGCGTGAGGTCCATCCATTTCTGGTCGACGAAGAGACCGCGCACGGGGTCGACGACACACTGAAACTCGAGCTTCTCCTGCCACCACGACAGGAATCGCTCCAGCGGCGGTTGCCGCGACACGAAGAGAAAGCCGAGGTTGTAGGTACCGGCCTGCAGGATCGTCCGTTCACTGGGATGCTCGTTCCCGTCGATGAATCCCGTCAGATGCGGCGTCAGGATCAGGAACGTTTCCGGCGGCGCTTCGTCGATCTCGGCGAGCGGGCTGTAGATGACGACGTCAGGGTCGATATAGACGACGCGGTCGTAGCCGCGCGCGAAGAGGTGCGCGAACATCCACGGCTTCACCGCCGTGTTCAGCTCCAGGATCGAGTAACGAAAACAGAACTGGCGTGGATTGGGAAGGGGCAAGTCCGCGAGCGGAACGGTCGTGAACGACTCGTCGCCGGATGTCGCCGCGCCGCCGACGAGGAGGATGAACCGGTCCCAATCGGGGTGGTGTTTCTCCGCCGAGGCCATGAGGACTCGAGCGGCGTGCTGGTAATTCGGGGAGATGATGGAAAAGACCGCTGTGCGCATGAGGGATGGCTGAAGACCGGCCCGGAGAGTACCGCAACGGCTCGGGATGGGGGAAGCGGCGGGGTGTTCGAACCGTGCAGCATCGACACACCCCCTGACAACACGGCCACGTGCCCCAACGGGACACGCCTCGTGTCGCATCGCCCTGCGCCGCCTCGGCACCCCCGACGACGTCGCCTACGCCATCACCTTCGGCCTCGGAACAGGCCGCCTACATCACCGGCACGGTGATGAACGTGAGCGGCGGCTTGTACACATAGAACGGTAAGGTGCCCCCCCTGGGACCGCGGGCGTCCCGCCCGCGCGTGCAAGCAGCAGGATGCCGATCATCAAACGCGGTCGAGACGCCCGCGGTCCCAGGTGTCGTGTCGCAACATTGCCCGCTGGTGACGCACGTTCGTCACGACCGCGACGCAACGTTGCGCTCTTTTGACGCATGACCGTCCTGTCCTCGAGGCAACGCTGCGCTCTTTTGATGCATGACCGTCCTGTCCTCGAGGCAACGCTGCGCTCTTTTGACGCATGACCGTCGCGTCCTCGAGGCAACGCTGCGCTCTTTTGACACATGACCGTCCCGTCTTCGAGGCAACGCTGCGCTCTTTTGATGCATGACCGTCCCGTCTTCGAGGCAACGCTGCGCTCGTTTGAGGCACTGCATCACGGCAGCGATGCAACGCATCAAGCTGCGGACGGACGTGACTCACGGCAGCGATGCAACGCTTCAAGCTGCGGA
>WNFG01003634.1_pt1 | contig 14903 bp, 9 predicted proteins | sample 5400431 | NCBI WGS metagenome assembly WNFG01 (sample SAMN13153346, study PRJNA577476) | soil metagenome | isolation source: 120 cm saprolite under Douglas fir tree site 2 hole 3 replicate 2 | place: USA:California | collected 2015-04-18 | reverse complement strand
AATGATTTCGGCGTGTGGCGTGGCCCTCAGCACGCTGTCGTGCTCGACGGCGGAGACCAGCACGCGCCCGCGGCCGCTGCCGCCGATCGCCATGTTGTTGGCTTCGGTGCCGCCCGAGGTGAACACGATTTCGGTCGGCAAGGCGCCGGCCAACGTTGCCACCTGCCGGTGTGCCGCATCGACGATGCCGCGCGCCGTGCGGCCGGATCGGTGCACCGACGAAGGATTGCCGCCGGCGCGCAATGCCTCGACCATGGCGTCGAAGGCAGCCGGCCGCAGCGGGCTGGTGGCGTTGTGATCCAGGTACGCGAACGCGCGCATGACGATGACCCTAGCCCGCGGCGACCATCGACGAGTCCGAATTGGCCACACTCCGCGCCTCGGCGATGCGGGTGCTGAGCCTGCGGTCCAGCACGTCGAGCAAGGTGACCGAGTCCAGGAACGCGTGGATCTGGTTGCCGAGCTCCTCCCACAGATCGTGGGTCAGGCATTTGCTGCGATCGGCACGGCAGCCGGCGGTACCCATCTCGGTGCAGCGTGTCGCCTTGATCGGCTCGTCGACCGCCAGGATGATCTCCGAGACACGCGTCTCGTTGGAGCCGCGGGCCAGGCGATAGCCGCCGCCTGGGCCACGAACGCTCTTCACCAGGCCGGCACGGCGCAGGCGGGCAAAGAGCTGCTCCAGATAGGACAAAGAGATTTCCTGTCGGGTGGCAATATCCGACAGCGACACCGGCTTGGCCTGCGCATGACGCGCCAGATCGACCATCGCCATCACGGCGTAACGACCCTTGGTGCTGAGCTTCACAGCAACCTCCTCATGAGCAAGCGCCGAAAGGTCTTGAAAACCAAGGCCTTGCTACGATATTGCGGACCCCCACGCAGGGATCTGGGGAAAGACCAACTACTCCGGTAGGGTTTAGTAAACCCGAGTCGGTTGGTCAAGTATCAAGAATCCCCCGAAAAATCGCTCCTCGGCGCCCCAAACGGCGGCCAATAATGAGGAAAACCGGAGTCTAGATGCCCGATGTGATGTTCACCGGCCCGGAAGGGCGTCTGGAGGGCCGCTATCACCAGAGCAAGGAAGAACATGCGCCCATCGCGCTGATTCTTCATCCCCATCCCCAATATGGCGGGACGATGAACCACAAGGTCGTCTTCTCGCTGTTCCATGTCTTCGTGAACCGCGGCTTCTCGGTGTTGCGCTTCAACACCCGCGGCGTCGGCCGCAGCCAGGGCCGCTTCGACAACGGCATGGGGGAACTGAGCGACGCCGCCGCGGCGCTCGACTGGCTGCAGGGCATGAATGCCGACGCCAAGTCGTGCTGGATCGCGGGCTACTCGTTCGGCGCCTGGATCGGCATGCAGCTCTTGATGCGCCGTCCGGAGATCGACTGTTTCGTCTCGGTCGCCCCGCCGGCAAACTCCTACGATTTCGCCTTCCTGGCGCCCTGCCCCTCGTCCGGCCTGATCGTCGGCGCGGAGAAAGACGAAGTCGTGCCGCTCGCCGACATCCAGAAGCTGGTCGCGCGGCTGTCGCTGCAGAAGGGCATCACCGTGGAATCGCGCACCATCAAAGGCGCCAACCACTTCTTCCACGACTCGCTCGACAAGCTTGCCGTCGAGGTCGACAAGTACGTCGCCAAAAGCCTGCTCAATCCGCCCGGCCGCGCGACGAGCAATAAAGAGCCTTAGCCTTTCGTCGCCGACGGTTACGGCAAATTGAGCCGGCCGCCGGTCAGCGGACGCGGCGCGCCGGTGGTGCCGGGAAAGCTAATCGGCAGGCCGAGCAGCGAGCGCACGGCGAGGAAGCCGAAGGCCTGCGCTTCCATCGCATCGCCGTTCCAGCCGAGACTGTCGGCCGTCACCACTGTCGCCCGCGTCTCCTCGGCGACGGCCGCAAGCAGCGTGGGATTGCGCGCGCCGCCGCCGGTGATGATCCATTGCGCGACCGGCGCGGGGAACAGCCGGGCGGCAAGTGCTATGCTCGGTGAAACGTTCGAGACGCGTGCGGTCGACCCGGCCGGACGCGGCGAGCGCACCATCCTGGTCGAAGTGCAGGCCGGCACGCCGGGCACACCAATCGTCGATCGGACCGTTGCCCGGTCCGGTGTCGAAAGCGAGCAGGCTGTCGTCGGCGCCGATCCAGGTGACGTTTGCGACGCCGCCGACATTCACCACCGCAATCGGCCGCGGCAGGTCGCGCACCAGGGCGGCATGATAGACCGGCACCAACGGCGCGCCCTGGCCGCCGGCGGCGACGTCGGCGCCGCGCAGGTCGTCGACCACGCGCGCGCCGAGCGCCCTGGCAAGCGCCGCGCCGTCGCCGATCTGCCAGGTGAAGCGCTTCTCGGGCCGATGCGTGATGGTCTGGCCGTGGAAACCCACGATGTCGAGGCTTGCGAGGGGCGTGCCATGTTCCACCGACCATCGCCGCACGGCATCGATGTGCGCGTCGGTTATCGCCCGCTCGGCTGCACGGGTTGTTTCGCTTGCTTGTTCCGCGCCGAAAGCGGCGCGGATCGTGCGGCGTACATCGTCCGGATAAGACACGGTCAGGGTGGCCCCGAATGCTTCGACGCGCTCGCCGTCGGTTTCGATGAGGGCCACGTCCACGCCGTCAACCGAAGTGCCGCTCATCAGGCCGAGCGCGCGCATCATGCCGGCCGGCCGGCGTTCAAATGCCCGCGGTTCCGTCCGCGCCGTGCGAGTTCAACCCGTTGTGCGATGAGGTTGGCCAAATCACGCTCCGTTGAGACGCGAACAGCTCTATGTTACATCCGCGGCCCTTCATGGACAAATTCGTCGAGCGGAGAGATGGCGGGCTTCAAGTCGGACTTCATGCGGATCGTGCACGAGCGCGGCATGGTGCATCAGTGCAGCGACGCGGCGCGCCTCGACGAGCTGCTGTCGACCGGCACGCGCACGGCCTATATCGGCTTCGACTGCACGGCCGACTCGCTGCATATCGGGCACCTGCTGCAGGTCATGCTGCTGCGCTGGTGGCAGAAGACCGGCCACAAGCCGATCGCGCTGATGGGCGGCGGCACCACCAAGGTCGGTGACCCGTCGGGCCGCGACGAAACGCGCCAGTTGCTGACGCCGCAGCAGATCGACGCCAACATGGCGAGCATCAAGCGGAGCTTCGCCAACTACCTGGCCTTCGGCGACGGTCCGACCGACGCCGTCATGGCCAACAACGCCGACTGGCTCGACACGCTGCTCTACATCCCGCTGCTGCGCGACGTCGGCCGCCACTTCTCGGTCAACCGCATGCTGAGCATGGATTCGGTGAAGCTGCGGCTCGAGCGCGACCAGCCGCTTTCCTTCCTCGAATTCAACTACATGGTCCTGCAGTCCTACGACTTCGTGGAGCTTCACAAGCGCCACCACTGCATCCTGCAGATGGGCGGTTCCGACCAGTGGGGCAATATCGTCATGGGTGCCGATCTCGGCCGCCGCATGCAGGGAGCGGAGCTGTTCGCGCTCACCTCGCCGCTGCTGGCGGCCAGCTCGGGCGCCAAGATGGGCAAGACCGCCGCCGGCGCGGTGTGGCTCAACCCCGGGCGGCTGAGGCCCTACGATTTCTGGCAATACTGGCGCAACGCGGAGGATGAGGATGTCGGCCGGTTCCTGAGACTGTTCACCGAGCTGCCGCTCGACGAGATCGCCAAGCTCGAGGCGCTGAAGGGCCAGGAGATCAACGAAGCCAAGAAGATTCTAGCGACCGCAGTCACCACGCTGGCGCACGGCAAGCCGGCGGCGGAGCAGGCGGCCGAAACCGCCCGGCGTACCTTCGAGGAAGGCGGCAAGGCCGACACGCTGCCCACTGTCGATGTGCCGCGGACAAGGCTCGCCGCCGGCATCGCGGCATTCGAACTCCTTCATGAGGCGGGCCTGGCGGAAAGCCGCACCGAGGCGCGCAAGCTGATCAAGGGCGGCGGCGCACGGCTGAACGACCAGCCGATCGCGGCCGACACGGCGAGGATCGACGAAAGCGACCTCGATTCGTCGGGCACGCTAAAACTCTCCGCCGGCCGCAAGCGCCACGTGCTGGTGCGCGCCGCTTAAGGCGCGCGCTGCATCTCTTGCGAGGCCGGCGGCTGGTAGCCGTCGGCCGGTCCGTTGAAGAGCTCGCGCAACGCGCCCGGCGTCACCGCCGACATCATGTTGATGTCGGTCTTGAGGTCGTCGAGCGGCCCGTGAAGCTGGTAGGAAATCGCGAACACGCCGCCGTCCTTGCCGCCGGTGAGCAGCGGTCCAAGCAGCGGCACGTTCGACAGGAGGTTGTTCAGGGCGAAGCCCGGCACCACCACGCCGCTCAGCCGTGCGGTATCCTTGCCGAGATCGACGAAGCCCTGGGCCGTCAACCCGATCGATTGGCCGCTGGTGCGGCCCTTCCTGATCTGGATGCGATCACCCTTCTTGGCGATGTTGGCTTCCAGATTGTCGAACTGCTGCAGCGCGTTGCCGGCGCGGCTGAGGCCGTCGATCGCCGAGTCGAGCGTGCCAACGCCCGGCCGCTGCGTCACCTTCTCCAGGCGATACGGGCCCATTTTCAGCGTGCCCGCCAGCGGCGAGCCGGCGACGCTGTCGTCATAGCGGCCTTCGATGTGCAGATTGCCTTTGGCCAAGCCGTCGAGCCAGCCGGCATCGTGGAGCATCGCGCCGAAATCGGCGACATACAGGAACAGCGTGCGTCCTGTGCCTGCCGGCGTGACGCGGAAGGTCGAGCCCGTGCCGGCACCGATCGTCAGATCGGCGAGCGCGATGCGCTCGCCCGCCAGTTCCAGCCGCCCGTTGGCATAGCCCAGCGTGCCGCGCTCGGTCAGCACCTGCTGAAGCTGCAGGGTCATCTTGGTGCTGCTCTGTGCCGCGCCGGCGGGCCCCGCGGGATCCTTGGCGGCGAATTCGTCGCGCACCTTCATCGCGTGGCGCACGCGCGGCAGCTCGAGCGAGGGGCCGCGCAGCGCGAGCTCGACGCCGTTCGGCGTCCGCTTCCAGTCGACCGCGACGTCGGTCCGGCCGATCTTGAGCTGCTGCAACGCGATCTGCTGCAAGGCATTGTCGCCGGCGAAGCGGACTTGGCCCTTGCCTAAAAGGCCGTTGGCACGGCCCTCGAAGTCGATCGTCGAGAGCTTGCCGCCGGCCAACAGCTTCACGGCCAGGAGCAGTTGACCGTCGGTGCCCGGCTCCTTGTTCCAGGCGAGCGGCCGCGCCGCGATCGTGGCGCCCTTGAGCTCGAAGCGGCCGACCACTTCACCGGTGCCGTTGGTCGCCACCTGGTAGTGCAAGGTCGTGGCCAGGGGGCCGGTCACGTAGGGCTCCGGCGAGGGAAATCCCGCCTTGCCGATCAGGGCGGCAGGCAGCGTGCCCTTCAGATCGTAGCGACGACGGAACGGCGCCTTGGCGCCGAACAGCTCGCGCCAGCCGATCTCGACCAAGTTGCCGTCGAGCTTGCCGGTGCCGGCGACATTCAATTCGGAATTGGCGTACTTGACCCGCGCCGTCGCGTCGGTGAGGACGACCTCGCCCACGACGTCCTTCAGCGAGAAGTGGGCGACCGACGCCTCGGCCTTGATGTCGAGCTCGGCGACGGTCAGCGCATCGAGCAGTGGAAAGCCGAGCGAAACGTCGATCGTGACGTCACCGCCGAGCCGCCGGTAGTCATAGAGCATCTCGCGCGGCAGGCCGAGCTTGGGCCGTGCCAGGAAGCGGATGACGTCCTGCGCCGAGCCCGCGATCGGCATGCGGATCGCGGCATATTGCGGCGCCGGACCGTCCAGCCCCGTGAGATCGATCGTGGCGCCGGCGGTGCGCAGCCCGACCGCGCTGCCGCTCGCCACGTCGAAATGCAGCGTGCCGCCCTCGTAGCGCGCCTTGCCCGATACGCCTTGCAGCTCGGGCATGCGCGGCATGTAGCGCACGGTCATGCCGCGATAGTCGATCAGGCCGACCATGCGATCGATCTTGAGCTCGGCCATGTCGTTGCCGGGCGCGCTCAGCGCGAACTCGGCGGCGCCGTCGATCTCGCCGTTGCTGAGATTGGCGAGCGCCCACGCCCGGCCGCCGGGCGCGAATTCGAGCGGCCAGTAGTCGCCCAGGCGATCGACCGGAATGCGGACCATCTCGGCGCGGCCGGCGAACCTCTGGCCTTCCGGGGTCCTCGTCCCGGTGCCGACGACCGAGACCTTGGCGGCGCCGAAATCGAACGCGATCCGCTCGATCTTCGCCGTGTGGCTGGCCGCGTCCACGGTCGCCCGGGCTGTCACCGACTTCACCGGGTGCGCCGCCGGCAATATGCCCGGCAGGGTGACGCGACCGTTGCCGCCGGTGACGTCGATGGTGACGTGGCGGATGTCACCGGTGCCGTCCGCTTCGATGCGCAGCCGGCCCGACAGCGCGATGTCGACGCCGCGCAGCAGGACGGCGTCGGGCGACAGGTCGGCGAACATCGCGGGTTTCAGGCCGTCGACCTTGGCTTCCACCGAGATCCGGCTGCGGTCGCGGGCATAGACGCCGGTCAGCGAGACCTCGAACGGATCGCCGCCGCTGAAGCGCGCATCGGCGGCGATGATGACACCCCCCGCATCGCGCTTGAGCTCGGCGCGGGCCGCGGGAGCGACCCAGGTGAGGCCGGTCTTGGTGTCGCGCAACGTGAGCTTCGCCTGCTCGATCTTGATCGTGTCAAGTTGGCCGATCAGCGAGTTGTAGTTGGGCTCGGCGAGGAGCTGCTCGACCAGGATGCTGACCGCCTCGCCCTGCGATTGCGCGCTCGGATCGGAGAAGATGCGGCGCAGCATGCCGCCTTCACGGTCGATCTCGGCCTCGATGGTCGGCTTTTCGATGGTGATCGAGGTCGGCAGCAGCATGCCCTGGAACACGCTGCGCGGATCGAAGGTGAGCGCGACGGTCGGTGCCGTGGCGATCACCTGGTTCTGGCCGCTGAGGAAACGCAGGCCGGTGAACACCAGCCGCATCGGCTGGCTGATGCCGCCCCATTCCAGGGAAATGCGATCGACATCGGGCCTCATGTCGTTGCCCGGCACGTCGGCGGCCTGGACGATCCGCGCCTTCAGGAAGTCAAGGTCGACGGGGCCCGCCATCAAGCGAAGGGCTGCGACCACGACCAGGGTGGCCAGGACGAGGACGACGCCCACCGTTACGCGCAAACACAGCCGATAAGTTCGCTTGACCAAAGGCCGACACTTCCAAGTTTCTTGACGATGGCGACGCGCTTGGGCGAGCGTGCCGCCGGACTTCGACAACTTACCCGACCCGGCCATCGCATGTCTTGGCTTTCGACCGCTCGCCTGCCGCGACCGCACGATCTGGAGCGGCGCGACGTCGCGTGGACGCGCTGGAGCGAGAAAGCGGCGCGTCCCGACGACCCCGCTGATGTGGCGTTGCTCGACGCCCTGTTCGGCAACAGCCCGTATTTGACAGAGACGGCGATACAAAACCCGACTTTTATGACCGATCTGTGGCGCCGCGGCCCGGATGCCGTCCGCCTCGATCTTGCCGCCGAACTCGACGTGGTGCGCGCCGACGCGCGCGCGGGCGCGCTACCGGCCTTGGTGGCGACCAAGCTGCGCCAGCTCAAGCGCCGCCTAGCCTTGACCGTCGCCGTCGCCGACATCGCCGGAACCTGGCCGCTCGACAAGGTGACCGGCGAACTGAGCGCTTTCGCCGCGGGGTGCCTGGGCGCGCTTACCGATTCGATCCTCTTGCAGCTCGAGCGCGACGGGAGGCTCAGTCTCGGCGGCGAGCCCGACGCGGCGGCGCTCACCGTGCTCGGCATGGGCAAGCTCGGGGCCGGCGAGCTCAACTACTCGAGCGACATCGATCTCATCCTGCTCTACGACCGCGACGCGCCGGCGCTCAGCGGCAACGACCAGCTGTCGCGGCATTTCGTGCGCGGCGCGCGGCTGCTGGTGCAGCTCATGTCGGAGACCTCGGCCGATGGCTACATCTTCCGCACCGACTTGAGGCTGCGTCCCGACCCGGGCTCAACGCCGCTTGCCATGTCGGTGCAGGCGGCCGAGCTTTATTACGAGAGCGTCGGCCAGAACTGGGAGCGCGCGGCCATGATCAAGGCCCACCCGGTGGCCGGCACCCTTGCCGTCGGCCACGCCTTCCTCGCCGAGCTCACGCCCTACATCTGGCGCAAGCACCTCGACTTCGCGGCCATCCACGACATCCATTCGATCAAGCGCCAGATCGACGCCCATCGCGGTGGCTCCGCCGTCAAGGTGCTCGGCCACAACGTCAAGCTCGGGCGCGGCGGCATCCGCGAGATCGAGTTCTTCGCCCAGACCCAGCAGCTGATCTTCGGCGGCCGCAATCCCGCGCTCCGATTGCGCGGCACCTGCGAGACCTTGCGTGCGCTCGCCGCCGCGGGCCACGTCACGGCGGCCGACGCCGACGAGCTGGTCGAAGCCTATGGCTTTTTGCGCACCGTCGAGCATCGCCTGCAGATGGTCGACGACCGCCAGACTCATACCCTGCCGGCCGACGAGGCCGGCGTGGCGGCGATCGCCACCTTCCTGGGCTATCCCGATTCGACGTCTTTCCAGAGCGAGCTGCTCGAACGCCTGCACTGCGTGGAAAGCCACTATGGACGGCTGTTCGAGGAGGCGCCGAGCCTGGCCGGGCCGGGCGGCAACCTGGTGTTCACCGGCAGCGACGACGATCCCGGCACGCTCCAGACCCTCCGCACCTTGGGCTTCCGCGATGCCTCGGCGGCGGCCGGCATCGTGCGGCGCTGGCATCACGGGCGCTTTCGCGCCACCGCCACGGCGCGGGCCCGCGAGCTGTTGACCGAGCTGATGCCCGGGCTCTTGAAGGCGCTGGGTTCGACCGCCGCGCCCGACCAGGCGCTGCTGAATTTCGATCTCTTTCTCGGCAACCTGCCGGCCGGCATCCAGCTCTTCTCGCTGTTCAAGGCCAACCCGGCGCTGCTCGACTTGGTCGCAACGATCATGGGCAGCGCGCCGGGGCTTGCTGCCCATCTTGCGCGCCGCACGCTCCTGCTCGATTCGGTGCTGTCGCCCGACTTCTACCGGCCGCTGCCCTCGGCGATCGAAATGACGGCGGACCTTGCTGGCCAGCTCGCCAAGGTCGATCACGAGCAGGACATCCTCGACCTGGCGCGGCGCTGGGCCAACGACCGGCGCTTCCAGGTCGGCGTTCAGCAGCTCAAGGCGATCGTGCGGCCGGCCCAGGCGGGTCTTGCCTACTCCGATGTCGCCGCCGCCACCATCTCCGCGCTGTGCGATCGGGTCGAGCGGCGCTTCGCCGAGGCACATGGCGGTTTTCGCGGCCAGCGTCTGGCGGTGCTGGGCATGGGCAAGCTCGGCAGTCGCGAGATGTCGGCCACCTCGGATCTCGACCTGATCTTCGTCTACGACATCCCGCCCGGCCTCGAGGCTTCGGACGGGCCGCAGCCGCTGGCGCCGATCCAGTACTACACGCGGCTCAGCGCCAAGATCGTGACGGCGCTCACCGCCCATACCAACGAGGGCACGCTTTACGAGGTCGACATGCGGCTGCGCCCGTCCGGTCGCGCCGGGCCGCTCGCCAATTCGCTCGAAGGCTTCGAGAGCTACCATGCGCAGTCGGCCTGGACCTGGGAGCACATGGCGCTCAGCCGGGCGCGCGTGATCCATGGGCCGCCGGCCCTGGTCACGCGGCTGGTCGACATCGTCAAATCAACGCTCTGCCGACCGCGCGATCGCGAAACGCTGGTGCGCGACGTGGCCGACATGCGTGACCGCATCGCCCGCCACGCGCCGCCCAGGAGCCCGTGGGATTTCAAGCACCTGCCCGGCGGCCTGTTCGACATCGACTTCGTGGCGCAATATCTGGCGTTGCGCCACGCCAACCAGCGGCCCGACCTGCTCGACCCGCATCCTGCCGAGATGCTGCGCCGCGCCGCCGCCGCCGGGTTCATCGACCGCGCCGATGCCGAACGGTTGCGCGCGACGCGCATCCTGCTCTCCGACGTCCAGAGCCTGCTGCGTCTCACCCTGGACGGCGACGAATCAGCGTTCGACGAGAGCAAGGCACCGGAGGGCCAGCAGCGCCTGATCGCCGCCACCGAAGGCGCCGCCGACCTCGCCGAATTGCGCGCGCGCATCGCAGCGGAAACCGCAGCCGCGCGTGCTATATATCGGCGCATCGTCGAGGAGCCGGCGCGCGCCGCCGGCTGGCAACCGAGACGCGAGGACAAAGGGGGCGATGGATGAGTGTCGAAGAGGGAAAGAAGGCGCCGGACTTCAGCGCGACCACCGACGGCGGCAACAAGCTGAAACTGTCCGACCTCAGGGGCAAGCCGGTGGTGCTCTACTTCTATCCCAAGGACGACACGTCGGGCTGCACCGCCGAGGCCTGCGGCTTTCGCGACTCGCTGCCCAACTTCTCCAAGGTCAAGGCGCAGGTGATCGGCGTCTCCAAGGACGGCGTCGACCGGCACGACAAGTTCAAGAAGAAGTACGGGCTCAACTTCCCGCTGGTGTCCGACGAGGACGGCAAGATCTGCGAGAAATACGGCATCTGGGTGGAAAAGAGCCTCTATGGCCGCAAGTACATGGGCATCGAGCGCGCAACCTTCCTGATCGACAAGACCGGCACCGTGGCCAAAATCTGGCACAAGGTGAAGGTGCCGGGCCATGTCAACGAGGTGCTGCAGGCCGTGAAGGCGCTGTGACGGAACTTTTAAGATTTCCACCCACCTGTCATCCTTCGCTTCGCTTCAGCGCGGGGGTGACCGCGCGCGAGACGACAAGAGAGCCGGACATTGGCGTACCAAACTGAAGTGCAGGGGAGCATCGAATGGCGGGAAATGTGAACGTGCTCATCGCGGGGGCAGGCCCCGTTGGTTTGACTCTGGCGAATGAGCTGACGCGCTACGGCGTTTCGGTCCGCATCGTCGATAAAGCCGCCGAACGGACGGACAAGTCGAAAGCCCTGGTGCTGTGGAGCCGCAGCTTGGAGTTGTTCGACCATGCCGGATACGTCGATGAATTCCTGGCGGCCGGCATGCCGGCGCATGGCGCGCAGATCTCCAACGGCAAGGAGGTCATCGCGCGGATCAGCCTCGACGACATCGACTGCATCTACCCTTACGCCCTGATGATCCCCCAGAGCGAGACCGAGCGTGTGCTGGAGGAGCGCCTCGAGAAGCAAGGCGTGAAGGTCGAGCGCAACGTCGCGCTGGAGAGTTTTGTCGATCAGGGCGACAAGGTTCAGGCCGTGTTGCGCAAAACGAGCGGCGAGAGCGAGACCCTCACGGCCGACTGGCTGGTCGGCTGCGACGGCGCCCATTCGGCCGTGCGGCACGGGCTGGGCTTCACCTTCGACGGTACGACGCAGCCCAGCGACTGGTACCTCGCCGATGGCCACATCAGCGGGCTCGACGGTCAGGACCGGCTGCACATCTACTGGCACAAGGACGGCATCCTGGCCTTCTTCCCGATCACCCAGGGGCGGTGGCGGGTCGTCGCCGACCTCGGACCGGCGCAAACGGAAGGCCACCACGCCGATCCGACCCTGGAGGAGATCCAGTCGCTCCTGACGCGGCGCGGCTCGGACGCTCTCGTCATCAAGGACGCCTACTGGCTTGCCTCATTCCGCATCAATGAGCGCAAGGTCTCGAAATACGGACGCGGCCGCGCCTTCCTGGCCGGCGACGCCGCCCATATTCACAGCCCGGCCGGCGGCCAGGGCATGAATACCGGCATGCAGGACGCGTTCAACCTTGCCTGGAAGCTGTCGCTGGTCATCGGCGGCGTCTGCAAGCCGTCGCTTCTCGACAGCTATTCCGTCGAGCGCAGTGCCGTCGGCGACATGGTGTTGCGCAATGCCGGCCGGATGACGGATGCCGCCGTCATGCGCAATCCGATCGCGCAAGGCCTGCGCAACGCCGTAGTCAAATTCGCTTTCGGGTTTCCCCAACTGGGGCACCGCGCCGCCAACACCCTGGCCGAGCTCGATATCGGCTATCCCGAAAGCCCATTGACGGTGAACGGCGCGCATCGCCCGAACGGAACGAAGGCGGGCGCGCGCTGGCGCGATCGCCTGCCGGCGGACGCGGGCAAGGCACGGTTCACCGCCATTGGTCCGGCCGATGTTGTCGCCGAGCTGGCGGCAAAATTTCCGCGGCTGGTGCAGGCACCGCCTGCCGCTATCCGGGCCGACGCCAAGGACCTCAGCCTTGTCCGCCCCGACGGCTATGTCGGCTTTGCCGGTGCCGTGTCCGACCGGGTGGGCGCCGAAGCTTATCTTTTAGGCCTCACGGCCCGATAGCAACGGGACGTTCCATGACAGCTTCCACTAGAAACGCAGCCCCAGCGTGAAGCGCAATTTCAGGCTCTGGTCCAGTCCAAGGGCCGCGAGCTGGACGTTGTATCCCAGGGGCTGCACGACGAAGCCGGAGGCGACCAGATGCTGGCCGACACCGGTGCGGATGCCGAAGCCGATCGATGAAAGAGAGGCGTATTCATAGACGGACAATTCCGGCGGATTCCACACCGCACCATAATCGACGAAGGTGCACAGGCTGAAGCCCGGCAGCCACGAGAGCCTGGTGTCGATCTTTTGAGCGAGTTCCAGCGACCCGAGCACCGCGCTGTTGCCGTGGATTGCGCCGGGCTCGAAACCGCGCCCGAAGGTATCGCCGCCGTAGTTCACAAGCATCGCCGCGGGCAGCGTGTTGAAGGCGTACTGGGCGTTGAACAGAAGCGTCGCCTCGAGACTTTCAGTGAGGCTCGCCGTGATCCTCCCGGAAATCGCCGCTGCAGAGAACTGCGAATGTGTCACGTTCGCGTCGAGTGCATCGACTCCCTGCATCAACACCGGATTCAAGATGAAGTGGACACCGCCGATCTGGTCGTTGTATTTGGCGCCGAACGAGACCCAGCGCGTGCGTTCGCGGAGGACCGGCTGGCCCGCGATGTCCAGGCTGGTATTGTTGCCATTGACCGCGGCGCTGACGATGACGTTGCGCTCGTCGGCACGCAGCAGCGCGTAGTTCAGCGCGACATTGGCGGTGCGGACTTCGGCATGGAGGCGCAGCGCCCTGGCTTCCGGGGTTTCGGGGTTCGACCATGATTGCCCGATGCCATAGCTGAAGCTGAAACCGGTCGGACCCAGCGGAACGCTCTGGCTCAGCCTGACGAACGTCAGTCGCTGGGGTGCCGCCGGGTTGGTGACCGCGAGGAACTCGGTCGATTCGAACAGTCCGAACATATCGTTGATGTCGGCGACCACGCCTCCCTGAAGCGGCCCGATGCCCTCCGCACCGTAGTTGTTGAGCTTGATATTGAGCTCGCCGGGCTTGAAGCTGATCGTGACCTCGAGACGTGCTGCTCCCGGCTCGTCCTCGATGCGTGACATATGCGCATCGACCGATACCCCCGCCAGGTCTTCCATGATCAGAAGTTGGCGATAGACTTGCGACACCCTGAGCGGTCTTATCGCGGCGACGCGGGCGAGAAAGGGTTCGAGGCGTCCGCCAAATCTGGCGATATCGCCTTTGACGACCAGGTCGCGGATGTAGCCTTCGCTCACCACGATACGGAGGCGCCCGGTCGAAAAATCCTGCGTCGGCGCCAAGGCGACAACCAGGTAGTCCCTCTGCCTGGCGGTACTCTCGATGCGCTCCAGCAGGGCCTTGACATCAAGCAGCGAGATCTCCTTGCCGATCAGGCCCTGCCAGAGAAAGGCGAATGTTGCTGGATCGAGCGAGGTCATGCCCACGATATCGACGGCGGTCAGCCGGAATCGGGTCTCGGCCAGGCGTTCAGGCGCAATGCCGGCGACTGGAGCGGTGACCCTGAGCCCGATGGAAGGCGGCCTTCTGAGCGGCGGACTGTATTGGCGGATGATCGCGTTCTGGTCGGCAATGACCTCGCGCGCCCCGGCGATGACCGCCTGGTCCACGGTTTGAGCGGCAATCGGTGGCGCGGCGACTATCAGGCTCGCCACAAGAACGAGGCCCAGCCTGCCCCAGCAGGCCAGCCGCCGGCAAAACGCTCGCAACACCTACAACGCTCCCCCGCGCCGCGGCTGTTTGATTTCACGAGTCTAACCGACGGGCTTTCGCACGGCAATCAGTCGGTGGCCTTTTCCACCGGCAAGTCCCTGTTGACCACGAGCAAATTCGGCACGTCGATTTTCGGCATGATCGTCGCTGAAAATCTTGTCCCGCCATCGGACGATGCCCTAGTGTTGGGGCGTCAGGCACCGGGGGGCGTTTCATGACCCTGTCCACGAGCAAGAGATTCTTGATCAGCGCCGGTGGCCTCGTCGGCCTCCTGATCGTGGCGCTCCTGGTGGTGCCTCTGCTGGTCGATATCGATTCCTACAAGCCCGAAATCGTCGCGCAGGTGAAGCGCGCGACGGGTCGCGACGTCGTGATCGACGGTCCCATCCGCCTGTCGCTGCTGCCGATGCCGAACGTCAGGGTCGACGGCGTCAAGTTCTTCAACATGCCGGGATCGGAAAATCCCAACATGGTCGAGGTGAAGTCGGTCACCGTGCGACCGTCGCTGCTTGCCCTGCTGATCGGCAACGTCGAGATCGGCGAGGTGACCCTGGTCGAGCCCAAGATCGTCCTGGAGATCAACGCCCAGGGCAAACCGAACTGGGAGTTCACGCCTTCCGTCGCCGAGGCTCTGCCCGCGGCGGCCAAGCCCAGCTCGCCCAAGCCGCTGTCGCTGGGGCGGCTCACCATCGACAACGGCACGCTGATCTTCAGCGATTCCAAGGCCGGCCTTTCGGTCGCAGCGGAAAAGGCAAATTTCAGCGCTTCGGTCGGCTCGATGGACGGGCCTTATTCACTCGCGGGCAGCGCCACCATCAACAGCTCGCCGTTGAAGGTCGACCTGTCCGTCAGCGCCAAG